>OGUG01000161.1_pt1 | contig 35006 bp, 31 predicted proteins | sample 1573711 | NCBI WGS metagenome assembly OGUG01 (sample SAMEA2582006, study PRJEB24529) | metagenome | biome: Human gut stool | place: China | collected 2011 | reverse complement strand
AAATAGATATAATCAATATTATTTTTCACAACATCCGAAAGCGAAAAAGAAACAAATCGAACATCCTTACCATCCCTCTATAAATGTTTGGTCTATTAAACCAAGAATACAAATGAACGCCTTAAAACAATCATGGAAAGCTTTTATTATATGGTGGATTAAGGATTTAGGATTGGAGAATAAGAAATTAGACAATGTAAATATTGAATATGACATTTATCATCCAACAAAGAGACGAACGGATACCGATAACTATAGTCCTAAATTTATCCATGATGGATTTGTAGAATCTGGTTTTTTGGTTGATGATGATAGGGAACATTTACATAGTCTGACTATTCGTTGTCATGTGGATAAAGATAATCCACGTACTGAAATAACAGTAAATATTTTAGATTAAAAGGAGATAAAAGGAATATGAGACTTTTAGAATTTGTAGAGAGATACAATAACACAGCAAATAACACATTAAGGGAACAGTTATTAAGTAAAATCAAAATCACCCCTTATGTATCATTCATTAAGAAAGATGCTTACGCACAGTTGATTGTAGATAAGACAACATTTGAGCAGGAATCTTATGATGATAACGGAGTAACAAAATATCGTAAAACAGATAAGATTAGAGTAAATTCTGTTGCTCAGTATGTACAGTTTTGTCGTGCTGTGATTGAATTATATACCGACCTTGAGATTGACGAGGATGATAAAGGCTTTATTAATGGATATGATGCACTTAAATCTTCTGGTTTGCTTGATATTTTAATGGTTGGCTCTGACAAGGATGATCCACTTATTCCTATGAGTGAATTAAGTGAATTTAAAACTATTTTAACAATGAAGCAGTCAGACACTCAGTTTAATGAGACAACTACTCAGGCGTTTATTAGCAAACAGATTGGAAGAATTTCTGATTTGGCAAATGCTACTCTCAAACCGCTTGTTAATGTTGTGAATAAGAAAATTGATGAGATTCCAAAGGAAGATTTGGATAAGATTGTTGAGTTTGCTAAGAAAGGTGAATTTAAAGAGGTATAAGATATGGAGATTATGAATTTGCCAAGAGGTTATGGAAAGACAATAAATATCATTATTGAAGCTGTTAAAACAGGTTATCCAATTATTACGGTGTCTAATACTATGAAGAGACGTATTGAAAGACACGCAGAGGAAATCATAAATCAGAAAATAACTGTTTATACAGTTGCGGAATTTTTAGATGATGATTTTTGGTGCGATAAAATTGATAAGAAACCAGAACATGTTTTAATTGACGAACTCCCATTTGTACTTGAGGAATTATTAGGTGCAAAATGTGAAATGGCTACTATGACAAGTAAATCTTTAGGAGAATATTATGGACATAGAGATTGGGATAAATAATTGAAATTCAAATTTCTTTGGAGGATTTATATGATTGAAGGAATAATTTATGGACTTATTGGTGCATGGTTTCTCAGTCTATTTGGAGTTGATAATATCTTTGTAGAAGCGTTGCAGCCATTTGTGAATTTCACATTAACAACAAGTCATTATTATTTCGTATTTGGATTTGTTGGCATGGTATATGGAATTGTATATTATTTAAGAAATAAAGATTAAATATTTAGGCTCTATGGCGGTCAAATGTCATAGGGTTTTTCTTATGGAAAGTGGTTATACTGCTTTCCTATTTTAGTGTAAAAAATAGCGAAATTTTTGGAGGTGATGAAATTGGCGAGGATAAGCCCAGAGTTAAAGAAACAACTACATGCTATTGCACAAAAACAAGCTGAAAAGATAGCAAAAGAATTTGAAGATAAAATGACTGAGCATTATAAAAGTGTTCTTGATTGGTATTATAGAGAGCCATATCAGACGAATCCTCCACATTATGAAAGAACAAATAATTTAAGAAATTCATATATACCATATTTTAAATCTACTAATTCAAGTGTGATTAGTGGAATTGAAATATCTGGTGAAAGTATGAATGACTATGGTAGAAAATCAAAAATTTCTGGTGAAGATTATGTGAGTAAATTCTTTTTTAATCAATTAGGAACTTGGCATGGTGGTGATTGGCATGGTGGATATGGCGTACCAGCCAATTTCAATGCATATAACGAAATGGTTAATTTTTACAAATATACAGTAAAAGATTTTAGAAAGAAATATGAAATATAGGAAGGAGAAGTTAAATGGTTGAAGAATTAAAACTTGCCATAAAAATTGATGATGCGACTATTGAGCAATCGTTATTAAAACAGTTTGCTAATGCACAAAAAATGGCTGACAAGGTTGTTCTCGATTTCAAAAATGTAAACTTCGATGATAAACAGATTGAAGCCAAATTTAAGGAAATGCAGAAGAAGGCAGGTCAGAATCCGATTGATTTGACTATTGGTGGTAATACACTTGATCTGCTTGGTCAGATTGATAAAAGACTTACTGAGATATTCAGTATTGGAAAAGGAAAATCATTTATTGACTCCTCTTCTATTACTGCTGATATTGGAAAAATAGAGAATAAAATAAATGAGCTAAACAAAAAGTACGAAGAATCTCAGAAGAAATTATCATCTATCGGTTCAGGTGGTATTTCTGGAAAAGATGTAAATTTAGTTGATAATGCTGAATTTAAAAAATTATCTCAAGAAGTATCTGAGTTAAAAAATCAGTTCGATGATTTAAAGACTCATATGCAGTTGCTAGATGATTATACCGTTCCTACTGATAGATTTTTTGAATTGCAGTCTCAGGTAGAAGCTACAACTGTTAAAGTTTCTGATTTAATAGATAAATTTGTAAAGTTATCAAATGCACAGAAAACACTCTCTTCTACTCCACAAGAATCGAATGTTTCATCTGGAATGAAAGACACATTTCCTAAGACTTCTGAAAACTTAGAACAGGTTGCACAATCTGAACAAAAAGTACAGCAAGAAGCCGTGGCAATCAAGTCAAAATGGGAACAAGCCGAAAAAGCAATTCAGAATTACATGAATGCTGTTACAAAGTTAAATAATCTTAGAGCCTCTGATAAAAGTACTGGTAAGAAGTCATATGAAATTGCGGGACAAATTGAGGAAATTGAGAAGTTAAAAAAAGAAGCTTATGATGCAAGACAAGTTTTATCTTCTATGATAAATCCTCAGAATGTAGATACAGATACATGGAAAAGATATGTTGACGTGATAAATCGGCTCGATCAAGCATCAAATGGATCTGCTGAATCGGTTAATAGATTAAAAGACTCTTTAAAAAATGTTCTAAATTCAGAGTTGAATTCTTTGCAAAATTCTATTGATAAATATCAAAAAATCATTACTCAAGCACAAACATATCCGTCTGATTTTCATCCAAGTACAGAATACAATACAAAACTTGCAAATTTAGAGAGTGCAAATGAAGTACTTAAAAATTATAAAGACTCATTGCAAGGTGTTACTGAACTTACAAAAGAACAACAAAATCAGATTAACAGATTAACACAGAATTGCGAAAAAGCAGCTACAGAATTTAAGAATCTTTCTGCTGCTGAAAAAGGTACAATTAAAGTCGGTGTTGAGAAAGCTATTCAGAGAATCAATAAAGATTTAGCAGAGAATACAAAATATTCTGCGGAAGCCAAAGCCGGTCTTAACGCATTGTTAGAACAATTAAAATCTGGTGATCCAAGTATCAATTTAAGAAAAATCACAGAAGAAATTATTAAAATTGAAAATGCTGAAATTGCTGCTGGTCGTGCTGGAAAATCTCTTTGGGATATTTTTAAAACAAAGTCTACATACGGTTTCATTGGTCAGATGCAAAGCTATTTGAGTATGTATGTTGGATTCTATGGGATGGTAAACGGAGTTAAAAAAGCCGTTTCTACTATTACAGAACTTGATACTGCTTTGGTTGATTTAAAAAAAACTACAGCGATGAATGAGAATCAGCTTGAGAATTTTTATTATGATTCTAATAACGTAGCAAAACAGATGGGTGTTACTACAAAAGAAATTATTGATCAGGCGAGTGCCTGGAGTAGGCTTGGATATTCTACTGCCGAAACCGCTACAACAATGGCAAAACTCAGTTCTCAATTTGCTTCTATTTCTCCTGGCATGTCAACAGATGAAGCCCAGGAAGGTCTTGTATCTATAATGAAAGCCTTCGACATTGATCCAAATGATGTTGAAACAGAAATTATGGATAAAGTAAATGTACTCGGTAATAAATTTGCCGAAAACAATCAAGATGTAGTTGAAGGTTTGAAGCGTTCTGCTGCTGCTATGTCTGCTATGGGGCAGTCCTTTACTGATACAGCTGCTCTATTTACAGGTGGTATGGAAATTTTACAGGATTCTGAGTCAATGGGAACTGCATTACGTACTCTTTCAATGCGTATCAGAGGATATGACGAGGAGACAAACCAGCTATCTGACGATTTAGTTAATGTAACTGGTGAAGTCGCAGATTTAACAAAAACCGCTCAAGATTCACAGGGTGTATCTTTGTTTACAGATGCAACACAAGAACATTATAGATCTATGGTGGAATATCTTGGAGATATTGCCGATAGATGGGAGCAAATTTCCGAAAAGAATCAGACAGAATTTTGTCTGTATGTACAGAAATGTGCATAGAAAATATATTTAATTGCAGGTAATGCGTAAAGCCTTGCACCACAATAATCAGGAAACTAGGTTATGACGGGACGAAAGTAGAAACAACGCAAGGATGATATAAGGTCAAAAACCTAAATATTAAATTTACTAATTTTATATAAATTAGGAATCGCTGTTCATGCAACGAAGTACCCTAACGTATTCCGTAGACCATACGGTACTTGAGTCGAGGGTAAACGCTCAACGACTATTCCCCATAAGGGATTTGGAAATATCATATTTGTATGATTATAAAATAAAGGTGGAAACCCTGAATATCCAAATCAATAGAAGTAAGGCGCAAATCACAAATGGCGTGAGTGAAATTCTCTTAAATTGAAAAAGTATACTCCTCTTCTATTTTTATTAGAAAGGATGAAGAAATAGTCTAATCTCCTATTGAAAAATAGGGATGTTATTGGTTAATAGAAAATAAAGGAAAAGTAAATGAAAAAATTTGATAAAGAGTATAGTACACAATATACTCCTGAAATGAAGTATCTTCATTCAAAAGGTATTAATTATACTTTTGTAAAAGATATTCAAGGAGTAACAACATATAAGTATACAAAGACACCTGAGTTGTTTTCAGCTTTGGTGTCTTTTTATATGGAGAATAAATAAACGGAAGGATAAATAATAGGTGATAATAAATGAAATGGACTAAAGAAGAAATAGATATTATAGAAAATAATTGGGAAACTATGTCAGACGAAGAAATGACATCATTGTTACCAAGTCGAAGTAAATGTGCAATTGAATGCAAACGTAAAAAATTAGGATTCATTAGACCGCAATATAAAATACATACATTTCAAGAAGTATTAGACGAATTTGCTAAAAGAGAATTTTTAACATTATTGTCTGATGAAAGTGAATATAACGATTGTCATTCAAAAATGAGATATGTATGCCAAAAACACAAGGATAAAGGTGAACAAACGATAACTCTTGGACATCTTTTAGAAGAAAAAGGTTGTATTTATTGCGGAATTGACAGAATGGTACAATCACATTTAGTACTATTAGATAAAGAACATGATAAAGAATTATGTGAATCCAAAGACTTTCAATATATAGATACTGTTAGAAAAGATGGAGTCATAAATATTGCATTTATTTGCAATAAGCACTCTGACTTAGGCATTCAATATATGACCAAATATAATATGGAACGTACTAATCTTAAAGGATGCAAATATTGTAGTGGTAAAGATTTACCAGAATGGTATGTTTTAAAAAAGGCAAAAGAAATAAATCCTGATATAGAGATTCTTGAACCATATGCAAATTTAACAACACGTATGAATTGCCATTGTAAGAAACATGATTATCCAACAATTAAGACAATGCAACAGATATTAAAAGGCAAAGGTTGTTATTATTGTGGATGCGAAAAACTATCAAATCAATCGTATCTATCTAAAGATTTTGTTCAATCTGAAATTTCTAAAATTAATCCCCATGTAAAAATAATAGAATATAAAGGTGCTACGCAACAATCAAAATGCTATTGCACAAAACATAACAAATATTTTCAAAAAGGATATTATGCCTTGGCACACAATAAGAATAGCGGATGTGAAATTTGTTATGCTGAAAATTTAAGAGCTTCTCAAGGAATGGGAATTGATGAATTCAAAAAAAGATTAAAAGAGATACATCCTGAATTGGTTGTTACTGGTGAATATATTAACAATTGTACACCAATAAAAATTTATTGTACTGCACATGATTATACATTTTCATCTAAGCCAGTTGATATATTAAAGAGAATAAATTGTTGCGATAAATCAAGAAAAACATATAAAGAAGAATATATATGTTCATTTATTGAAGAAACGTATGGTTTTTTAATAACACGGCAAAAGAAATTTGACGATTGTAAAGATAAAAATTATTTGCCATTTGATATTTATTTAGATGATTATAATGTTTTAATAGAATATCAAGGAGAACAACACTATAAACCAATTAGATACTCAGGCGAATCATGGGAAGAAGCAGAAGAAAAGTTTAAATATACCAAAAAACACGACTTAATTAAAAAAGAATATTGTATAGCAAATAATATCCCATTACTAGAAATTCCGTATTGGGAATTTGATGATTTAGAATATTATTTATTTGATAGTTTTACAGAATTAAACATATTAGAAGAAATATAATTATTAAAATAACCAATAACTTGCAAGAGTTGTGACCTTGCAGAATATAAATGAGAATTATTACAGAAACTTTTTGGTAAAAACAGGGCTAACGCAGGTGCTGCCATCATCCAGAATTTTAATCAAGTTCGTGCTGCTATTGAAGCAATGGATGAAAGTGCAGGATCAAGCGACAAGGAAATGGAAACCATTGAGCAATCTTTAGAGTACCGTATCAACGCACTCAAGGAAACTTGGGTAGGTACAATTCAGCAAATGGTAGATCGTGGAGATCTAGGTACTATTGTTGATGGCTTAACTAAATTGTCTGAAGGAATTGGTTTTGTAACAAGTAATCTTGGTTTGCTTAAAACGGCTGCGCTAGGAATTACAGGCGTATTAGCTTTTAAAAATGTCGGTAGGGATAAAATGTATTCCCTCAGTTTTTGAATATGCCGACAACATACATAATTTACTCTGGATACAGAGGTTTAAAGTATGTTATCCGTGAGATACACGGTGATAAATAAATAATTGGAACAATAATCGGGAACTGCGTACAACGGTCTGGTAATGCAGACGTATCACCACTCTCCTATTATGGCGACATAATTAGGTTCGTAAAAGCGTGACGCTCAAGGAATCCGATGGGATAGATCTCTCTGAGATAAGCCCTCACTGTAGCGACAACTTCCACATCAAGTTATATGCAACGATGCTTGGTGAATATGCGCTCGATACTACCTGACACAACAGGGCAATCTGTGATGGATTGTAAAATGCAGAAACTTATCTTCTGTTGTTTGAACACATCGTTCCTATGTGTATTGATAAGATGGAACAAAACCAAGAAATCTCGATTTCTTGTCGAGAAAAACAGAGAATAAATATATGACAAAATAAAAATAACATCGCATTACACGATGTTATCTTTACTACATTGTTGGTGTGTACAATGTAAGTGAAAAATTATATAGCGGAATACGAAAGTATCCGTTCGCAGTATAACACACAGTCTCTATAATTGAAAGTAGTTTATAGATATTTTGTAAAATAAATAAAATAGAGGACAGTCGTGAGACATGCCCTCAAAATAGAGAATATATAATTGAGATGAATATGAATACAATTGGAGAATGATAATTAATTAGCTTTCTTAAAGATTTTATGTTGTTTTGTCGAAATTCTTGCGATAGCGTCTGCTTTCTCATCGGACATTTCTGGATGATTAGCAATCTGATCAATGGCATGATCTTGTGATTTAAAATATCTACGCACCGCAAGTAATCCGATGATTGCACACAATAATATAACAATGTACAATCTCTTCTACCATCCTTTCCTGTAAAATAACTTTTCAGGAATTTGTATTTGCCCAGAACGGACTGCAATGTGGTAATACAGTCGCAGTTTGCTTGGTATTATATTACCATATTATTCTAACTACATAAATCCAGAACATTAGTTTTGTCGAATTTTGAGTTACGAAAAATAATTAAAATTTTTCAAAAATCTTTACAAAAAATTTCATCTGTGTTATCTTCAAAATATGAAAATTTTTCAATTTTTGAAGGAGGTAACACGATGAAAAATTCTAGCAAAGAAAGAACTTTACAGTGGATAAACAATCAGAATAAAAAAGGCAATATATCCTTTGAACACCGCTTACAACGTCCGACTGGGCAGTGGAATACTCGCATGAAAAGCCTATTGATTCATAGCTTATTAAGTGGTATCCCAGTTAATCCAATTTATGTCGTAGAAGAAGAAAATATAATTTATCCGTTAGATGGTTCTCAGAGGACATCAACTTGTATTGATTACATCAACGACGTATTCTCATTAAGCAAAGATACTCCACATGTATTCATATCTGTAAAAGAAAATGGAGAACAAGTCATTAAGGAATATGAAATAGCAGGAAAGAAGTTTAAGAAACTCGATGACGAAGTAAAAGAAACACTTCTTGCTTGTACTTTAGAATTTTGCACATTATCTGATTATACAGATGAAGAAGTAAAAATCATGTTTGCACGACAGAATTCAGGTAAACCTTTGAACGGAAAATTGCTACGTGTAGTACATGAGTCAGATGAATTTAGTGAAATGGTCTACTCTCTCGCTAATCATCCATTTATGGATAAAATCATGTCAAAGACACAGCGTAAGAATGGAACAGACAGAGATACAATTATCCAAGCTATGATGCTTATTTCTTCTAATCAGGAACAGGAATTTACATCTTTTAGAACAAAAGATATTGATGCTTATGTAACTGATTATGCAGATCAGTATCTCGATAGAGCTGACACATTAAAAGAAGCTATGGATAGATTTAATGAATCATTTGATGGCGAAGTAAAAATCCCATCTACAAGTATCCCACAAATTTTATATAGCGGCTATAGGATTGTTAAAGATAAGAAATCATTCTCTCGTCTTGCTGAAAAGGTGTCTGAGTTCATTGCAACATATGATTTTAACGAAGAATATAAACAGTATGTCCAGAGTGGTACAGGTAGCAAAGAGAATGTCAAAGGACGTTTCGATTATTGGCGTGGAATCGTAAAGACATTACAATAAAAAAAAGATAAAGAGTAGTCGGTTGGCTACTCTTTTATACAACAAGTTTGCAAACACATGTTCTTATGGTATTTTGTCGATTATTGGTATATAATGGTAAAAAAGCAATACAAGGAGAGCATAATGTCGAGCAGCTTTTTTATTAAAAAGAAATTAAAGAAAAAGATTCAAAAAGATATTAAAAAGCGTGAAACCATTGAGGAGCAAATAAATCGTTTGCAAAATGAATTAAATGGATGCAACAATGATATAGATGATGATATTTTGGAATTTTATCAGGAGGTAGATAAAACAACAGTAATTTCAACTTTGGAATTTTATGAAAAGAATTCCCCAAAGAGAAAAGAAGTTGCATGTCAGATAAAAAAGAGGTTCACGGAAGAAAAACTTTTAATTGAAGACACACTTAATCTTGTTGATTGGTATGAAAAAATGCATGACGATTACAATGATAAGATTTAAGAAAGTGATAATACTATTATGAATAATTACATAATTTTAAACAAAAGAAAATATATAAAAAGAGTACATAATATTTTAGATAAATATAACATGGAAAAAACATTTAAAAATTTCCGGACAGAAATATGGGAAAATGATGATATTCAAATAAGTATTGATAGAACTATAATTAGAGTTTTAATTTTTAAGTCAAAAGACATTTCGTATTACAATAAATTTTTCAGAGGAAAATATTATGAAAAAAGAGATATATGATGAAATTACTCAACATTTGATCAATGTATTTAAAGGTTCAAAATTAATTGAATATAAGGAAATTGAATTTGATGATGACGAAGATATTAATTTTCTTGTAACACCTAAGATAAAGCTATCAAAAATCAAAAAAAATATTGATTTAAAATTAATTGTATATTGTTCTGATGAACACCAATTGACAATATATTGTCCTACGTTGTTTAGATTAAAAGATAATGATAGTGTTATGTACACACTAAATGCGCTAAATAATGTAAACTCCAAAATAGCTTTGGGTAAAATATATTTAAATCCAAACAATAGTTCTGTTATAAGTTACATAAATAGAGTTTTATTTAATGATATCACAAATGAATTAACAACAGATTTATTTGAAGATTATATTTCGTCATTTATTATGGCATCAATTCAATTATATGAGGAAATAAAAGATAGATATGAATCCTAAAGATGACAAAAGTAAAAGCTCGCCAAGAAATTTTATTATGTTAGTTACCGCATTTATTGCAGCTTCATTCTTTAGGGTTGTTTTAAATAATCAAAAATATATAAATAATGTTATAGCTTTTATAAATATTATTTCCTTACTATTTGTTTGTTATATAATTTTAGATTTATCTTTTAATCATTTTAACGATTTATTAAATGCGGCTGATGATGTATTCGGTGAAAAAATAAAGAAAAAGAAAAGAAAATATTTCAGAAAAGTTTATATTGTTTTTAGTATATTTTTATTAGTTATTGGTGTATTTTATTTTTCGGTAATTGCAAATCCTATTATTAACGATATTATAAGTTTTGTGTCGTTGTTTTTATCAATAGAAACAGAATGCATTGCGAATACAATAGGCGAATTTTATTTTAAAAAGAAATAATTAAGAGCAGGACTAATCTCCTGCTCTTTTATTAATCATCATTATTCTTTTTTTTATCCGATATCTTTTTCATATATGATTGCATTCTTGATACGGAATTAATCATTTTTATCATTTGTGGGTTTGTAAATGTATCTACTATACTTTTTATTGATGGATCATTCAATTTAACGATTGCATTTATTACTCCATCATTGCTGAACATGTTATCAATGTCTTGTGTGGTTGGTATATTTACATTATTTAAATCTCTACGAAATTCTTGTAAACTTTTAATATTTTGTTCATTATATAATTTTTCTTTGAAATTTTCTGCTAAATCCTCTGGAATTTTATTTCCATATGATCTTTTGATAGTTTTATAGAGTTCTAATAATTGAGTTTGATCACATTCTTGATAAACAGGTTCTGTATTTTCATCTGGCTGAATAAATAACTGCCCGTCGTATTGTTGTATTGAATTATGGTTGATAATAATGCTGCTTTCTAATGTGATAAAGCCATTATCATATTCTAAAACAAAACTATCAATTCTTCTATTATCTCTCGGATAATCATTAAAATTTTTTATGCTATAATCAATATCTATAATAGTTTTATAATTTTCATTAATATCGCACATAAGGCAACTATTTTTCCATTTAACATATCCATTTTTCGTCATTTGAATTAATGAATATACAAACTGGAAATTGTTGCTTTCTGATGTTTTTTGATTACGCCCTATTAACTCGTCAATGGAAACGTTAAAGTAGTCTGCAATATCTACTATTTTATCAAGAGATGGAGAACTCTTTGTCCATCTACTTATAAGACCTGCTCCAAATCCTAATTCTGCTTCTAATTGAGATGGAGTAATATTATTTGATTTACAAATTTCTCGTATTGATTTTACTAATAATTCATTATCCATATAAGCACCCTTCTTTGATGTTTATTACAGTTTTTGAAAATAATGCATTTTTGTATTGACTTTAACTGTTATTTAGTATAGTATGAATATATCACATATTTGACGTTTTCGTCAAATAAAAAATCCTTACTCCACCGACCAAAGTTTAGTAAGGATTCAGGAACGTGTATATCACGTTTTTACATTACATATTATACACGTTCCTTTTGAAACATTCAATATATTTTTTCAGAAGGGGGATATCATTATGAATGATGATACAACTTTAGCAGTTGTCCAAGAGACTGAGATTCTTGGAAAGAAAATTAAAGTGTATAACAGTATTGAGTCACCACTTTTTCTTGCGAGTGATGTTGCTGAATGGATCGAACACTCGCAAACTTCTAAAATGGTAAAGTCCGTAGAAGATGATGAAAAGCTGATGGGAACATTATTCCTGTCAGGTCAAAACAGAGATGCATGGTTTTTAACGGAAGACGGATTATATGAAGTATGTATGCAGTCCCGAAAGCCTATTGCCAAGCAGATGAAGAAGGAAATCAAAAAGTATCTTAAATCTATTCGACTTACAGGTGCAGCTATTCCAGAAGGCAGAGAACAGGAAATGGTAAACTATTATTTTTCTTCTCTCTTGTCAGATTTACAGGGACAGATCGTGAATGAGCTTATCGAAAAGAATAAGCAACTTCAGGAATTTTATGATGATTTGATGAACACTGAAGGTCTTATGCAGATGAATACTGTTGCAAAGGAACTTGGCATTGGCGAATATACATTATTTGCTTATCTTAGATGTAAAAAAGTATTCTTTTATGATAAAGATAAGGTGAATGTACCATATGAACGTTTCCGTAGAGAAGGTAAATTTGCTGTAAAGGAAACACCTTGTCATGATGGTCAAATGAGGTCTGTTACATATGTTACCAAAAAGGGATTGGATTACGTCAGGAAACTACTTCGCAAAGACGGTTATTATAATGCGGAGGTGGCTTAGATGGATTACATAAAACTCATCGCATTAAAAATTGATGACTTCTGTTCTTCTATTTATTTCGAGGATAACTACGCCAATAGTGATTTAGAAGTCGCCAAGAAAGATATAAAGCATTTAGAGGAACAAGGATGTATTTGTTTCTTACTGAATGTTAAAAGCAACATTGAAACCAATACATACGACAATTAAAGAGAGAATATATAAATAGATGAGTCCGTAGCCGATAACTACGGACTCGTTGATTGTACTACTCTCCTACTCTCTTTATCAATCTCTCAAAGGATGTGAATTATGAAAATTAAAAATGAAGAATCCTACTCTTTGTAGAACGAACTATCAACTTTAATTTCGCACTGGTTTGCAGATAAATGAAAGTCTCTAGTCTTTTTGGAGAAGACACTATGTACCAGATAGTAGCTTTACTATACAGCTGAAACAATATATTTTTTCTCCAATGATAATATATTGTCTTTATATCTTTTGTATGCACTTGCATATTCTTTATTTTCAATAGCACGAACACAAGGTACAATAACATTTTCGTATATATCATTATATACACTATTATTATTAGGAGTATTTTCTATAGCTTCAACAATTAGAGGTGCTTTCTTATAATATAATTCTATATCTTCTTTAGACACAAAATTATCCCGAAACCATCTCAATGTAGTAAGTTCGTAGCAATTATCATCAAATTTATTTTGCATATGCCTCATACATGCTGTTGTTAAATAACATCCTATGCTTGTTGTTTCTGTTGAACCACTTGTTGTATCAGTTATTGTGCCGGTTCCAGAGTTGGAATTAAAATTAATGTGAATAGAACCATGATCCTTATTTTCAGCAGGACAACTATCATAAATATCAATTTTATCCTTTCCTGAACTTGAAGTAGATGCCTTAATTTCAACACCTTTGTCATTTACATAGTGACCATATTTGTCTCTTGACATATTTATACCTCCATTTCAGTAAGTTAATTTATTATATATTTTATGTTATCACAATCTACGACAAAAGTATATTCGGAACATTAGTTCTCTTATTCTACAAAATATTGTATTGGCTCGTGGAAACTTCTATTAAACAAATATATCTATAAAAATAGCACAAGCACAAAATCAACAACCATCAAACTCAAAGTAATAACAATGCCTATGTAGCATTTATTGAGCCAGTTAGAATGCTTATTTGTCTCTTCACAGTTACTAATAGCAATTTTTATGTAATCATCTGATATATTCCTGATTATATTGTTAAGAACTTCTTTTTCAGTGTAATCTCCAAGACAGCTCTTATTATTATCAATAAATGTTTTTGCTTTGTCTGGTTTTGGATATGAGAAATCATAATTTGTGAAACATAGAATGAAGTTTGCTATTGCTACGACAAAAGAAATCAGTGTAAATCCTAAAAATAAAAATACACACATATCAGATGTATGAATAGCATTATTATTGGCTTCGATATTTTTAAGTAATTGAAAAATAATCCAAATAATACCACCTATTTCAGCAGATAATATTGTAATAGTTGGTGTGAATTTGCTATTAAGTTGGTTGCGTTGTTTGATTCCGTCTTCATATAACTCTTTATAAAAATCATTTTCAAAAGAAAGGATCTTATCATATGTCTTCAAAGAAAAAACCTCCATTACCAAGCATGTCTATTATAGGTAAAAGACCAGAAATATATTGCTTGGATTTATTTGGTAAAACTCGTAAAAAGTGTGATAAATTTAATAATAGAGATAGGAAGAAAAGTTAGTTATCTCCGCTCTTCTTTTCTTTTATAGTATTGAGATTGAAAATTTCTTTACGCTTGCCCACTATGCTTGATTGTGGTAATGGTTTACGTGTTGATTCTTTATTGTTGTCTTTATCTTTGCTCTGTGTATTTTTCATTTGACGTTACCTCCTATTCTATTGGTAATTCTGACCATTGTTTATCATTATTCTGTATTTGATATATTGCGGTTGTATAATCACCATATTCAATTATTTTATCATAATCATTTTTATCAATTGAGGAATATACACTTTCATAGTAAATTTTATTATCGCTAAAGTCAATTAACGATTCATCATTTCCTAGTTCATCTGAATGAAATTTTATATATGCGAAATTACTATCTTCATTATATGTACAATAATATATTGAAACACTATTTGATAAATCATTTTCAATCATTTTCTTAGATTTTTCAACAATATTATTTGATGAATTTCCACATCCGCATAAAGACAAAACAATAATAAAAACATATATAATACTTGCAATTTTTTTGCTCATAATGATCTCACTCCTTTTTCATTTAATTATAACATTTTGCACCATAGTTTACAATAACGATGTATTCAAACAGCATCAAAAAAATAGTATGACATTCAAAACATGGATAAATGATTTAAGAGATGTGCAATCTGTTATAAATAATATTTCGAATACACGAGTAATAATTGATGGAGCTACTGGATTATTAAATACGAGTAGTTTAAAGGAAATGTCATCTGCCGTATCGGGATTATCAAAAGAACAAGCATTACTAGTCCTTTCTACCAAAAATCTAAATGCAGCACAACAGGAACAAGTATTATTAGCGGCAGGTATTATATCTTCTGAAAATAGTATTACCGCCTCTGCTATTTCTCAAGCTTTAGCAAAAACGCAGTTATCAGCTACTGAAAAAGAAGCTTTATTAACCAAATTAGGGTTAATTGATGCTACAACTGGTGAGGCAATTGCTAATGCTACATGTACTAAAGAAGAATTATTAAAAGCATTGGCAACAAAAGGCATTATCGGTGCTGATGCAGATGCTATTATTTCTTCGATTGGTTTGACTTCCGCAAATTCTGCACAAGCAATCTCGTTTGATTTATTAACAGCTTCTATATGGGCAAATATTAAAGCATTAGGCAAATGGTTAATTACTAATCCTGTTGGGTGGGCGATTCTCGGTGGTACAGCAATTTTTGGTTTAGTTAAAGCATATGACGCATTGACTGATTCCGTAGAAGAAGTAGAAGAAAGAACAGAGAATTTATTAGAATCTTACAACTCTGCTATTTCAGAAGCAAATTCTAATGCTAAAACAATAGAATCACTTGCTGATAGATATGAAACATTATCAAAAGGTGTTAATAATTTAGGCGAAAATGTGTCATTAACTTCTGACGAATATTCTGAATATAACGATATAGTTAATCAAATTGCAGATATGTTTCCTACTCTTATCACAGGATATACAGATGAAGGTAATGCTATTCTATCTTTAAAGGGAAATGTTGAAAAACTTAGAGATGCTTATAAAGAGGCTCAAACAGAAGCTTATAATTTACTAATTGTATCTGGTGAAGATTCTGATGGTAATGACATTATTTCTAATTATAAAAATCAAATAAATGGTAAAGAATCATCTTTATCAAAGACTTCTTCTTATATTAACGGAGAAGGTGGTGCAAAAGATGCAATAGATATTATTACTAGATTAACTGGTACATTAACACCAGATGAATTCAGAGACACTTATAACGAATTATATGAACAGTATAAAAACATTTGGAATAGTGATAAAATTCAAGACGCTTTAAAATCATCTGGCTTTGAAGAATTGTCACATGCTCCAAAATGGGGAGAACTTACAAGTGATGATTTAGCAAAGGTAAAAAGTACAGCACAAGCAACTATACAGACATATAAAGCAGAAATTGATTCCCAATTAAAAAATGTTGATACGCTTGCGAATGCATATTTAATGACTAATGAAGATTATTCTAAACTTAATGAGCAGTCGCAAACAGCAGCTTCTTTAATTGTAAATAGTATTACAGAAGATATTGCAAATGGATTTAAAACAAAAGAAGATGTTGGTGCTTATGTTGCAAATATAGCATCTAAGATTAGAGATAATCCAGATTTAAATAAATCTTTAGTTGATTTGTTTACGGAAGATTTTTCTTCTATGTCTGTAGATGAAGTAAAAAGTAAGTTAGATGGATATATAAATACTATCGCAAAAGTTCTAAATGAAGATCCTGTTGAGTTAAAAATTAGACTTGGTTTTGATGATTATGATGATGTAGAACCATTAAAAACTAAAGTACAAGGTTTTCTAAAAGATGAGTTCGATGATAAAGTCGGAGAATTGTCTTTAGATGATTTACAAGTTGCAAGTAAACTTGAAATCCCAGAAGGTACTCTTCTATCTTGGGACGAATTAAAACAGAAAATCGAAGAAACGAAAAATGCAGCATCAGAAGAAACACCGATTTCTTTTACCGAAGCAATCTCACAAGTTCAAGCCCTCTCCGAAGGTTTAGATCAATTAGATAAAATCTATGCTGATGTTTACAACAAAGAGGATTTTGATTGGTCATCTATTCTAAATAATGACGACTTCAAAGAACAATTCGGGTCATTAAAAAATACTACAGAAGAATATGCAAATGCATATAATAATTTTATCAAAACAGTAAGCAATTCTCCGTCTGATTTGTCGGCTTGTCAATCAGCATTTGATAATCTTGCATCGGCATATATTTATAATTCTGATGCACTAAAAAATGTAACAGAAGAGACAAAAACAGCTACAGTAGCTATGCTTGAGCAAATGGGTGTCGCTAATGCATCTGAAATTGTTGATTATCAATTAGCCGCAAGCAAGGAGTATGCTGCACAGACAGGCAGAGACTTAAAAAATGCTACATTGGAAGAACTCGTTGCATTTGCACAGGAAGCAGATATGTCAGATGTGACAAAAGCTTCTCTAGCAAGTTACATAGCAGAAAAAATACGTGCAGCAAGTATTACAATCACCACTTCTGCGGATATTGCAAATCTTACAGCTTTATGTTCGCAACTTGGAGTCGCAGGAACTGCACTACAACAGTTTGCTCGCTTAAAAGCTATCGCAATGGATACAAGTGGAAAATATACAGATGGTTATAAAGAATATGCTACTACTGCGGCTGATCAGATTTTACAAAATGCTGTGAACAAAGCAACAAATGCGTATAAACCACAAGTTAACTATTCTGGTGGTGCATCTACTAAATCTGCAATAGATAAAGCCAATAAAGCAGCGAAGGACTCTGCTAAAGATGCAAAAGAAACCGCACAAGACATCGACTGGATTGAAACGAAATTAAAATTGGCTTCTAAGGAAACAGAAAAGCTTAGCAAATCTTTCGACAAAGCGTTTGGTATGAATCAGACAAGAGAAAGATACCATGCTTATATTTCTCAGATAGAATCCGAGATCCAGGACAATACAACCGCCGCACAGGTATATCAAGAGAAGTTAAATCAGATTGGTTTATCCTATGAGTGGATCGCAAAGATTCAGTCAGGTGCATTTTCTATTGACAGTATTACAGACGAAAATCTCAAAACTCAGATATCCGAATATCAGACATATTCAGATAAGTTAAATAGCTGTTACGACACTATTGAGAGTCTTGAAGAAGAACGTCTGCAAGCTTCTGTTAATTATGCAGAAAAATTAATTGACTCCCATGAAAAAGAAATAGATTCGATTAATAAACTGATTGATCGTAGAAAAGCATTAGTTTCCTTAAAGGAAACATTCGGTTTATCTGCTTCCAAATCTGATTTGAAATATCAGCAGGATCAGTATGAACAGGAAATTGATGCCCTTGAAAGACAGAATAAAGAAATATACGATCTCATGTGGACTACTACTTATGGTGACGAAGCATGGCAAAAATATAACGACCAGATGATTGAGAATACTTCCAGTATTCAAGATCTCACACAGTCTCTTGCTGATTTAGCATCTGAAATGGCTAATCTTCCGATCGACAAGTATGAAAAAGCTTTAGATAAGATTTCTGCAAAGAATGATTTACTTGATGCAAAACTTGAGAATGCTACGAGTGATAAAGCTAAGAGTAAAATTATTGGTAGTCAGTTGAAGCTTACTAGAAAGAAAGATAATAGTGCACAGTCTGCGGCTAAAACGACACAAAGTAATTTGAATCAGTCGGATAAGGATTTAAAAACTGCAGCGAAAAAGGATAATACTATATCTGTTTACAACGTTGACGCTTCGGGTCCCAATGTGAAAGCAAGAACTGCGGTAAATGACTACTATAAAAAAGTACAGAATTATACCAAGGCGAAGAAGCAAATTCCAGCTTCTTTAATTTCTAAAATTTCTGGTGACGGATACTCTACATTATCAAAAGCATGTGCTAATTACAATGCTGCTTTAGTTGCCAACGACACAGCACAAGAAACGGCTGCTTTAAGTAGAGAGACTATCAGACAGGAACTTGCTGATTTAGCGGAACAGAGAGCGAGTCTTGCAAAGACAACTGCTGATTCCAAAGTTGAGAAATATGATTCTAAAGACGAACTGTATGATGCTAAACTCGACAATGCTACTTCTACTTCTTCTAAGAATAAACTGATTGACAGAAAGATTTCTAATATTAACAATCGTCAGAGTGCATATAATACTGCGGTTAAAACTGATAATAAGAATATCAAATCAGCACAGAAAAATATCAGCAAAATCAAGTCTACGAAAAAGAATAAGAAGATTCTTGCTTCTATCAAGAAAGCTGCTAAAGCTGGGAAACGTATTTCCCAATCTTTGTTAAACAAAGCCGCAAAACTGAATGATGGTGGAAAACTATATGATGCATGTATTCAGTATAACGCTTATTTAGATGCGAAAGAAGCCGACAAAGTTACTGCTGATTTATACAAAGAAACAGCAAAACAAGATAAGGCTACTCTTGCAAAAGAAAAGTTTGATAATATTGCGTCCAAGTATGATAATAAAATTTCTAGCAATGAGCAGAAAAAGACAGAAATAAATAATAGAATTTCTCTCGTAGAGGAATTTGGTGGACAGGCAAATGTATCTGATTATAAGTCACTTATCTCTGCTGAAAATGGAGAATATAAAAAACTCATTAAAGAGCGTGAAGAACTTCGGAGAAATTTAGAAGAGTCTGTTGTAAATGGTTCTATCAAAAAAGGCAGTGATGAATGGTATGATATGGTCGCTAAAATCAATGATGTAACAAATGCCATAGATGAATCCATTCGATCAATTAAACAATACCAGAATGCCCTTCGTCAATTAAAATGGGATACTTTTGATAAATCTCTTGAAACTGTAAAACGTGTCAACAGTGAAGCTGATTACTACATTGATCTTTTGAGTCATAAAGATATGACTGATAAAGATACAGGGAACTTCACTGAATATGGTATTGCTGCTATTGGTCTTCATAAGACGAACTATGACAGTTACATTGCACAGGCAGAAGCATATCAGTCTGAATATGATAAAATTATGAAACAGATTGAGAAAGGTGAATTGTCTGCATCTGATGAAAATGTTATTCAACGTCTGAGAGATTTACAGGATGCTCATAGAGAGGCGAAGAAATCTGCTGAGGATGAGTTAGAGTCTATTAATGATCTTGTAAAACAGGGTTATGAAGCACAAACAGATGCGCTGAGTAAACTGATAGAAAAATACAAGAAATTAAAAGATAGCGAGTTAGACGCCTATAAATATCAGAAAGAAATTGCCGAAAAGACAAAACAGATTGCTTCTTTACAAAAACAGCTTATTCCTTATAGTAATAACGACACCGAAGAGTCTCGTGCACAAATTCAGAAGTTAAAAGTCGAATTAGAGAATGCCAAATCAGATTTAAAAGATACACAGTATGAGAAATTCATATCTGATACTGAGGATATGCTTGACGATCTGATGAGTGATTATCAGGAATTCATTGATGAAAAAATCAATGATACAAATACAATTCTCGATAGTATCAAAGAACTTCTTGGTGGCAATGATGGTATTATTGCAACACTGAAATCCTTAGATTCTAGTCTGACAAATACTACAAAAGATCAGATTGATTCCAGTACTACCAATGGCGGTGACGGAGGACAAGGCGCAAAGGATTATGTAAATAATACTGTTACTAATGATCGGAATACTATCAATTCATCTCATAAAACTGGACTTTTACGACCAACAGCAGTTGGTACTATAACTCTTGATAATTCCTTGGAGTCAAAAAAGAAAAATACAACTTCTATTGATGATAAGTTAAAAACTGAAAAGAAAGCAGTTAAAGATGCCATTAATTCTGGTAAATCTCGCAGTAAGAAATTAACTGATAAAGAGAACAAAGAACATGCTGACTTATGGAAGTATATTGTAAAGAATTATGGTAGAACTCCTACTAATAAAATGTACAAGAAGTTAGGTGGCATACTAGGCGTAAAAACAGATGACACGGTTACATCGAAACAAAAAACTGCTATTCTTAATAGGATGAAATTTAATGGCTATAAAAAAGGTTCTGAACACATAGACAAGAGTCAATTAGCATGGACGCAAGAAAATAAACGAGAACTGATTTATCGTGCTGCTGACGGCGCACTTTTAACAGAACTCAATCCTGGCGATAAAGTGTTCACAAATGAGATGACTGAGAATCTTTGGAAAATGGCACAGATGAATCCTTCTTTATTGACCTCTGGTATCAACTATATGCCGAATTTACCTGAAATAACAAAATCTGCTGGCACTTCTACGATTGTTGAGGTTGGAGATATCGTAATGAACGGTGTAAATGATGTTGAAACCTTTGGTAGACAATTACGAGAAGAAATTCTCAGGAACGGAAAGACAACACAATGTATTACTGAAGCAGTTTCTGCCAAGCAACTTGGTAAAAATGGTGTAGGTAATGCGAGATTATATAAGTAACCACTCTATCCCATATAGGTGTCACAGCCTATGTGGGATTTTCATGGTAAATATGCACAAATATTTCATTGATTTTTATAATATTTTCTACTCCTATTTTTTCTATAATTGTGTATAATATAAGTAAGAAATCAAATGATTTCGATTGTTGGTGTATCTCAACCATTAAGCGAGAATTAACAAACTTGAGTGTTTCGCTACTTAATGCGAATGTTAAAACTTGGTGTATCTCAGCCGCAAATGAGAATGATAAAACGGAGAGATTGAAATATATCTCTCCTATTTTTATACACAAAGGAGAAGTAATGATTTCTTTTTATGAAATTGATGATAATTATATTGATTATTTAAGACAATTTGATAGTAAGATATTATCTACTAAAGATGGAGATAGAAAATATTTAAGAAAATATATCGGTATCATGATGCATAATCGTGATTGTAAATATTTTATACCTCTTTCTTCATACAAACCTAAAACATATGATAATATGTATGAATCAAAGAGTTTAAAGAAAATAGGTAATATGGCTGTTTTACGAATTAATAATATGATACCCGTTATTGACGAAGTAATTCATAAGATGGATTTCAATTCAATAACGGATCAAAATTATAAATATTTACTTCAATCAGAATATCGTATAATCAAAAGCAGAGAAAAAGAAATCAGAACAGATTCGAGAATTATCTATTATTATAGGTTAAATGAGAAAAATAAAGATAAAGGATTGTATAATATATGTTGTGATTATAAATTATTAGAAGAAAAGTCAAAAGAATATTTAACAAAAAAAGACACCAACTAAGGTGTCTTTTTTATTACAAAAATTTAAGAAGGAGGAGAATAAACAAATGCCAAAAATAGTTTTTAATGAGAATTTTGGTGTAGATGAAATCACTATTGTATTGGAACGAAGAGATTTCTCAAAATACGGAAAACTCAAAGATGTTACAGATATTGAGTATAAAGATACTATGAATGCACCCGAATTATCATTTAATGTATATAAAACTGATGATCAAATATGGGATAAAATTAATAATTACAATTTGGTGTATATTCCTGAATACAAAGAACATTTTTCAATTAGTGTAAATACTACAGAAGAAAATACAACGCAAAAATCGGTCACATGTACTTATCTTCCAGTTAGTGAATTACAAAATGTAAAACTTAGAAATATTCAGATTAATACAGAAGACGATATTGCAAGAGATGATTACGATGCTGATTATCCTACTATCTTCTATCGTGACTTATCTGCATATTCAGAAGGAAGTACAATGTATAAGAAGCTATACAATGCTTCTCTTCTACACCGCATCTTAGACAAGGCATCTAATTATAAAATTGGACATGTAGATACATCGTTAAAGGATCTGAAATCGTGGTTTCAATACTCTATCAGTGACAGTAATATTTATAACGAATTGACTGGTGAAATCTCGGACGACTATCAGTGTCTGTTCAAATTTGATTCCAATACACGAACTGTAAATGTATATGATTTATGTAATACATGTCATAATTGTGGTTATCGTGGAGATTTTCATGACGAGTGTCCTGAATGTGGAAGCACAAACTATAATGGTGCTTATGGGGAAGATACATCTATTTACGTGTCAAAGGAAAATTTATCTACTTCTGCTTCTATTGAAAGTAGTGAAGATAGTTTAAAGAACTGTTTTTACATTACTGGTGGCGATGATTTAATGACTTCTGCTGTTGCTATTGCAAATCCAAGTGGCACAAATTACATTATAAATGTTTCCGAAGAAATGTATGAGAATATGCCAGAAGATTTAGTTACTAAAATTAAAACATACAATAGTAATTATCAAGATTGTATGAGTAAAAGAAAATTTACCTTGTCTGCAAATTTAGTTGAAGGCTATAACACGATTGTAAAATATGTTAATGCTCACTATCCAAAATTAGATGATAGTGGGGATAAAGTAGATAGGTACAATGTTATCTCCTCTCCTATTATTGGATATAAGAATATAGCATCTTTATGTTTCGATTGTATTGATATTGGTTTAATTTTACAGACTTCTATGGGAAAAACAATAGAAATGGACAATCTTACAATTCAGGAAACAATGAATTTATTGACATTCGCCAATTTATCGCCAATTGCAGTGAAATCAAATGTATCATGGGTTGCAACAAGCGTCGTGTCGAATACCGTGTTAGGTGCTTGCAAAGCATTAATTAATACTGCATTATACAAAGTTGAAATTGTAGATGCCTCTTATTCTAAAGATAAACATGTTTGGAAAGGAAAATTTAAACTTACAAGCATTGAAGATAAGACGATTACTCTTATTGGAAGCGAAGTATCTATTGCAGTAAATAATGATATGGAAAAATATCTTAAGCAAAATATTCAAAGATGCTTAAATAAACTTGATACAAATTATAAAGATCTAAAATCTTTAGAAACATCTGATTCTGATTTTCAATCTGAATTGGCTTATTACAGCTTCGATTATCTGAGTGGTTTAAAAGATTCTTTTGGAGATGTCTTAGGAATTATTTTAGAGTCTGAACAGGATGAGTTAAAAAATAAATATCAGACATGGTACAGCAATCGAATCGGTTGGCTTGAAAATGAAATGAATAAAAGACAAGCTCAAATTGATATTGTCCACCAATTATATAATTATGATTCAAAATCAGGTTCTGTATATAACATCCAAAACTCATTACAGGATGAATTGAATTTAGAATCTTATCTTGGTAAAGATATGTGGATTACATTCTGTGCTTTTCGTATGGAAGATACATATCAAAATGATAATTATATTTCTGATGGATTGGATAATGGCGAATTAGTAACTCGTGCAACAGAACTTATTGATACTGCAAAAAAAGAATTATATAAAGCAAGTCATGTACAATATACTGTTTCTTCTACTATTAATAATCTTCTTGCGTTAAAAGAATTTCAACCTATCGTAAATAAATTTGAAACAGGAAATTGGATTCATGTATGCGTGGATGAAAAAATATATTATTTGAGATTATTATCTTATAAGATTTTCTATTCTGACATTTCAAAGATTGAAGTTGAATTTTCGACTGTTGAGAGAACATGGTCTGGTTCATCTGATGTTAAAAGCGTAATTGAATCGGCACAAGCTATTGCTTCTTCATTTTCTTACACAACTCAAAAGGTAAAAAATAATACAGGTGCATCAAAATATGTTCAGGATTGGGTACAAAAAGGAATGAATGCAACTGTAACTAAAATCGTGAATAATGCTGACAATCAAAATGTCGTATATGATTCTAGTGGTATTTTGTGTAGAGCCTATGATGATTTAACAGAGACTTATGATTTATGCCAGTCACGTTGGATTAATAGTGGTTTATACGTGACTGATGATGGTTGGAAATCTGTTAAGGCTGCTGTAGGCAAGTATATTTATATTGATCCAGAAACAGGTAATGAAGTAACTACTATGGGTGTTATTGGAGATACTATTGTTGGTAAATTAATTGTCGGAAAGAATCTTGGAATTTACAATATAAATAATTCTATGACTTTTGATATGAATGGATTAAAAATTACAAATGGAATAAACACGTTTACTGTCAATCCAAACAATATATCAAAGTTGTTGAAAATTTCTAAATCCGATACAGATATTTTTTATGTAGATGATAATGGAAATTTGAATTTAACTGGGAATGTTAATGGTTGTAGCTTTGATGGTGGAAAAATAAATATAGGCGATGGTAATTTCGTTGTTAACTCTGATGGTTCTGTTATTTCTAAAGCTTCTTTAAGTTTTGGGGATGGGGCTTTAACATATGATCCTACTAACGGAATGTCTGTAAATGGAGATATAACTTCAAAGGGGTTCAAAGCGAAAAATAATGGTAATGTATATATGGCTTCTCCATATATTTCTTCTGCTATTTACATGAAGGGACTTGGATGGTCTGAACAAACAAGTGATTATACTGAAATAATTGGATCAAATCTTATACATGGTACATTTTACCCTAAAATGATTGGGACTTGGTATTCTGAAAAAAATTACGGAAGAGGATTTTATTGTGATGGTGGAGATACTTATATAAGCAGTCTAACGCAATCAGGATTAATTATCAACCCTATGAATGGATCGTTGAAAAAGACAATTATTAATGGAGATGGAATTTCTACAGAAGGGAACATAGCTTGTTCTGGAACAATACAAGGTAACTCTTCAACAGCAACAAAATTAAAAACTGCACGAACAATTAAAATTGGCGATGCAAGTAAAACATTTGATGGTAGTGCTAATGTTACATGGAGTTTGTCTGCTATTGGTGCTGCTTCTACTTCTGAGTTTGCGTCTGCGGTCAGTCATATTAATAGTCTATCAGAACGAGTGAGTGATTTAGAGACAAAAGTAAATAATTTGACAAAATAACGGAGGAAATACGAAATGAAATTAAAAGGAATTGACATATTAAATATAAGCGAAGTACTTTCATTTCTTGCAACGAAAGAAATGAGTTTGAATACTGCTGTTACGATTGTTAATAATATAAAAATTTTATCTGTACCAAAACAAGTATTAGATGAAAAAAGAAACAAATTAATATCCGAATATGCATTAAAAGAAAACGGCGAAATAGTTACGAATGATGATGGTTCGGTAAAAGAAATTACAAATAAAAAAGAATTCAATAAAAAAATGAACGCTTTGTTTTTAGAAGAAGTTGATATTGATGAAATAAAACCTGTGTCAATGAAGTCATTGTCAAATATTACTATCTCGCCTCAGATGCTTGCAGTCTTAATGAGTTTCAATTTAATTACAGAGGAATAAAACATGAAAGGATGTACAGACTTTGAATATGCTGGTGAAATGTTATCTGATTATGGTATGATGCTCTGTTCTTTTGATAGTGGAGGCGGTATAGAAACCGTCTCTTCTGGAGCAGATGTTACTTTTAATCAGATAAAGCCCATCGGCAGCAATCGCTTTAATTTATATTCTTCCACTTACGATACAGCTTTATCAGCTACTTTTCAGATTTGTAAGAATCCATGTCGATTAAAAAATCAAGAAGAAATGAGACTTTCATTCGAGGAAGTTTCAGCTATACAACGATGGTTGTGTCGTAAAGATGGGTACAAACGCTTTAAATTAGACAAGGAAGGCTATGAACACGTATATTGGAATGGAACATTCAGTTCAAAACAAATCGTCTTAAATGACCAAATATTAGGCTTAGAACTAACATTATATACGGATGCACCATTTGCTTTTATGGATGAAGTATCTACTGAGTATGAATGCTCGGCAGGTACTTCTTTTAATTTGTGGGATAACTCAGATGAGACTACAGATTTGAACAATTCTCTTAGACCAGATATGGAAATTACTATTTTATCAGAAGGAAATTTTAAGTTGACAAATTCTATGGATGCAAAATTTTTTATACTAAGAAATTGCAAATCTGGCGAGGTAATAACAATTGATGGAAAAAATCAACTTATTACTTCTTCTCTCTCGTCTCATAATTTAGCAAATGACTTCAACTATTTCTTCCCACGAATTATTAACAATTATGAAGAACGGTGTAACACCTTTACGCCTAATTTAGATTGCAAAATTAAAATAACCTACTCTCCTATTCGGAAAGTTGGAATTTAGGAAGGAGATGTATACAATAAATGAGTTTAGTTTTTAATCAAAAAATCACATTGGACTTGACAATATCAAGAGTGCAGAATGTGCATTGTAGTCAAGATGATGCAGATTCAAGAAATATTCTTATTACTTTGTCTGATAATGGGAAACCATATAGTATTCCTTCAGAAGTAAGAATACTTTTAAAAATTTCAAAACCAGACAATACATATGTATATATAGATGAAGACGATGCTGATCATTTGTTTAGGAATGATGATGGTACAATATCCATTATATTGTCAGAACAAGCAACATGTGTATCAGGTATTTGTGAAGCAGAATTACAGTTCATAACTCCAAAAGAAACTATATCTACAAGAAAGTTTAATATTATTGTTAAAAAATCAGTAATAAATGATGAAGAAATAGAATCTGTCATCGAATCTAATATTATTCAAAAAATGATTCGACATTTGATTGATTTTATGAATCCACATAAAGTAAATAAAGAACAAGTTGGACTCGGCAATGTGCCAAATGTTACAACAAATGATCAGACACCAACATATGAAGAAGCTGAGGAATTTGAAAATATCTCTAGTGGAGAAAAATTGTCTATTGCGTTTGGAAAAATTCAAAAAGCCATCTCTTCATTACTTGGACATATTAATAATTTCGATAACCCACATAAAACAACAAAAAGTCAGATTCAATTAGGGAACGTTGATAATACTTCTGATGTTGATAAACCTGTTTCCACGGCACAACAGAAAGCAATTGATGGTGCTTATGCCAATTCAAATAAATACACAGATCAAAAAATAGCAGATTTAATCAATGGTGCTCCCGAAACAATGGATACATTAAAAGAAGTTGCAGATGCCATCGAAAAAAACAAATCTGTTGTAGAAGCATTAGATAAATCTATAGGAACAAAAGCAAATCAAAATGAATTAGATACTCATACAGGAAATGACACTATTCACATTACATCAGATGAAAGAACTAAATGGAATGACGCAAATAACAAAAAACACACACATTCTAATAAATCTGTTTTAGATGGTATTACTTCGGAATTGGTTCAAAAATGGTCTAATGGAAGTTCTTTAACTGGGATCAAAGGAGACGCTGAGAAAAATTACAGAACAGGAAATGTTAACCTCACACCGGAAAACATCGGTGCTGCCACATCAGCTGATTTAACAGCGCACAAAAAAATAGAGGCAATAACAAGCATTGGCAACACTCATCCGCTTGGACATGTTATGGTATATGATGAAAAAGAAGAAGTGACTGGTACAAATCAATGTGCTGTTCCAAGTTTAAATCTTTTCCAGAGGGAAATAAATTTATTAAGCAGCAGTTTAGCAAAGGGTAACTACTTACCATTATCGGGTGGAACAATGACTGGCACTATTATTGGACAACATAAGTTACCAGGTAGTACGGCTTCAGATTCCAATGGAATGGTTCTCGGTGTTCAGACAACAAGCAATACAGGAATTTTTAATGGTAACGGAGATGGAAATGGGGCTGACGTTGCAAATCTAATCATCAAATCATGGTACGGAGTTGGATTTGTAGACGGTTGTTCTGGTCAAGGAATGACTGTCGGAATAGATTGCAGGAGTGGAAACATTACATGCAATTCTATAACAATAAGAAATGTCGGAAGTGTGACAGATTTATTAAATTCCAAGTTATCAACGTCTGCATCCTGTAATAAAAACTGGAATTGGAGTGGTAAAAATGAAACCCCAGCCTGGATATGGGGTGGTAGCGATGGAACTAATATGTATGTCTATAATCCGACATATATCCTGGTTCAGGGAATAAGAAATAGAGTAACAAATAGAGCAATGACTATAACAAATGATAACCATGTTAGAACATATGAATCTAATGGTGTTGGAATGAACGGAGCTATTAGCCTTGGTTCTGGAAATTATAGATTTTCACAATTATACGTTACATCAAGTTCGATATCAACTTCTGATAAAAATTATAAAGATGATATTAAATCACTTACAGATAAGCATTTACAGTTTTTTATGAAATTACAGCCAGTATCATTTTTATTTAAAGATGGTACATCTGGCAGAACACATATCGGTTTTATAGCACAGGATGTAGAGCAGGCAATGTCAGAATGTGGCTTAACAGATCTCGATTTTGCTGGATTCTGCAAAGATCAAAAAATTGACAGTAAATTGGTTGATGGCGAAGAAGTCAACGAACCTATCTTAGATGAAAATGGCAATCCAGAGTATATTTATTCATTAAGGTATGAAGAATTTATCGCATTGAACACATATGTGATTCAGGAGTTGTGGAAACGTGTTGATGCAGTAGAAAAAGAAAACATAGAGACGAAAAATCAGATCAAATCAATACAGCAGGATATAGCAGAATTAAAAAAATCAAGAGCCTAAGAGCCGATTACATGACTATGTGTTGTGTAGCATTGAATAATTTAAGGGAACTACAAATAAACGTAGTTCCCTATTTTTTACGATTTTTATAATATTTTTCATACCACCGTTCTTTACGAACATATCCGCAATCAATTTTAGGATCAATTTTTTCTTGAAAGCTACATTTTGATTTTGATATACACTCCTGTTCTTTCTGTAGAAAATATGGACATTTATTTATGTCTTTATCGAGATAACATTTCATTTTAGGACTCCTTATAAAAAGAAATGAGGTTTACACATATATTGTATATACCTCATTTCATAATTATATGTCATACAAAGGATTTCTAATTTGGTGTAAAAATGGTGTAAATGAATTTCAAAACATTAAATTTTGCTTGAAAAATAAGCCTTTTATGTTTTTCCATGGTCTACCGCGGTGGTGTACCCCTTCATGAACGCTTTGTTCACTCTGTTTGTGATAATAACATGATACAGTGGTGAAGTCAAGGAAAATCCATGTTTCACTTTACCCTCCCTCTAAAAGGATGTATACTGATACAAAATTCACAGGACACATTTTCCTATGAATCCAAAAATTTCTGGCAGAAATGGAGAACCCGATGAATACAACAATAAATAAAAACCAGACATGGTGTTCCATGTGGGGAAATGCAGTTTCAATCGCAGAACACCGCCCTGAGAGCTATGCAAAAGATATCACACTCCGCTATCCGGTCTATGCGCCGTTTGATGGAACTGCTTTAAGATTTACCTTTGATAATTACTGCGGCAGTGAACCTGTTTCCATCACGAAAGCAACTGTCTCCATCGCAGACTGTGATTTTAATTGCGATGACATTACAAGAAAAATAAATCTTTCCTGTCCCATGCAGGAATCTGCAACAGCACAGATTACTTTTTCCGGAAATTCTTCCGTGACGATCGCCGCACACGAGCGCATCATAAGTGATGACATTTTCTTTCAGGTTCAGGCAGGCCAGACTCTCTGTGTCAACCTTTATTTTGCGGATTTTACCCTGATGCAGTCAGCAGTTCTGATCACAGGCCCTCTCTCAAAGGGATTTTTTTCACTGGGAGATCAGACTTCTGCCGGCAGGCTTCCCCTTGATACAAGCAAAACGACAAACTGGTTTTATTTTCTGAGTAACATTGATATTTTGACATCTCCGGACAATCATGCCGTGATCTGCTATGGCGACTCCATCACCGCGCAGGCATGGCCGGACGAACTGATGCTCCGGCTGTTACGGGAAGGGAAAAAACATACTTCCGTTATACGCCGTGCTGCGAGCGGTACCAGAATTCTCCGCCAGTATGACTGTATTACCTATGATTCTTACGGTTTAAAGGGAAGTAACCGTTTTTCACATGAAATACCAACTTCCGGCGCAGACACCATCATTATCCAGCAGGGGATCAATGACATCATTCACCCGGTCGGATGCGACATCAATCCATTCCGCCCCATGAGTGATCTTCCAACTGCAGAAGAACTCATAGACGGTCTCAAATGGTACGTTGATCAGGCACATGCCCTGGGATTATCTGTTTATATCGGGACACTGCTTCCAATCGAAGGCTGGCGCACCTATGCACCTTTCCGTGAAGAGTTAAAAAATCAGGTGAATGAATGGATCCGCCTGACGGACGGTTTTGAGGGATGTATCGACTTCGACCTCGCAGTACAGGATCCTGATCATCCTGCAGCATTCAAAGCCGGCTATGACAGCGGCGATCATCTGCATCCGAGTGGTGCCGGTTACAAAGCCATGGCAGATGCTGTACCTAAATCCTTTCTCTATTAAAAGACAGTCTGCCCTGAGGACTTTTTGATCACAGGACGTAGTTTCCTATGAAGATTTGGGGGGCAAAAAAATCGCACCAAAGCGGATTTTCATCCCGTCCTGGTGCGATTTTTACAGCATTATATATGCCCGTCAGTCTCTCATTTGTACCTCTTAGCTCTATGCTTCCTCTAAATGTTTTCTTACTCTCTGGATCAGCATCTCCAACGCAACTGCATTTTCCCCGCCTTCCGGGATAATGATGTCTGCACGCCGTTTGCTCGGCTCCACAAACTGCTCATGCATCGGTTTTACCGTCGTTAAATACTGATTTATGACACTGTCTAACGAACGTCCACGATCTTTTACGTCTCTTACGATTCTGCGCAGAATACGGACATCCGCATCGGTGTCTACAAACACACGGATATCCATCAGTTCACAGAGACTCGGCTCTGCAAAGATCAAAATACCCTCTAATACAATGACCGGTGCAGGTTCCACTAGGATCGTCTTATCGGAACGATTGTGGATCGTATAATCATAGACCGGCATCTGAATCGCCTTTCCTTTTTTCAGCTCTTTGATATGTTCACATAAAAGTTCTGTATCAAACGCATCCGGGTGATCATAATTTAACTTTGAGCGATCCTCATAGTTCATCTCGTCATGGCGTTTGTAATAATTATCATGGCGAAGAATACTGACTTCATCACGTCCGAAGCTGTCAACCACTTTATCTGCCAACGTCGTCTTTCCGCTTCCTGTTCCCCCTGCAATTCCAATTAAAATTGTATTTTTTGCTTCTGCCATAATACCGTATCCTTTCATATCCTGATACAGGAAAAATCCTGTTATAGAACGCAATTTCCTGCGAACGAAAAAAGCAAGCGGAACTTTTCAGGAACCACTTGCTCTCTCATCCATCCGGCATTCCGGAATCCATAAGCCAATAGTCGGACTCGAACCGACGACCTACGCATTACGAATGCGTTGCTCTACCAACTGAGCCATATTGGCAATCTGAGGTGTGTTGTCTTTCGACTCACGCCACACTTGTTCATTATATATAATTTATATAAAAAAAGCAAGACCTTTTTTATATTTTTTTAAAGCTTATTTTCTATTGACTTTTCCTATAAAATGCATAAAATAGTCTTGTTTACTTATTGTAAACAAAACATATATTTTTACAGTTACCAAAAAATTGCAGAATTGAGATTAGTCTGAAAAATAACATTTTTCACACGCAAGAATGGAGGTTCGCATGGATATCGGAAAGCGTATGAAAGAGCTTCGTATCCAGTACGGTCTGACACAGCAGGAACTTGCTGACCGCTCTGAACTGACCAAGGGATTTATTTCCCAGCTGGAACGCAACCAGAACTCTCCGTCCATCGGCACACTGCTTGACATCATACAATGTCTCGGCACAACTCCTGCCGAATTTTTTACGGACGAAGAACCGGAACAGATCGTATTTGAAAAAGATGATTATTTTGAAAAAATCAGCGAAGATGGAAATAAAATGATCGAATGGATCATACCAAATGCCCAGAAGAACAGCATGGAGCCGGTGCGCCTTACTTTAAAACCCGGTGGTTCCTCCGACACGCATCTGCCACATGCAGGCGAAGAATTCGGCTATGTATTAAAAGGAACCGTGCGTGTTTTTTACGGTGGAAGAACTTATACTGTCCGGGCAGGCGAATCTTTCTATTTCCAGGCGGGGAAAAAACATCGGCTGGAAAATAACGGCAACCGTGATGCCATCCTGATCTGGGTTTCCACGCCTCCAAGTTTTTAATCTGTATTTTACATACCACTTAGAAAGGGATAACGTTTTTTACTATATTAAGAAGCGTTTTGAACACAAATGAGCAAAAAATTAATCAATCTGACCGGTATTTCAAAATCCTACGGCGATCACGTCGTATTAGATGACTTAAATTTATATATCCGCGAAAATGAATTTATCACACTCCTCGGCCCTTCCGGCTGTGGAAAGACAACCACCCTCCGCATCATCGGCGGTTTTGAGGCTCCGGATGCAGGAAGCGTTGTCTTTGACGGCAAAGATATCACGTCCCTGCCGCCAAACGAGCGTAACTTAAATACTGTTTTCCAGAAATATGCCCTTTTCCCGCATATGTCAATCGCGGAAAATATCGCATTTGGTCTGCGGATCAAGAAAAAAAGCAAAGAATATATCAATGATAAAATCCGTTATGCGCTGAAATTAGTGAATCTGGAAGGTTTTGAGAACCGCTCTATTGATTCTTTGAGCGGCGGCCAGCAGCAGCGTATCGCGATCGCGCGCGCCATTGTAAATGAACCGAAAGTTCTCCTTTTAGACGAACCGCTCGGTGCCCTCGACTTAAAGCTCCGCCAGGACATGCAGTACGAGCTGATCCGCCTGAAAAATGAGCTTGGCATCACGTTCGTGTTCGTTACCCATGATCAGGAAGAAGCACTTACCATATCCGATACGATCGTTGTCATGAACCAGGGGTACATCCAGCAGATCGGTACACCTGAGATGATCTACAATGAGCCTGTCAATGCATTTGTTGCCGACTTTATCGGTGACAGCAACATCATAAACGGAACCATGATCCAGGATAAAGTTGTGGAGATCTTAGGTGTGAAGATCCCATGTGTCGACGAGGGATTCGGCTGTAATACGCCGGTCGATGTTGTAATCCGTCCGGAGGATGTCGAGATCACAGAGCCTGGTGCCGGTTTTATGGATGGTGACATCGTATCCATCATCTTTAAGGGTGTACACTATGAGATCAGCATTATGGCAAACGGCTATGAATGGCTGGTTCACACCACAAAAATGTATCCGGTGGGCACGCATGTCGGCATCAACGTGATCCCGTTTAACATCCAGATCATGAACAAACCGGAATCTGAGGATGAGGAGGCCGTGGAGATCGATGCGTAAATTAGGCAGACAGCTTTTAGCAGGACCTTATCTGGTATGGATAATCGGATTTATCCTGCTGCCGATCGTTATTATCTTATATTATGCGTTTACAAATACTTCGGGTGCTTTTACCTGGGACAATATCGCAGCGATTGCAGACCCGGTACATGTAAAATCCATTCTGCTTTCCTTAAAGCTCGGATTTTTCTGTACAGTAGTCTGTCTGCTGCTTGCCTATCCGCTTGCGATGATCTTAAACAGTTTTCATTTTAAGCATCAGAGTTTTGTCGTATTTTTATTTGTACTTCCGATGTGGATGAATTTTATGCTGCGTATCCTTGCCTGGCGGCTTTTACTCTCCAACAACGGTATCGTAAACGCACTGTTTGGTCTCTTTGGCTTTGGCCCGGTGAAAATGTTAAATACACCGACCGCCGTTGTATTCGGCATGGTATATGACTTTCTGCCATTTATGATCCTGCCGATCTATAACTCCATAGCGCGCATCAAACCGGACGTTATCGAAGCTGCAAAAGACCTGGGTGCAAATTCAAGGATCGTACT
>OGUG01000153.1_pt1 | contig 35787 bp, 32 predicted proteins | sample 1573711 | NCBI WGS metagenome assembly OGUG01 (sample SAMEA2582006, study PRJEB24529) | metagenome | biome: Human gut stool | place: China | collected 2011 | reverse complement strand
CATTATCATTGAATACGCCTTTTGCTTAACTGTCTGAGCGTAGCGAGTTTTAAGCATTGTATGAAATGATAATTTTTTTCAAAGCTAAAATTTTATCTGCGGTGGTTTTCTTTTTGGTTCATTTTTCTTTTGCACAAAAGAAAAACGAACATTAACCATTATTTATCTAATTTTTCGATAACGCCTTTAATTAATTTTACATGAGGAACTAATGTTTTTAATTCCAATCTTTCATTTGGGCTATGAATATCTATGTTGTTTGGTCCAATAGAAATTATATCTAAGTTTGGATTTTTAGCATAGAAATAGCTACATTCAAGACCTGCATGAATGGATTTTGCTTTCATATCAAAGCCATTTTGTTCTTTGAAAGTTTCTAATACTACATGTTTTAATTGGCTATCTGGATTTGCAGGCCAACCAGGAGCAGGTTCTCCACTTACAACACGAATACCACAGCGTTTACCCAATTGAATATAAATATTTGCAATTTCTCTAGTCAATGCATCTACAGCACTTCTTGGGAATACAGATATTTCCACTGCATTTTCTTTAGTAACAACAGGGCCGATATTTGCAGATAATTCTACTAAACCTTCTTCAACTTGAGACATTTTGAGTACGCCAGTCATGCTCAAATTGATGAAGTCCACAATACTGCTTGCATCTTCTTCAGACATTACACGTTCTGGAAGCTCACAAGGAACACAAGTAACTGTGAAATTCTTTTCTACATTGCCATAAGCAGCTTTTAAATAATCTGTGATTTTTGCTACTACTACATCAAATACCTTCACATTGGAAAGTGGGGAAGTGAATACAAATTCAGCTTCAGATGGAATTACATTTCTTGCTTTTAAACTGCTGATACTTGCAAGTTCAATTTCTGTTTTCTTCATAATGCTATTGATTGCTTGAGCAATGATTTTTACAGCATTAGCATAACCACAATTGATAGCTTCACCAGAATGACCACCATGTAAATCTTTGACTACAAATTTATAAGCAGAACGATGTTCTGGTTTATGCCATGTAATGCGACGTTCTGCATCGACATTTACACTGCCTGCACTAGATAAAGTGAGCACATCAAAAGCTTCAGAATCGCAGTTTATAAGATATTTTGCATCTAATAAATATTTAGCATCTAATGCTTTTGCTCCAGTCATGCCTTGTTCTTCATCTACAGTGAAAATAGCACGAATAGGACCATGATTGAAATCTTGTTGTAATAAATACATAGCTGCTGCTACGCCAATACCATCATCAGCACCAAGACTAGTACCATCAGCACGTAAAAATTCACCATCATTGATAATTTTAATAGGGCTTGTCAGTGGATCATATTGCACACCTTCAGCTGCTACGCATACCATATCCATATGACCTTGAATGATTACACGTGGCCAAGCTTCACAACCTTTTGCTGCATCTTTATCAATGATTAAATTAAATTTTTCATCTTGAACTACTTTACAACCAAAAGATAAAGCACGTTCTTTCAAAAAATTACTTACTGCTTCTTCATGATTTGATTTACGTGGAATAGCTGCTAAATTGCTAAATTCAGCCAATACGCCATCCATAATTTCTTTATCAGTTAAAGACATAAGCTACACCTCGATTTTGATAATATATTATACTATATTATAGCATAAAATATATTTATTTTAACTTTATACAAGATAAAAAAAGAAGTTAGGCAAAACCTAACTTCTTTTTCGTATATTCATTTATAAGTTATTTAATAAGCTAAAAAATATCCAAGAAATATCTCTATTTATCCATAGAGATATTTCTTGTTTGTGTATAAAGATATTTCTTTCATTATAATATATAGTCAAATTGACTACGCTTATTATAATGAAGGAAATTAATCATGCTTCATCATCTGTGATGGCTTTATCACCCATTGTACCTGTGCGAATACGCATAGCATTTTCTACATCATAAACGAAGATTTTACCATCACCAATATGACCTGTCTGCAAAGCTTTGCGTGCTGTTTCTAAAACTAATTCTACAGGAACTGCACAAACAATTGTTTCAATCTTTACTTTTGGTACAAGATTTACGCTATATTGTTTGCCACGATATACTTCAGTATGACCTTTTTGTAAGCCACAGCCGTATACTTGACTTACAGTCATACCTTGAACACCGATTTTATTCAAAGCTTCTTTTAATTCTTCTAATTTACTAGCACGAGTTATAATTTCTATTTTCGTTATTTTGCGCATAAAATCTACCCCTTACTAATGAAAATCTATAAATTCTTTTTCTTATAATAATACCACCAAAACTTTTAAATTTTAATTTTATTATTTTAAATCAACAGGTTTTGTAAATTTTTCACTAGCAAAAGCTTCTGCATTACTGGAAAGCAATGTATTGGCACTCATGATAGATTGATTGTATGCACGTTCACCATGTTCACAGATATCAATACCGGAAACTTCTTCATTTTCACTTGCACGAACCTGCATAAAGCAACTAACAACTTTAAATAAGATATAAGAACCTACAATAGCAAGTACATAAGCTACTACTATAGAAATTAATTGAGCGATTAAAGTATCTGCACTACCATAGAATAAACCATCTGCACCAGCTGGATTTATTTCTGTAGAGCACCATAAACCTGTAGCTACAGCCCCCCATGTACCACCGATACCATGAACACCGAAAGCATCTAAGGAATCATCATAACCAAATTTTTCTTTAACAACTGCTACTGCAAAGTAACAAACAATACCACCGATTAAACCGATAATTACAGCTGGAAGTGGAGCAACAAAACCTGCTGCTGGAGTGATAGCTACAAGACCTGCAACACAACCAGAAGCTGCACCTAAGATTGTAGGTTTGCCATGATGCATCCATTCACATGCTACCCAAGATACAGTCGCCATAGCTGCTGCTGCCTGTGTAGTAACAAAAGCATTTGCAGCAAGTGCATTAGCACCGAGAGCAGAACCTGCATTGAAGCCGAACCAACCAAACCATAAAAGTGTTGCACCAAGTACAGTCATTGGTAAATGATGTGGAAGCATTGGAACTTTGCCATAACCATGGCGTTTGCCAAGTAAAATACATACTGTAAGACCAGATACACCAGATAAAATATGAATTACTAATCCCCCTGCAAAATCTAAGGCACCGAGTTTAGCTAAGAAGCCACCACCCCATACCCAATGAGCCATAGGGTTATAGATTAAAATTGCCCATAATAAGATGAATACTACAAAAGCGCCAAATTTCATTCTTTCTGCGAAAGCACCAGTAATAAGTGCAGGTGTAATAATAGCAAACATACACTGAAAGGCTACAAAAGCAAGTTCAGGAATTGTACCATTTGCCATTACCTGCATGCCTACACCAGTCAAACCAACTTTGTCTAAGCTACCAATAAAACCACCAATATCACTGCCAAAAGTCATTGCATAACCAATAAGAACCCATTCCACAGAAATCATCGCTACAATGAAGAAACTGTGCATTATGGTACTCAATACGTTTTTACTTCTTACCATACCACCATAGAAAAATGCAAGACCTGGTGTCATGATAAATACAAGTGCTGCACTGATTAAAACCCATGCTGTATCACCTGTATCTATTGCTGCTGTAGTATCGTCAGCGGCGAAAGCCACAGATGCCATCATCGCTATGAACATAGCAGTCATAGATAATATAGACGCTAATTTTTTCATAAATTACACCCTTTCTTCATCACAAAATAAGCCAAAAATATATAATAATTGCTAAAATAAAAAACGCCTTGTCAAAGGATATACTGCTTTGTATATCTTTTAACAAGACGTCTTTGTCTTATTTTGCTATTAAATTACAAGATAATATCAACAATTTTTTATTTAATTCTGATGTACATCACTGTTGATGTTTTTTATTATATGACTGGACATTATATTTGTCAATTAAAAATACAAAAAAATTTTGTATACAATCCACAAAGTAAATCTCCCTTATATTTATTGCAATATTTTTCTTATTTATAGTATATTTGTATTATTTGTAGTATACACATTTACATATGTACATATTTTGCTTATCATGATACAATATTAACCATATAATTAAACATCAAAATTAAATAGGAGGTATCTTATGTCTGATAATATATCTATTATCGTCGCTTTTTTACTTTATTTGCTATTCATGATGGCAATCGGTGTTTATTTTTATTATCGCACTCATAATATGTCCGATTACATCTTAGGTGGCAGAAAACTTGGTGCTTGGGTAACTTCCATGAGTGCCGAAGCTTCCGATATGAGTGGTTGGATGCTCATGGGACTTCCTGGATTTGCTTATTTGGCTGGTCTAAATGCTGGCTGGATTGCCGTAGGTCTTGCACTTGGTACATGGGCAAATTGGCAGTTTATCGCTCGTCGATTACGCAAATATACAGAACTTGCCAATAACTCTCTTACTTTGCCAGATTTTTTGCAAAATCGCTATCACGATAAAAGCCCTTTAATTCGTGTTGTCATGGCAATCTTTATTTTAATCTTCTTCATCATCTACACTTCTTCTGGATTTGTAGCTGGCGGTAAATTATTCAACACTATTTTTGGCATTCCTTATGAATATGCTCTTTGTCTTGGTGCTTTCGTTATCGTCTTTTATACTTTTGTAGGGGGATTTTTAGCCGTTTGTTGGACTGACTTTATCCAAGGCGTAATGATGTTCTTCGCTATCTTAATCGTCCCTATTGCTGCTGCTTTCACATTAGGGGGATTTGGTGATACATATACTGCTATCAGCATCACTAATCCAGAATTTTTCAATCCATTCACTAAACCAGATGGTTCTTATACTACAGTATTAGAATTGATTTCTCTACTTGCTTGGGGTCTTGGTTATTTTGGTCAGCCTCACATCTTAGTGCGTTTCATGGCTATCACTTCTTCTAGTGAATTGAAAAAAGCCACTCGCATTGCTATGACTTGGGTAGTAATCTCTCTTACTGCTGCTGTATGTGTAGGTATGGTTGGTAGTGTTTATTTGACTACACCACTCAATGGCACTAATTCTGAAACAGTATTCCTCGTTATGACTGACCATTTATTTAGTCCATTCTGGGCTGGTATCGTACTTTCTGCTGTACTTGCAGCTATCATGAGCACAGCTTCCGCTCAATTATTAGTAGGTGCTTCCGCTGTAGCTCAAGACTTATATAAACAATTCATTCATAAAGATATCAATCCTCGTGAATTAGTACTTGTTACTCGTTTATCTGTAATCGGTATCGCCTTGATAGCTATTGCTCTCGGTCTTGATCCGAATAACTCTATTTTAAATATCGTTGCTTACGCTTGGGCAGGATTTGGTGCTACTTTCGGCCCTGCTTTATTATTCTCTCTCTTCTGGCGTCGCACTACAAGAAATGGAATCTTAGCAGGTATGATTATCGGTGGTATCACTGTTCTTGTTTGGAAACAAATCACTTTATTAGATATCGCAACTGTATATCCAATCTTACAACTCTATGAAATCGTTCCAGGCTTTATCTTATCCTCTTTAGCTATCATTATCGGTAGTAAACTCGATAAAGCACCATCTAAAGAAATCACAGATATCTTTGACTCCGTAAAACATAGCAATATTTAATTATTTGTTCATTTCTTTGATATCATAGAGATGTTCATTTCTTTGAGGGCAAAGAAACGAACCAAAGAAACCACCCGCTCACGCACTTTTTACTTTGGCAAAGATAAAAATATGTCAACAACGTTCTAAACTCGCTTCGCTCAAACAGTAGAACTAACACCGTAGTCCTATTTTTATCTTTACCAATAGCCTATGGCTACCGTAAAAAATACTAAAATGCGGGAAATATTTGGTATTATATTTTTCCGCATTATAAAATTTTAGTGGTAACCTAAGGTTATTGAAAAAAATTATCGCTGAATACGTTTTTAGTCTGAATGTTTGAGCGAAGCGAGTTTCTAAGCGTTGTATGAAGCGATAATTATTTTCAAAACTAAAATTTTATCTGCGGTGGGTATTCTTTTGTTACTTTTCTTTGCCCACCAAAGAAAAGTAAATAAAGATTTATGAAAATAAAAAGCCGTTTTCTAAGTTATTATCATTAACCTAGAAAAACGGCTTTTTATTTTAATATTTTTATTAAATTATAGATAGAATAAATATAAGTAAATGCTACTTATAATAATAGATAAAATCATAATTGGGAAAGCTACCATAAAGTATTTGGCAAAGGAGATTTTTTCTCCATGGATTGCTGCCATACTTGCTACTACTACGTTAGCACTTGCACCTATTAGTGTTCCATTTCCACCAAGACATGCGCCTAATGATAATGCCCACCATAATGGTTCTAGATTTGTCATTCCCATTGCTCCCATATCTTTGATCATCGGTATGAGAGTTGCTACGAATGGTATATTATCAATAAATGCAGAAGCTATCGCACTTAGCCATAAGATAAGCATTGTTGTACTTGTTAAATCTCCTGCTGTTATTTCTAATACTTTTTCTGCTAATAATTTGATTACGCCTGTTTCTACTAATCCACCTACTAAGATAAATAAACCTGCAAAGAAGAAGATTGCTAGCCATTCTATATGACTTAATACATTGGCAATTTTCTTTTCATATCTAGCCATACTGATGAGCATCAAAATACATGCACCTGTGAGTGCTACTGTTGCAGATTCTAAATGCAATTGAGCATGCATTGTGAATGTAACGATGATCATAGCTAATACTACTAAACATTTTTTAAGCAATGTAGCATCTTTGATTTCTTTGCGTTCGTCCATAGCCATTACTTTTGCTCTTAATTCATCTGTTGTAACTAATTGCTTACGATAGAGGAATAATAATATTGCAATTGTAACAATAAAAGTAACTATACATACGCCAGATAAATTAGTGATAAATGCCATAAAGTCCATTTCTGGTACGGCACTACCAATCATGATGTTTGGTGGGTCACCGATAAGTGTTGATGTACCACCGATATTAGAAGTCAAAATTTGTGCTACTAAGAATGGTTTTACTGGTACATTTAACTGTCTTGTAATACTGAAAGTAAGTGGCACTGTCAATAATACTGTTGTTACGTTATCTAAGAATGCAGAACAGATTGCAGTTAAAAAAGATAATGCTACTAATAATTTTAGTGGCTCTGCTTTTACTTTTTTAGCTGACCAAACTGCTAGATAATTAAATAAACCAGTTTCACCTGTGATATTTACAACTACCATCATACCAGCTAAAAGACCAATAGTATTAAAGTCGATATGGTGAATAGCCATCTCCTGAGTTAAAATACCACATACAATCATGAGCATTGCACCAGTTAGGGCAATTACAGTTCGGTGAATTTTCTCCGAAACGATGAACACGTACACTACCATGAAAATGGCAAGTGCAATCCAAGCTGTTGAATCCATGAATAAACCTCACTTTATTTTTTTATTTTCCCCTTTTTTATTATCTCTATCTATAATTAATTATAATTATCCTTTTTTAGCAACTTTGGACCATGTATCACGAAGACCTACTACACGATTGAATACTAAATTATCCATTGTGCTATCTTTGTCTACGCAGAAATAACCTTGACGTAAGAACTGGAATTTTGTACCAGATGCTGCCCATTTTACACTTGGTTCTACTTTACAATTATCTAATACTACTAAAGAGTTTGGATTTAAAGAAGCGATGAAATCTCCATTTACTGCTCCTTCTTCATCATTTAATAAATAATCATAAAGGCGAACTTGTGCATCTAAAGCTGTAGAAGCATTTACCCAATGAATAGTACCTTTGATTTTACGTCCTGCTGTTTTACCACCAGTTTTAGAATCTGGGTCATATGAACAATGAAGTTCTACGATATTTCCTTGTTCGTCTTTTATAACTTCTTCACATTTAATGATATAAGCATTTTTCAAACGAACTTCGCCTTCTGGTTTTAAGCGGAAGAATTTCTTTGGTGCTTCTTCCATGAAGTCTTCACGTTCAATATAAATTTCACGGCTAAATGGCATATAATGTTTAGCATCTGTATTTGGTAAGTTTTCACAAGCAAGCATTTCTGTTTTATCTTCTGGATAATTTGTGATTACTACTTTGATAGGGTCAAGCACTGCCATGATACGGTTTGCATGAGCATTTAAATCTTCACGCACACAATGTTCAAGCATTGCTACATCTACTAAGCTATTTGCCTTAGCTACGCCAATGCGTTCACAAAAATCGCGAATTGCTGCTGCTGTATAACCACGACGACGAAGACCAGAGATAGTCGGCATACGTGGGTCGTCCCAGCCAGATACATAACCACCCTCTACTAATTGGCGAAGTTTACGTTTACTCATAACCATTTTTGTGATATTCAAACGAGCAAACTCAATCTGACGTGGACGTGTATTTACGTCAAAACCAAGACTGTCTAAAAGCCAATCATAAAGTGGACGATGATCTTCAAATTCTAAAGTACAGATGGAATGTGTAATACCTTCGATAGCATCAGATAATGGATGAGCAAAGTCATACATTGGATAAATGCACCATGCATCACCTGTGCGATGATGAGAAATATGCGCTATACGATAGATAACTGGGTCACGCATAGTAATATTAGGTGAAGCCATATCGATTTTTGCACGTAAAACTTTTTCGCCATCAGCGAATTCACCATTTTTCATGCGTGTAAATAAATCTAAGTTTTCTTCTACACTGCGGTTACGATATGGAGATTCTTTACCAGCTTCAGTCAAATTACCACGATATTCGCGGATTTCATCAGCTGTTAAATCATCTACATAAGCTTTACCTCTTTTGATTAACTCTACTGCATAATCATAAAGTTTTTCAAAATAATCAGAAGCATAGTATTTTCTATCTTTCCATGAAAAACCTAACCATTTTACATCTTCTTGAATAGAATCTACATATTCTACATCTTCTTTTGTCGGATTAGTATCGTCAAAGCGAAGGTTACAAAGACCATTATATTTTTGAGCTGTACCAAAATTTAAGCATATGGATTTTGCATGTCCAATATGTAAATATCCATTTGGTTCTGGAGGAAAACGTGTATGTATTCCTTCAGTGTATTTTCCCTCTCTTAAATCTTCATCAATAGCGTTATGCACAAAATTGGAAGCCATTAATTCTGCCATTATTTTTTCCCCTTCTTTTATCAAATTATAGTTTATCTTATATGATATCATGATAAACTATTATTTGTCAGCTTTAACCTTGCCAAATATCTTTCGTTTGTAGTTTTTCTTGGATATAATTGCGCAAACGAGTAATACCTTGCATCATTTTTTCATCTTGAACTAGATTATTGATTATATCTTCAATATAATTTTGTTCTACAATCTGCTGTAATGACCATGCAAAATATACATCATATACCCACATCAAACGCACAAGTTTTCTATCATCTTGTGTTCTCATTTTTGTGTAATCACATTGCTTACCTGCTACAAATAAATCTACAAAATCAGGGCTACAACCTGTACCATCTGTAGGCCCTAAAAATGGCTTTAATACGCGATAAATATCTATTTTATCAGCATCGCGAATTAATTTAGCAAAAGCTAAATGCCTTTGATTTTCTGTAGGCGCTATTTCTTTAGCATTATGATTACCTATGGCAAATTTTAAAGTCGCTAAATCTTCTTCATCTAATTTAGCCATAAAAGGTAAATCCTTTATAACTTTTAGACCTAATTTAGCATGATTTTCAGATAAGGCATCATTAAAGGTGCGATATACTGTGAACTGATAAAAGCGACCTACATCATGGAATAAACCTATCATTTTAGCCAATAGACTATCGTGTTCATTTAAATTCAAATGCTTAGCTAAATTTTCGCAGTTTTTTACAACCATCCATGTATGTTTTTCTTTTAATATTATGCCATCTACAATTTGGGCATCATCAAAAAATATCGTCTTTGCTGATTTTATCTCCAAATGAGATTTTGCTGTCTTTGCTGCTTCTGGCGAATAAAAAGATTTCATATATGTTGTCATCCATGAACTCATTTCTTGCCAAAGCTCTTGCATTTTTGCTATATCGTTCATCATATCACCCCAAAATCTTCAAAATTTCAAAATACAATATGATATTTTTTAAGCTTTAAAATTAAAGAAAGTAACTTCTGGTGGGCAACCAATGCGATAAGGGAACCAACTGCCTGCACCATTGCTTACATAACCAATGGAGTTATTCTGCTCAAATCTTCCACGCATGTACTTAAACATAGGAATAATAGGTATACCTAAAAAAGCAAATTGTCCTCCATGTGTATGACCTGTTAAAGTCAAATTTATATTATGTTTAAAAGCCTCATCTATAAAAATAGAATGATGAGCAAGCAATATCTTATAAGCATCTTCTGGTACATCTTTTAAAGCTTTTTGCAAATACTGTTCTCGCATATTAGCAGACTCTTGTCCGCCTCTTTCATCTACATAATCCACGCCTAAAAGATATAACGGTTTATCTCCACTTAAAATCTTTACGGACTGATTATTTAAGACTTTGATATTTGTCTTACTTAAAGCTTCTTGTAGATGTTCTATACCACGTATATGTTCATGATTACCCCAGCAAAAATAAACACCAAAAGGAAAATACGGTGTAAAAGCATTTAATATCTTGATAGCTTCATCATTTATTTTTCCGCTATCAAAAATATCACCTGTAATGACGAGCATATCTGGAGCTTTATGTGCTATTTCATTTAAAATCTCATAAAACTGTCTAACTGAGAAGAAATTTCCCAAATGTACATCAGTTAAATGAGCTATTTTCAAGCCATTTAATTTAGGAAATGCACTACAATCTATATCTTGTTCTACAAATTCTATATTACGGCTTTCATATAAACCACCATATAAAGTAGCTGAGATAGCAGGCACCCAAACAACACCATGTAAAAATCTACGTCTGCTCTCATCAACTTTAGTGCCACTTGTTTTTTCATAAATTAAGCGGAAAATCTTCACCAATAAAGCTATAATAGATAAAAAGACTTGCAATACATACCACATTACAACTAATTTTATGAGAATTGAAGCATATTCAAAATCTAATATTTTAGGATATAATACTGCAAAACCCACAATAGCTACTAAATTAATAATAATTAATTTTTTTCTCGCAGATTTATAAACATTAGCGGAAATATATTCCTTTGCTAATAAAATACTACTACAAGCGATAACAGCCATTACTAAAGCCATCATTATAGTAAACATCATGTGCAATATATCACTCTCCTAACAATCTCTAAATTAAAATATTATCTAATCAATAAATTTTATTAATCAAATTTATTACAAATCTACATTATTTCTAAATTATATCATATCTACCAAAAATTTTAAAAGAGACAGTTTTCATATATTATATAATTATTTCTACCCTATAATTTTATTTAACTATTTAATAATTTTTATAAAAAATCTTCTTAAAGCTTATATATAGCACCCTTTACTATTGACAAGGATTTATTTTTCTTTTAGAATAAAATTATAGTTTTTGGATAATTTTTCTATTTTAATAACAATTATTATTAATAACTATTTTTGGAAGGGGCGATACAGCCATGTTAGATAATAAAAAAGTGACTGAGCTCTTAAGAAAAAAAGGTTTCAAAGTAACGCCACAACGTTTGGCAATCTATAACGCATTATGCAACACTAAAGCACATCCTAATGCTGAAATGATATTTAATAAATTGCAACCTTATTACCCTACAATGAGTTTGGCTACTATTTACAAAACTGTTGATATTTTACACGAAATCGGATTAATCAATATCTTAAATGTCGGTGAAGATTCTTTCCGCTATGACGCAAACACTAGTTCTCATGCTCATATTTGCTGTACTGAATGTGGCAGAGTTGATGATATCATGATCGATTTTGCTAAATGTGTAGAAGAGGTTGCTAGTCAATCTTCTTATGATGTTCATCGTCATCAATTTTACTTCTATGGCACTTGCGCAGAATGTAAAGCTAAATTAAATAGCAAAGCTAAAGTTAGCTAATTCATTAATTCAATTAATTTTAATTAAAATTTAATCTAAAGCCACAGTTTTCTGTGGCTTTTTATATTGTATTTTTCTTATCCTAGTAATATACTAATCATATTACTTGACGGCTAAGGCTATATACACATATAATCAATAAAAATCAGAAATGAGGTTTTTTATTTTATGAACATATCTGTCTTAGCTAGTGGTAGCCGTGGCAATTGTACTTTAATTCATGATGATAATAATGCTGTCTTGATTGATATGGGTATTAGCACCCGTAAATTAAAACAAGCTTTAGCACAACTACATTTAAATATTGAAGACTTAGATGCTATTTTTATAACACATGAGCATATCGACCATATCCGTGGTTTAAAGACTTTGACTAAAAATTATAATGTGCCCATTTATAGCAAAACTGCTACATTAAAACAAATAGCTATTACTCAAAAATTTACAGATATAAATTTAAAAAATTGCCAAGCACTTACAACTAATAATATTGATATCGGCAATCTAGCTATAAAAATATTCAATATTTCTCATGATGCAATCGACCCTGTAGGTTACACTATATCTAAGTATAAAGATAATGCTAAAACAAAGAAATTCACTGAAAAAATAACACTAGCTACCGATTTAGGTTTTGTCAGTGAAACAGTGCAATCTGCTTTAGAAGACTCTGATATTTTAGTATTGGAAGCTAATCATGATTTAAAATTATTGCAAAATGGTCAATATCCATGGTCATTGAAAAAACGTATTTTAAGCACTAAAGGTCATTTATCTAATATTGATGCAGGTTTTGCTATCAACAGACTTCAAGCTAAACCTCAACAGATAATTTTGGCTCATCTCAGCGAACAAAATAATTCTCCTGATATTGCTTTAAATACAATCAAGCAAATTTTTCAAGAAAATAATTTAACGGATATTTCTTTACATGTGGCATCACCTGATAGAATGTTAAATATAAAAAATTAAATTTAATATTCTATCCATATTTTAAATAGATAATTATTTTAAGGAGGTTTTTCTATGCGTTCTCCACTTTCCATCTTAGGCATTTGCCTTATCTCTATGAGTATTTTTCTTGGCGGTTGTGGTAGCGATGAACAAAGTGCTACATCTTCATCTTCTGTAGCAGCGTCTTCCGCTTCTAGTGAAAAATCCACTGCACCTATTTCCGATGCGCGCAATACACCAATAGTGCAAGCAGCTAAAAAAGTAGGTCCTGCTGTTGTTGGTATCACTAATAAAGCAGTCGCTCGCGATTGGTTCAATCGTCAAGTTGAAATTGATAAAGGTACTGGTTCTGGTGTTATTTTCAGAAGTGATGGTTATATCGTAACTAATAACCATGTAATTGAAGGTGCTAAAGATATCACTGTAGCTCTTGCTGATGGCAGAACACTTCCTGCTACACTCGTTGGCACTGACCCATATTCAGATTTAGCAGTAATCAAAGTAGATGCTACTGATTTACCAACTGCTGAATTCGGTAATTCCGATGATATCATGGTCGGCGAACCTGCCATTGCTATCGGCAATCCTTTAGGTCTAGAATTTCAAGGCAGTGTAACTGCTGGCGTAATCAGTGCATTAAACCGCACTTTAACTATCGGTGATAATCGTCTAAAACTTTTACAAACTGATGCAGCTATCAATCCTGGTAACTCTGGCGGTGCACTTGTAAATGCTGATGGTCAAGTAATTGGTATCAATAGTGCCAAACTTGCTGCTACTGGCGTTGAAGGTATCGGTTTTGCTATTCCTATCAATACTGCTAAACCAATCATTGATGAATTAATCAATAAAGGTCATGTAACTTATCCATATCTTGGCGTGGGTGTTCTTGATAAACAAACTGCAGCTCAAGCTGGTTATAAATTAAATGTCGATGCTGGCGTCATTGTAATGCAACTTGAACTCGGCAGTCCTGCTGACCAAGCTGGTATTAGACAACGCGATTTAATCTTAAAAATCGACGGTAAAGACACTAATACTGTAGCTGATTTACGCAGTATCATAGCTGAACATAAAGTCGGCGATAATATCACAATCACAATCTCAAGAAATGGACAAGTTGGCGACGTTACAGCTACTCTAGCTGAAATGCCAACAAATAATTAATCATGAAAATATCAATTGTAGCTTCAGGTAAAATTAAAGAAAAATATTTACGTGATGGTATCAATGAATTTGTAAAACGCTTAAAACCTTTTACACAATTAGAATTCATTGAAATCAATGAAGAAAAAATGAAAGATAATCCTTCACCAGCTGAGAAAAAAGCTACATTAATAGCTGAAGGTGAAAGACTCTTAAAGAAAGTTCCAGCAAATAGTTATTTAATTGTACTTGATGTTTTTGGTAAAGATATTTCCTCAGAAGAATTATCTGCCAAAATTGATAAACTCACTTTATCTGGACAAAGCCATATAACCTTTTTAATCGGAGGAGCTTTTGGTTTATCTGAAGAAGTCCGCAAACGTGCTGATGAACGTATTTCTTTTTCACGAATGACATTTACACATCAAATGATAAGACTTCTACTCGTAGAACAAATCTATCGTGCTTTCAAAATCAGCCGTGGTGAAAAATATCACTGGTAAATCATAAGAAGTATAGACAAAATAAAAGCTCAGGAAATCCTGAGCTTTTGCTTTATAAAATATAAAAGAGGTGATTTTTTTGTCAGTACCATTTTACCACATCTTCGATAAAGACTCGGTCGGTCAATTAATCAATCCTTTGCCTTTAAATCAAATTCTCAAATGGGCTGGGCAAGTAACAACAGCTCAAACAGAAGAAAACAAACCAAAAATTCTCTTTTTGGGAATTGATATCCAAACAGATTTTATGGATAATGGAGCTTTAGGTGTTGCAGGAGCGAAACAAGATGTAATTCGCCTAAGTCAATTTCTCTATAAACATATGGATAAATTATCTAAAATCATTGTTTCACTAGATACTCATGAAGTAAAACAAATCTTTCACCCTTGCTGGTGGGTAGATATTGAAGGCAATCACCCTGCTCCTTATACCATTATCAAAGCTTCTGATTTAACAAAAGGTAAATGGAGAGCCACTGTTGACCCTGCACTTAGTAAAAATTATGTTCGTCATTTAGAAAAAGCCGATAAACAATTATGTATTTGGCCTTACCATTGTATCAACGGTACTGTAGGTGCTACTTTAGAGAGTCAATTCAATAATATCATTCACTTTATTTCTTTAGCTCAAAATATTCCTTTAACAAAAATCAATAAAGGGCAATATCCACTTTCTGAAATGTACGGTATCATCAAACCTGAATATTCCATACATGATGATACAAATACAGATTTACTCACTGAGATTGCTTCTTTTGATAAAATCATTATCGCAGGTGAAGCAAAATCTCACTGCGTACTTGAAAGCGTCCGCCAAATCTGCGAATATTATTTCGACAAATTAGAGATAACACGCAAAATCTACGTACTCACTGATTGCATGAGTGATATTCAAGGCTTCGAACAATACAGTGAAACTAGATATAATATTTTAGCCAACAAATATAAAATCAATCTCGTAAAATCTACCGATAATTTTCTCTAACAAAAAAGCGACTTTAATTAAAAAATTAAAGTCGCTCTTTTTATTATTTATTTATTACTTTTTTATTTGGACTTACAAACATCATGATGAACATAATTATTAACGTCAACATAATAGCTGTTGATTGAGCATTTAAAATCCAAATGCCTTTATTACCATTAAATAAATCTAATCCTACAGTAACTATAATCCCCACTATTGTAGAAATTATAGCAGCTGACGCACTACTGCGTTTTGTAAATAAACCGAATAATAATGGTGCTGTAATGGATACAGACATCAAGGAATAGAAAATAGATAATGCTGAAATTACATTCGGTAAAACAATCGCAAGACCAATACCGATAATACCTGCCATTACAGTTACAAATCTACTGCCTTTGATTAAGCTTTCATCAGAAACATTAGGATTGATAAAGGATTTATATAAATCTTTCGTAAAAGATGTTGTTATCATATATAAAACTGCATCTGCTGCACTGATTTCCGCCGAGAAAATAGCTGCTAAAGCTAAAGCTGAAGCCCAAAATGGCATACATTCTTTCATTACATAAGGAAGTGCTAAATCCTGCTGTGGTAAATCTGGGGCAATAGCATAAGCTGCCATACCTAAAGTAACAGGAATGATGGAAAATAATAACATGACTAAACCACAAGCAAATGTACTAATACGTACCGTATTTTTATCTCTTGCACTATACACTTTACCAATAAGCGCTGGAGATAAGAAAAATGATGGCATCAACATCAAGAAAAAGCCCATAATTACAGTATTACCTAAGCCATCAAAACTAAAATAAGCTGTTGATTTAGCTACATCAGCCATATTAGCTACTACTTTTGCCTGTAAACCATCAAGACCACCGACAAAAGATAATACAAGTGGTACAGCTACGATAAAACCGATTAATTTTACTCCAGCTTCAATTAAATTTGCGTAAACAGCTGATAAAAATCCACCTGCACAAAAATATAAAACGACTACAACAGAAGCGATTAAAACACCTGTAGTTTTATCAATTTCTGCTACTACAGATAATATCCAAGCAATACCCATCAACTGACCAGCAAAAATCGCTAAAGTGCCAATCGCCATCATCAATGATATAAGACCTCTAAAATAACGATTATAGCGATATTCTAAATAATCACCTAAAGTATAAAAACCATGATTTTTGGCTATTTCCCAAATTTTAGGGCCAATAACAAATGCCAAAATAAATGTACCTACAGCTGAAGCGATAATCCACCATGCAGCAGAGATACCTGAAGTAAAGCCCATACCTGCTACGCCAACGGTTGAGCCTGCACCGATATTTGGTGCTACCAAAGTGATGAATAATAAAAATGGTGCCATTTTACGCCCACCAACAAAGAAATCATCTGCTCCTTTTACTTTTCGTGATATTATCACACCAACAGCGATTAATAACACAGCATAAAGGGCAATTACCATAAGATACCAGTTCATTATAAGCCTCCACTCTTTCGCCTAAGTCAATAACCTAAAAATCAAGGTTTATTGCTATTTGCAGACAAAAACATTCCTCAAAAATCAACTGCAAATTAATTGTCAGTTGTTCTTGCCAAGACTATAGCTTATTTATTATAGTATAGACAATATTAAAATACAAATATAAATGTGGTGATATCATGGAACGTTTACAGATAAAAAATGATATTGAAGGTATGCACGAAGCACTAATTGAAGCTAAAAAAGCTTTTGCTATTGGTGAAATTCCTATAGGAGCTATAATCTGTGATGATAAAGGCAATATCATCGCTCGCGGTCATAATCTTCGCGAAAAAACATTTGATGCAACAGCTCATGCAGAAATTGTAGCTATTCGCAAAGCCTGCACTAAACTTCAAAACTGGCGACTTTCTGATTTAACTTTATATGTAACAATTGAGCCATGCCCTATGTGTGCTGGCGCTATTTTCTCTAGTAGATTAAAGCGCTTAGTCTACGGTGCTACTGATTGGCGCGCTGGTGGTTGTGAATCTGTATTTAATATCGTAAATAATCATTGGCTAAATCATCAAACGCAAATACGAGCTGGCGTACTCGAAGATGAATGCTCTTTACTAGTAAAAAAATTCTTTCAAACTAGACGTCAAAATCACAATTGAGGTTTCTCTAGCAAACAAAATTTTATTTTTAGAAAAATTTTACAAAATTAAAGGGATTTTCACTTTTTTTAGCGAAATAAAATATACATACAAATAGTTCAAGAATTAGGTGGTAATATATGCCAAATATACAACAAATTGTCGTTCCTATAAATGGCACAGCAGAATCATTCAAAGCTTTATCTTTAGCTTCAGATTTAGCAAAAATATACCAAGCACAGATTTGTTTATTATTAGTTACATACTTTTCCACAGAAACTGATGATAAATCAACATATTCTTCTTGGTTAGCCACTCCGTTGACTGGTTCAGTTTCTCGTTATGCTGAAAGTGTTTTTCTTAGGGCAAAAGATTTATTGCCTGCAAATATTGATATCAGCACACATCATTTAAGTGGACAACCTGCTTCAAAAATTTTAGAATTTACCAAAGCTCATAATACAGATTTAATCATCATGGGTTGTCGTAAATTGAATTTATTTAGCAGTATTTTAAATGGTAGTACAAGTCGCCAAATTCTTGAAAAATCAACTTGTCCTGTAATCATTGTAAAATAATCTTTGGAGGGATTCCTTATGACAGATATTAAACGTATTTTAGTACCAGTAGATGGCTCTGAAACTTCTGATAGAGCTATTGAAGAAGCTATTAAAATTGCCGAAGTATATAATTCAGATATTCACATTCTTTATGTAGCAAATATCAACCAACTAGCAATCAATGCTTGCCTCTCTGATGCAATCTTAGAAGCAGTAACAAAAGCTGGTAATGAAATACTAGAAAAAGCTGCTAATAAAGTTCCTGAAAAAATCAATGTAATTACAACTTCAGAAACTGGTTCTCCATCTGTTACTATCACAGATTTTGCTGATGAAATCAAAGCTGACTTAGTAGTAATTGGCAGTCGTGGACTTGGTCTTGTAAAAGGTGTACTTTTAGGCTCTGTAAGCCAATATGTAGTAGAACATGCTCCATGTCCTGCTTTAGTTGTAAAATAAAATATAAATATGAAAAGAGCCTATATATAGGCTCTTTTTTTAATCTAAAGTTAATTAAATTTTAATATGATTATTTTTTTTCAATGATATACTAAATGTACAAATAAAAAATATGCGATATTTATATAAATCAATAGCCGAAAGGGTGTGTATCTCATGAAAACTACTTTAAAGAAAAAACTTACAGCTGCTATTTTAGCTGGCTGTAGTACATTTATATTAAGTGGTGTAGCACTAGCTAATCCTTCGCAACCACCACCTCCTCCACCTACAGAATTAGCACAAAGACCAACACCACCACCTCCTCCACCTAGACCATTTGTACACAACGAAGAAATACAAAATTATTGCACACAATTTGAAAGTGATTATTCTTGGATGTATCTATCCACACGTGAAGATGCTGCAAGAGATTTTGTATCTGTAGATAAAGCTTTAGAACGCAATACTATTTCCACTAATCAAGCTACTAAATTGAAAAAAGAAATCATCAGTTTTTATAAAGACAGACAAAAATATGAAGATAAAGCTCGTAAATTAGACCGCAGAGATGCTAGAGAATATCGTCAAGAAAATCGTGAACATTTCTCCTTACGTGCTAATATAGCAGATATCTCCGAAAGCACTACTATCCCTGTAGATACTTTAAAACGCATTCTATTTAAACCAAACCCTAAAGCACCTAAAGATCGTGATGATTTATCCGAAAGACTCGCTAAATTCACTAACCAATTAGTAGTTGAAGGCAAAATCACTCAACAAGAAGTAGATATTCTCGATGAATATATGCAATCCGGTAGAGATAAATTAGCTAATATGACTAAAGAAGAACGTCATGAATATTTAGCTGATTATCGTCAATTAACTGATGAACAGCGTTTAGCTAAAATTTCTGAAGGAACAGGTATCTCCACAGAAAGACTACAAGAAATCTTTTCTACTTTCAAAGATGCTGTAAAAAATAAATTACAACATAAAATTCAAGATTAAATAAAAAAGCCTAGAGAATTCTAATCTCTAGGCTTTTTAGATTAATAAACTTATCTATGATAATGTCCAATATCTTTTATTAAAATTACTTTCACTCTATTATCTTTTACTATTTTATTAAAATCACTATTCATTAATAAATTATTCCAATAATAATCATTAAACCATGACAAAAATACAATATCCTCTGGAATGTCTAAACTAGAGATAAAATCATAATATTTACCATAAAAAGAGATTGCATTAATATTTCCAGATTCTGCTATTAATTAATTTGTTCTTGTATTTTACTTATCTTATCTTCATCTAAATTTTTCAAATCATAATATGGAAAATAATAACTTGTTTTATATCCTCCTATTTTAAAAATATCTAAACTTTTCCAATTAGAACTTTCTATCCAAAGTTTACTTTTATCTATATTATATTTTTTTAATAGTTCATCTAAAACTTTTTTAGCTTTATATTTATTCTCTTCATCTAAGTTTTTAAAATCTAGCCAAATACCTTCATTATATCCTAATTCTCTATAAAGCTTAAACTGTTTTTCTAAATTATATTTAGTAATATTTTCTTCATCATGAGAATTCTCAAAAATCATTTGTTTATCATGAAAAATAATATCAAACTCTATTCCTCTATTTTTGTATTTATATCCCAATTCTCTTTGTTTTTCTATTGAATTTGTACGATGCAACTAAAATTTTTCTGGCATATATCTTTGAGCTAAATAACTATTAAGTAGTTCTGATATCTTTCTATCAACTACTTTATGATATATATTTATTGTTAATAATAACGTCACTAATATAAAAAATATTAAAATTTTATAGTATTTCATTATTCTTTACTTACCTCACTTAAAAATTTTTCACCATACAATGTTTTAAATCTTTGTCTATCATCATCATATATTTTATTTGTTACATCATTTTGAGGTTCATACAGATTTTCTAAATTTATATTCATAATTCCTAATACCGCATTAAAAATTAAATCATTTGTAAAATATTTTTGCTGGCTATTTTTTAATGTATTAAACTTTTCAGGATTTTCTTTTAAATATTCTTCTGAAAAATACATATAAACTGGTATATACGTCATAACCGATCTAAAATTACCACTATCATGACTTAATCCTTCATCTACAGCTTCTGAATGATCCGCAAAATATATTAATCCTTTAAAATGAGGTAATTGTTTTACTCTTTGATATATATTTTTCATTACATAATCATTATATAATATACTATTATCATAAATTCCTATATCTCCACTATATTTATTAAATTCGTCTGGATATCTATCATGATAATTTCCATGGTTTCCCATTAAATGAATAATAATTAACATTTTATTAGATATATTGATTTTTTCTATACTATCCAATAGTTTTAAATCATAAAAATTTGTCTTTGTACTTTCTCCCGAATTTTCATTAATCCAGTCTTGTTGATTAGCTTCATTAGCAATAATAGTAACAGGAGTATCCCAAGCACTATATTTAACTTGATTACTTAACCAAATGGTCTCGTAACCACTAGCTTCCGCTACTTCTATAATAGAGGGAGCTTGTTCTATCAATATATCATTATATTGATTTTTAGCTGTTAACGCATATGTTAAATTTTGTACTGTATGTGTGTGACAAGAATACGCATTTCGCAATAAGATAAAATTATCATCATTTTTCATACTATTTAGCCAAGGAGTAGTTTCTTTATTATAACCATAAGCTGACATATGCATTTTATTTTGTGATTCGCCAATTACCAATACATAAATACCATCTTTTTCATTACTATTAACAACTAACAGATTTTTTATATTTTCTTTTCTTTGTTTAGCTTGTTTTTTAAAATTATCATATTCTTTTAATGATGAATTAGCCTGTATAAAAATATTAGTCAAAATATTTTCTTTATATTTATTTACAATAAATATATCTGACAACATAATTAATAATAAAACTAAACTTATTTTTCTATTTAAATGCAGAGTTTTGAGTTTTATAGACATAATTATTAGTATACAAAAAAACAATATCAATATAATATAATTATATATATTGGTATTATCATTAATATAAGCCAATGCTTCTGTAATATTAGTTTGTAAAATTGCTAATATAGCATTACTATTAAGTACTGTATGTGCTGTAAAAAAATAACTCCAAAATAATAAAATAGGACTCAATGTTACTACTAATAATATTAATGATACTACAATCTTAAACTTATTATTAAATGCAATTACAATAATAAGTAAATTTAACAAACTAAATATAAATAATAAATACTTATATAATTCTCCTATATCTATAATTTCACCTACATAATATTTTATAAATATAATCGAGAAATATATTATTCCTAAAAATATAATACTTATTAAATGAAATAATTTATCTTTATATAAATATCTATGTAATAAAAATAGTACTATAATAATTAATATTTTTTCACTACCACGTAATGTTATACTTTCTCCAGAAATAATACTACAAAATAATAGTAACGATATATAAGCTATAATAACTATAAATAAATATATTAACTTATTATCTTTCATAATACATTCCTTTCTATACTTCTATTAATATTATTATTTATTTTAAATCTAACCATAATTAGTATTCTTTACTTTCTATACTATAAAATTTTCCTATCAATATAAAAATTATAAAAAATAATTATCGCTACATACAATTTTAATTTAAATATTTAATCATTGTATTAAGCGATAATTATTTTCAAAACTAAAATTCTATCTATACAAAATTCCTTTTTATTAGTATTCTTTGCTTATAAAAAATAACTAGCTATTATAGATATCTAATATATACATATATACTTGCTACAATAATAGATAAAATCATGAGTGGAAAAGCTATTTTTAAATAGCTGATAAAGGATAATTTTTCACCATGAGCACTTGCCATACCTGCTACTACTACATTGGCACTCGCACCAATAAGTGTACCATTACCACCAAGACAAGCACCTAAAGACAATGCCCACCAAAGTGGTTCAAGATTAGTCATACCCATAGCGCCCATTTCCTTAATCATAGGAATAAGTGTAGCTACAAAAGGAATGTTATCAATAAATGCTGAAGCAATAGCACTGAGCCATAAGATAAGCATTGTGGAAGCAGTAACATTTCCAGATGTTATTTTTATAGCTTCTGCTGCCATAGCCTTGATAACGCCAGTTTCTACTAAACCGCCAACTAAAATAAACAAACCAACAAAGAAGAAAATAGCAAGCCATTCCAAACGACTCAAGATATTGGCAATTCTTTTTTCACGTCTACTTACAGTGATTAACATCAATAAAGATGCGCCTGCCAAAGCTACTGTTGCTGATTCTAAACCAAGTTGAGCATGGAACATAAAAGTAATGATAGTCAAGAATAACACTGTTAAACATTTTTTCAATAACAATGTATCTTTTAATTCTTCTTTTTCATTCATTGCCATTACTTGTTCTTGTAATGCAGTTGTAGTATGCAATTTTTTATGATATATAGCAATTATTATAGCTATAGTGATAGCAAAAATAACTATACAAATATCACCTAAATTAGTCAAAAATGCCATAAAATCCATTTCAGGAACAGCACTACCGATCATAATATTTGGTGGGTCACCGATAAGTGTTGCTGTACCACCGATATTAGAAGACATAATCTGTGCAATCAAAAATGGCTGTACTGGTATTTTTAGCTGTGCTGTAATACTAAAAGTTACAGGTACTGTCAATAAAACAGTAGTTACATTGTCTAAAAAAGCAGAACAAACAGCTGTAAGTGCAGATAATGCTACTAATAATTTCACTGGGTTGGCTTTTACTTTTTTTGCTGCCCAAATAGCCAAATAATTAAACAATCCTGTTTCACTGGTAATATTGACCATAATCATCATACCAGTAAGCAAACCAATCGTATTAAAATCAATGTGATGGATTGCTTGGTCTTGTGATAATATGCCCATAATAATCATAACCATAGCACCTGTCAAAGCCACTATAGTACGATGTATTTTCTCAGAAATAATCAACATATAGGCAATGACAAATACAGCTATAGCTATATAAGCACTACTATCCATCAATAATCACTTTCTTTCCTAAAAGATATTTATAATTATTTAAAATCTACTTAAATAAATTTTAAATATTATACATACTAATAGCTAAATCACTTAAATATGATTTATAAAATTTCATCTTATTATTTTGTATATAAAATCTAGGTACACGACGAGAAATCATGCAAGTTATTTCATAATTTATAGTTCCCAATTTTTCAGCCAATTCATCAGCTAAAATACATTCATCACCTTGTTTACCAAAGAGAACTACTTCATCGCCTACTTGTACATTTTCGATATCTGTAACATCAACCATGCACTGGTCCATGCAGATATTACCTACTACTTTTGCACGTTTACCATGTATCAATACTTCCGCTTTTCCAGATAATAATCTAGTATAGCCATCAGCATAACCTACAGGTATAGTGGCAATCACGCGAGTATCTTTGGCTATAAATTTATGACCATAACTTACACCTTCGCCAGCATGTATAGTTTTTACATGTGTTACTTCACATTTAAAACTCATAGCTGGTTTTAAGCCAGTATTGCTGATATCAACTTCATCTGATGGTGCCATGCCATATAATATCACTCCAGCACGTACCATATCATAATGATACTCTGGTAAATCAATGATAGTAGCACTATTAGCACAATGATGTACATTGACCTTCACTCCAGCTTTTGCCACTTCATCACAAACCCATTTAAAACGTTTATATTGAGTATGTGTAAAAGTTTTATCTGCACAATCGGCTAAACAAAAATGAGTGAACATACCTTCTATTTTTACATTAGGTAATTTACTTATTTTTACAATTTCTTCTACAGCTTCTTTCGTTGGTTGATAGCCAATGCGTTGCATACCGCTATCTATAGCTATATGAAATACCACTTCACTTTGTTGTTTTACAGCTTCCTCAGAAAAAAGTCTTGCCTGTTCATAATCAAAGATACATACATCAATTCCATAAGCAATAGCTTCACTAGCTCTCACTGGATTTGTATAACCCAAGATAAAAATAGGAGCTATAATACCTTGATGACGAAGTTCTAGCCCTTCATCTAAACGTGCTACAGCCAATCTATCAGCACCATTTTCCAATAAAGTTTTAGCTAAAGTTACAGAACCATGACCATAAGCATCTGCTTTAATTACAGCTGCCACTTCTTTTGATTTTGCCATCTTTCGTATAATTTGCATATTCTGTGCAATTACATCTAAATCAATTTCTGTCCACAATAATCTTATCATTTCGGACTCCACAATCTATTCGCTTCCATTCTTAATCATTCTAGTACATTTCAATTTGCAAATACTATTTTTTAATTTGCTTCATAACGACGAATACGCAAGTTCAAGTTATATTCTTCACAAACCTTTTTACAAGCATTTATCTCATCTTCGCCGATAATATCCACTATAGTTACTACTACATTTGGAATGTAATTTTTGCAATCCACTGCAAAATCAAGCATAGCTTTATAAGATTTTATACCAAAACGACTGCGTGTAACTTCTAAATATTTTTCTGCATTTGATTCATTCAAACTTATAGAAATAGTATTTAATAAGCCTTTAAATAACACAGCTGTTTTTTTACCATATTCTAAATCGCTCAAACCATTTGTATTCATTCTAACTTTAAATTTAGGATATGTTTGATGGATAAAAGTCAATAATTTTACCAAGTCATCTAAACGCATAGTTGGCTCACCAAAACCACAGATGACAATATCTGCTACATTTTCCATAGGTGCATTTAAAAATGCTTGTTTAATCTCTTCTAAAGAAGGTTCGCCATCTTTTAACCATAATTTATGGTCATTCTTTAAATGACGCAAACAAAATGTGCAATTACAATTACATCTATTGGTAAAATTTACATACATATTGAATTTTTCTTTAGGAAATAATTTAACTTTTTCACTAAAATCAATATATCCATTATTATGTAATGTATATAATATCATTTAATCACCTTTTCCTTGTTACAATATAACATAAAAATTATAGCCTTTTAGCTTCTAAACTTCAATATAAAATCATATTTCTAAGTAATAAATAAGCTTTAATTCTACCAACTACATTGTTTAGTAAAATTAAAGCTTATTTTTGTACGCTATTATTTTAAATCAGTTAAATATTCTTCAAAACATAAACCATAATTCCATGGCACATTTAAAGAATTAGTATATGCCATTGCTTTTCCTACAAAATCAGCTGCTTTTTGCACAGCATTTGGTAAAGCTTCTCCACGAACTAAACAAGCTGTCAAGATAGCCACAAAAGCATCTCCTGTACCTGAATGTTCTTCTGGTATGCGATTATTCTCTTGCATACATGGATTTTTACCTTGCTCATAAATATAATTATAAACTTTGTCAGCTGTTTCATTGACAAGACCTGTGATTACAATTTGCTTTACGCCTTTAGTAGCTATAGCTTGCGCCATTTTTAATAATTCAGCTTCAGTTGGCATTTTATTTGGATATTCTATATCCAATAATTGACAAACCTCCGTTAAATTTGGCGTTAAAACATCAGCAACATTCAATAATTGTCGCATTTTTAAACAAAGTTCTTCATTATAAGAAGAATACAATTTTCCGCCATCGCCCATCACTGGGTCAACGACAAACAAAGTATTTTCTTTTTTAAAGCGTCTTGCAAATTCTAATACAAGTTCAATCTGGTCTTTAGAACCTAAAAAACCTGTTAAAATGCCATCAAATTCTAAATTCAAAGCTTGCCAATTATCCATATGAGCTTTCATATGACGAGTATAATCGTCCATATAATGTACAGGAAAACCTGTATGCGCTGCTAAAATTGCAGTAGGAAGCGGACAAGCTTGTATCTTTAAAGCTGAAATCAATGGCAATTGTACTGTTACAGAACAGCGACCAAAACCTGTTATATCATTTATTAAAGCAATTCTTTTTTGTCTTTTCACTTACTCTAAAACAGCTCCTGTGCTAGCAGATGTTGTAAGTTTTGCATAACGGGAAAGATATCCTGTTTTTACTTTTGGTTCAGGTTTTACCCAATTAGCTTTACGTTTAGCCATTTCTTCATCACTGATTAATACATTTAATTTACGATTTGGAATATCGATATCAATGATATCACCATCTTCAAGATATGCGATTGGACCGCCAGCCATAGCTTCTGGAGATACGTGACCGATACAAGCACCACGAGTAGCACCAGAGAAACGACCATCTGTGATAAGAGCTACTTTTAAGCCCATACCTGCGATAACAGCAGTTGGATTGAGCATTTCACGCATACCAGGGCCACCTTTTGGACCTTCATAGCGGATTACTACTACATCACCATCTTTGATTTTGCCACCAGTAATAGCTTCGATAGCTTCTTCTTCAGAATTAAAGCATTTTGCTGTACCTTTATAGCAAAGCATATCTTCTGTTACTGCACTAGCTTTTACTACTGCATAATCTGGAGCTAAATTACCTTGTAATATAGCGATACCACCTGTTGGACGATATGGTGCTTCTACTGTTTTGATTACATCAGCACGCTGAATTTCGCTATTTTTTATTCTATCTTCAACAGTTCCTGTTACTGTGAGTGCGTCTAAATGAATAAGACCTTTTTTGCTGAGTTCATGCATTACTGCACAAACACCGCCAGCTTCATTTAAATCTTGCATATGATGAGTACCAGCTGGACTTAATTTTGTGATATAAGGTGTTTTTGCACTGATTTCATCAAATAATGGAGCTGGAAGTTTAATACCTGCTTCATGTGCAATTGCTGTAAGATGAAGTACAGTATTAGAAGAACCACCAATACCCATATCTACAGTGATTGCATTTTCAAATGCTTTTTGAGTTAAAATATCACGAGGTTTAATATCTTTTGCAATTAAATCCATGATTACATGACCAGCTTGTTTTGCAAGTGAAATTCTAGCACCAGTATAAGCAGCTGGAATTGTACCATTACCAGGAAGACCCATACCTAATACTTCTGTTAAAGTATTCATTGTATTAGCTGTAAATAATCCAGAGCAAGAACCGCAACCTGGGCAAGCTTTTGCTTCTAAATCATACATTTCATCTTCTGTGATTTTGCCAGCTGTAAATTTACCAGCAGCTTCAAAAGTTGTGCTTACGCTGACATCTTTACCTTGATAACGACCAGCAAGCATAGGGCCACCACTTACTACTACGCAAGGAATATTCAAACGAGCAGCAGCCATGAGCATACCTGGAACGATTTTATCGCAGTTTGGAATGAGTACCAAACCATCAAAAGCATGAGCTGTTGCTACAGCTTCGATAGAATCAGCAATTAATTCACGGCTAGCCAAGGAGAATTTCATACCAGGGTGTCCCATAGCAATACCATCGCAAACACCAATAGCTGGGAATTCAATAGGTGTACCGCCAGCAGCAGCTACGCCGAGTTTTGCTGCATCAGCGATTGTACGTAAATGAATATGACCTGGAATTATTTCATTAAATGCATTTACAATACCAACTAATGGTTTTTTCAAATCTTCTGGGCCATATCCCATAGCATTAAATAAAGCACGATGTGCTGAACGAGTTGCACCTTTTTTTACTAAATCACTTCTCATGAACAAACCACCTTTTCTATCTACATATAATATATAAACAATAAATTTATTATACTAACAGATTAATCATATATACAAATAAATTTCTCTTAATCCATGCGATTAACTGCACTGATTAAAGCTTTTATGGAAGCAGTGATGATATCTGTATCCATACCAGCACCCCAGTATGTTTTGCCATTTTCTGCTGTAATACCTACATATGCCATAGCTCTTGAAGTAGCACCGATTTCCATAGCATGTTCACTATAAATCAAATTATCATATTTGATGCCAAATTCTTTTTGTATAGCATTACTTGCAGCATCAAAGCGACCATTACCCTGTGTTTCTACTACAACTTCATAACCATGTTCCATCAAATGTACATTACCTTTAAATGTGCCATCTGCTTGTTTATTCAAGACAAAATCAATCAATTTATATGGTTCTTCAACATTTACATAATTGTCTTGGAAAATCTGATAAATTTCTTCTGGCATAAGTTCTTTATGTTTATGGTCAGATACACCTTTTACGCAATAACCGAAGTCTTCACGCATTTTCTTAGGCATGTTAAGACCATATTTTTGTTCCATAACATAAGCTACACCACCCTTACCAGATTGGCTATTGATGCGAATAACATCTGCATCATATTGACGACCAACATCTTGTGGGTCAATTAAAAGATATGGAACAGTCCAATGCGGTTCATCATTTTCTTCACGCCATTTCATACCTTTAGCGATAGCATCTTGGTGAGAACCAGAGAATGCTGCAAATACGAGTTTACCAGCATATGGTTGACGTTCATATACATGCATACGAGTTACGCGTTCATACATTTCAATGATTTCTGGCATATTGGAAAAATCAAGTTTAGGGTCAACGCCTAAGGCAAACATATTCATAGCGATAGTGATAATATCGGCATTACCTGTACGTTCACCATTACCAAAGAGTGTACCTTCAATACGGTCAGCACCAGCGAGTAAGCCCATTTCAGAATCTGCAACACCTGTGCCACGGTCATTATGTGGGTGAAGTGATAATACTACATTTTCACGATATTTGAGATTTTGAGAAATATATGCTATCTGACTTGCATATACATGAGGCATGGACATCTGCACTGTTGCAGGTAAATTAATGATAGCTTTTCGATCGCTTGTTGGTTGCCATACATCTAAAACAGCATTACATACTTCTAAAGCAAATTCTGGTTCTGTTCCTGTGAAACTTTCTGGAGAATATTCAAAACGATAATTTGCGCCTGCTTGTTCAGTTAAATCTTTAAGTAATTTTGCACCATCAATAGCGATTTGTTTGATTTCTTCTTTAGATTTTCTAAATACTTGTTGGCGCTGTGCTACAGAAGTGGAATTATACACATGAACTATAGCATTTTTTACACCTTTTAAAGCTTCAAAAGTTCTTTTGATGATATGTTCACGAGCTTGAGTCAATACCTGTACCGTTACATCATCAGGAATTAAATCTTGTTCTACCAATGTACGCAAAAATTCAAATTCAGTTTCGGAAGCTGCTGGGAAACCCACTTCAATTTCTTTAAATCCGATTTCTACAAGGCGTTTATAAAATTCGATTTTTTCCTCTAAGCTCATAGGAATAATCAAAGATTGATTACCATCACGAAGGTCTACGCTACACCATGTTGGAGCTTTGTCCACATATTCTTTTTGAGTCCAACTCATGTCTACTGTTGGTGGCATAAAATAACCTTTAGTATATTTATTAACATTCATCATTATGTATTCCTCCAATAACAATTTATAAAAAAAGCTTTCATCTCTAAAACTAGAGACGAAAGCTGTACTTACGCGTTACCACTCTTATTCATGTAAAAATATCTACATGCACTCATTTTTAAACTCAATATAACGGTCGAGTACCGACTTAACCTAATTATCTATAATCTAAGATGTTCAGCCAGCTATTCCAAGGCGAGTTCAAAAAATCTTCCTTACTGTTTTGCACCAATCAACAGCTCTCTGTAAAAGAAAATAATTTTACTATTCCTTTTCTTCATATTTTTATATTTATAATTGTTTAATATTGCTGTTTAATACCTTATCATATAGCATAATTTTTTGCAAGTGTTTTGTATACAAATTTACATTTTATTTTAAAGAATTAACGTCTTTATAGAAATCTTTTACTGCTCTATTAAACATATCATAAGCTTTTTTCTCATCTTCTCTTTTATCAATTCTTTCAAATATTGTCTTGCCGTCTTTATCAGTTAAGACAAATTTAGCGGAAAAATACTGAGTGTAATAATAATAACCTGGTTTTGTTACTGTTACAGGAATTGTCACTGAAGAAGTCTTCCCATCTTTGCCTGTATGCGTAATAGTTTGGTTTTCTGTAACAGTTTGTTCATCTACCCAATATTTCTTAGTTCCCCATGTCAACATTTTCACAGATAAAACAGCATCTGCTATATCTTTATTATTTACAATTCTATATTTTTTTATATATTTTTCATTTTCATCCAAAGATTGACGTACTTTCAAAGCTTCTAAATCAGAAAAAGAGACACTTTCGTCTTTTTCTACATCATCTTCAACGTAAATTTTTTGTACCTTACTTAAATCATAATTGTCTGCTTTCCATTCAGCTTTTTCAGCACTTGCCACTACTGCTGATAATAAAATACATAACATAATCAAAACTGAACTCAAATACTTTTTCATTATTCCATCTCCTTTATAGAAATTTATTTTATTGATAGGTAAATTTTATCATAATTATTATTAAAATCAAATATTAATATCAATGAAAATAAAACTTTTTTATACTTTTAGCAAAAACAAATTTCCTATACTAAAAATCAAAAGTCCGTTTTTACTTTCCTAAAAAAAGAAAAAATCTCCCTAGTAATATACTTTTTACCCAAAGTTTTGCTGTTTTTCTCGCTAAAATATTACTCTTGACAAAATTTTTCCACTTGTAATATCATATCTTTTAATGACATTGTTAATTTGTTAACTTAAAATAAACGATATTGGAGTGATTTTCATGGGTATGACTATGACCGAAAAAATTTTGGCTAAACATGCTGGAATTGATGTGGTAAAACCTGGACAGCTCATCAATTGCAAACTTGATATGGTACTTGCAAATGATGTAACTGCTCCACCTGCGATTAAAGAATTTGAAAAAATTGGCAAACCTGTTTTTGATAATACAAAAATAGCTCTTGTGCCTGACCATTTTACACCAAATAAAGATATCAAATCCGCTGGACTTGCTAAAATTGTTCGTGATTTTGCACATAAACATAATATTGTAAACTACTTTGAAATTGGTCGTGTAGGTATTGAACATGTAATTTTACCAGAAAAAGGTATTGTAGCTCCTGGTATGGTAACTATCGGTGCAGATTCTCATACTTGTACATATGGTGCCTTAGGTGGATTTTCCACAGGTGTTGGTTCTACAGATTTAGGCGTTGCCCTTGCTACTGGTGAAGCATGGTTCAAAGTTCCTGAAACTATCAAAGTCAATATCACTGGTAAAAAACCTAAATATATCTGTGGTAAAGATGTTATGCTCACTTTAATCGGCATGATCGGTGTAGACGGAGCTTTATATAAAGCATTAGAATTTGCTGGCGAAGGTGTCAAAGAACTCAATATGACTGACCGTTTAACAATTGCCAATATGGCTATCGAAGCTGGTGCTAAAAATGGTATTTTCCCTGTAGATGATGAAACTCTCAATTATATTAAAGACCGTGTAACTAAACCATATGAAATCGTTGAAGCAGACAGTGATGCTACTTATTGTCAAACTGTAGAAATCAATCTTTCTGAATTAAAACCTGTAGTAGCATTCCCTCATCTTCCTGAAAATACTCATACTGTTGAATCCATCAAAGAACCTATCACTATTGATCAGGTAGTTATCGGCTCTTGCACTAATGGACGTTTAGAAGATTTAGCAATTGCTGCTTCTATCTTAAAAGGTCATAAAGTACATCCTAATGTTCGTTGTATCATCATTCCTGGTAGCCAACAAGTATATCTTGATGCTATTCATAATGGTTATGTAGATACATTTATTAAAGCTGGTGCTGCTGTAAGTACACCAACTTGCGGACCTTGTCTTGGTGCTCATATGGGTATTATGACTGCTGGTGAACGTTGCGTTTCTACTACAAATCGTAACTTCCGTGGTCGTATGGGACATGTAGATAGTGAAGTATATCTCGCTAGCCCTTATGTAGCTGCAGCTAGTGCAATTCTTGGAAAAATCGCAACTCCTGAGGAGGTAGAATAATATGGCTGAAAAATTAGAAGGAAAAGTTTGGCGCTATGGCGACAATATTGATACAGATGTAATTATCCCTGCTCGTTATTTAAATTCTTTTGATCCAAAAGAATTAGCTAGTCATTGTATGGTAGATATCGACGAAACTTTTGCTCAAAATGTAGTAGAAGGCGATATCATGGTCGGCGGTAAAAACTTCGGCTGTGGTTCTTCTCGTGAACATGCTCCAATCGCTATCAAAGCTTCTGGTGTTCCTGTAGTAATCGCTAGCAGTTTTGCTCGTATTTTCTATCGCAATGCTATCAATACTGGTTTACCATTACTTGAAATTGGTGATGATGTAGAAAAAATCCATGCTAATGATAAATTACGCGTTGATTTATCCACTGGTACTATTGAAAATCTCACAACTGGTGATACATTCCATGCTGTGCCACTTCCTGGATTTATCCAAGATATTGCCAAAGCTGGCGGACTCATCAACTACATTAAACAGAAGGGTTAAGATTATCTATGAGTAAAAAAATTGTAGTCATTCCTGGCGATGGTATTGGTCAAGAAATAACTGATAGTGCTGTTGCCGTTTTAAAAAAAGTTTCTGATAAATATAATTTAAGTCTTGAATTTGAAAGTCATCCTGCCGGTGGTACTGCTTATGATTTATGCGGTACCCCACTTCCACAGACAACACTTGAAGCTGCACAAAATGCTGACGCTGTACTTTTCGGTGCTGTTGGTGGTCCAAAATGGGATAATGTAGAACCTACACTTCGCCCTGAAAAAGCAGTTTTAGGACTCAGAAAAGGACTCGGATTATATGCTAATCTTCGTCCTATCAAAGTAGCAGATGCTCTTGTTGAATATTCTCCACTCAAAGAAGAAATCGTAAAAGGTACTGATGTATTAATCGTACGTGAATTAATCGGCGGTATCTATTTCGGCGATAAATGTGAAAGTGAAATTTATGAAGGCAATGAACGTGCTTGGGATTTAGAAAATTATTCCGTTCCTGAAGTCAATCGCATCGTAGAATTTGCTATGCAAGCTGCTAAAAAACGCAAAAATAAAGTGACTTCCGTAGATAAATCCAACGTTTTAGCAACTTCTAGATTATGGCGTAGAACAACTGCTAAAGTAGCGGAAAAATATCCTGAAATCACTTTAGAAAACCTCTATGTAGATAACTGTGCTATGCAACTTGCCATCAACCCAAGCCAATTTGATGTCATTGTAACAGGCAATCTTTTTGGCGATATTTTAAGTGATGAAGCTGCAGTTTTAAGTGGCTCTATAGGTATGCTTCCATCTGCTAGTATCGGTGAATCCACTAGCCTTTATGAACCAATTCATGGCTCTGCTCCTGATATTGCAGGCAAAGGCATTGCTAATCCATTAGCTACTATACTTTCTGCTGCTATGCTCCTTCGTTATTCTCTTGATGAACAAGAAGCCGCTACTTGCATTGAACAAGCTGTAGATAAAGCTTTAGCTCAAGGATATCGCACACCTGATTTATATAAAGAAGGCTTCATCAAAGCAGATACAAAAACTATGACTGAAGCTGTATTAAACAATATTTAATATATATTTTATCTATAGACTTATTAAAAAATTTTATTGACAATCAACTTATCTTTTAATATAATTCTTGTGTTAGGACTTATATACATTCTTTACTCACCCCCTAGTGCATAACTAGGGGGTTTTTCTTTATGCTTTTTTATAAAATTTACTCATTCGCGAATAGCTAATTGAGGATATCTTCGATAATTAAGTGGCGTATCTTTATATACTTTTTTAAACTGATGACAAAATGCTGATGCATCATTAAACCCACAACTATAGGCTATATCAGCTATAGACATATTTCCGCCTTCTAATTTATTCATAGCTGTCTTCAAGCGGAAATTTAAAAGATATTTTTGTGGCGACATATTATATTCTTCTTTAAATAAACGATATAAATACGTTCTATCTATTCCTAAATATTCTGCTATATCGGTAACACTGATATTTTTACTGTAATTTTCATATATATAATCAATAGCTCTCTCTACATGAATAGATTTTGCTTGCTGTTTTTTCATTTGAATTTTCATATGTCCAAAAATATTATATAAACGACTAAGCAACATATATTCATTATTTTTATACTTAGAAAAATAAAATATAAAATTAAGCATAGCATCTCTGACTTCACCATTACTCTTATCAAAAAATAATGGATTTACCTTGTCAAAACCGCTATTATTTAACATATTTTCTACATCATAGCCATCAATGCAAATCCAACAATATTCCCATGGATCATCTTTATCAGCTTGATAAACACATGTTATTCCTGGACGAATAAGAAACATAGTATCTTTTTCTATTACATAACAAGTATCATTCATCCAAAGTCTTCCTTTGCCTCTCGTTACATAATGAATTAAGTAATGCTGTCGTATTGCTGGCCCAAATGTATGCATAGGACAACAAATTTCCCAGCCTCCATAATATAAATTTAATGCTTTACTTAAATAAACAGGTGTATTAAATTCACTATAAATTTTTCTTATTTCCATAAAAAATCCCACCCAAATAAAATTTATACCATTCTTGCTCTATTTTTATTATATATACTCTTTTTCAAAACACAATATAAAATTTAAATCTTGACTTAAAATTATGGAACTGATACCATATAAGTGGAACCAATTCCATAATTAAGGGAGTGTACATAAATGAAAAATCTTATTCTAACAAGTCCTATTCCTGGCGAATTAATTACCTTGAACAAAATAAAAGACCCTGCGTTTTCCTCTGGTGCTATGGGTGCTGGCTGTGGTATCGTGCCATCTGAAGGCAAAGTCTTTGCACCATTTGATGCTAAAGTAGAAGTTCTCTTTGAAACTAAACATGCTATTGGACTTACCAAATGCGAGCGTAAAGCCCCTAAATTTATTTATAGGGATATAAGCTTGCTAAAAAACAATGATTCGATATCATTGTTTTTTATTGTATTATATTTTTAATAG
>OGUG01000141.1_pt1 | contig 37913 bp, 33 predicted proteins | sample 1573711 | NCBI WGS metagenome assembly OGUG01 (sample SAMEA2582006, study PRJEB24529) | metagenome | biome: Human gut stool | place: China | collected 2011 | reverse complement strand
ATTTCTATATACGCTGACTATTTTGTTCGCCTAACTCATGATTTAAATCACAAGTATGCGGCTCACAATAATCAAAAAGCATTTTGCCAAATAGTCTATAGATGGTATAATATAGCTATTGTTTTTAACTATTTATAATTTGTATATATAAGAAAGGATGGAAATGAATGGTTGAATCAGCATGGTCGCTATTGCCTCCGATAATTACCATAGTATTGGCTTTGGCGACAAAAGAAGTATACATGTCGTTGATTGTGGGTATCTTTGTAGGGGCTTTAATGTTCACAGGCTTTGATTTATTAGCTGCTATTGATACATTCTTTGCAATTATGTCCGATAAAGTTGGCGGAAATGTATATATTTTAGTATTTTTGGTCTTATTAGGTATTATTGTAGCAGCTATTGCTCGCTCTGGTGCTTCTCGTGCTTATGGTGAATGGGCAGCAAGTGTAATCAGAGGAAAACGCAGTTCCTTACTTGTTACTTCTATCTTAGGGGTAGTTATCTTTATCGATGACTATTTTAATTGTTTGACTGTAGGTACAGTTATGCGACCTGTTACTGATAAATTTAATGTAACTCGTGCAAAACTTGCTTATATCATTGATGCTACAGCAGCACCAATTTGTATTATCGCTCCAGTTTCTAGCTGGGCAGCAGCCGTTAGTTCTTCACTTCCAGAAGATAGTGCTATTGATGGTTTCTCCTTATTCTTGCAGACAATTCCTTTTAATATGTATGCGTGGTTTACTATTATCTTTATGTTGTTCTTGATTTGGACTGGTAAAGATTTTGCTGCTATGAAAACTTTAGAGAAAAAAAGCGGTGGCAAATTAGTAATTCCTGAAGAATATAAAGAAGAAAAAATGGAAGCAGTAGGTAATGGTAAAATCTTAGATTTATTATTACCACTTATCGTTTTAATCGGTGGTTGTATCTTCGGTATGCTTTATACTGGTGGCATTTTAGAAGGTGCTAGCGTATCTGATGCTTTTGCAAATTGCGAATCTGCTAGAGGTCTAGTAATTGGTTCCTTTATCGCTTTAGTATTCACATTCTTACTCTATGTACCACGTGGGGTGCTTCGCTTTGGTAAATTCTGTGAATGTTTCAACCAAGGTTTTAGAGCTATGACTCCAGCTATCTTCATTTTATGTCTTGCTTGGAGCTTATCTGGTGTTTGTGGTGAAGATTATTTAAATATCGGTGGTTATGTTGGCGGTATCGTATCCAATAATGCTACTGTAGGTATGTTCATGCCAGCTGTATTCTTCCTTGTAGCTATCGGTCTTGCATTCGCTACTGGTACTTCTTGGGGTACATTTGGTATCTTGATTCCTATCGCTCTTGCTGTAGTATCTACTGATCCTCATCTTTTAGTAGTTACAGTAGCAGCAGTATTAGCTGGTGCTGTAGGTGGTGACCATGTATCACCAATATCTGATACAACTATCTTAGCTTCTGCGGGGGCTCAATGTAGTCATATTGACCATGTAAGTACACAGGTTCCATATGTAATCGTAGTAGCTAGTTGTGCATTTGTAGGTTATTTAGTAGCTGGTATTGCTGGTAATGGCTGGATTGGTGTAGTATCTGGTTTTGTTTTATTAGCTATAGCTATGACTTATATTTATAAAGTTTTAATGAAAGATTAATTATAAAAAAGGTTCTGGTGAAACAGTTTTCTCAGAACCTTTTTTTGAAAAATTGAATATAAATTTGATATAAATAAGAATATTTAGGCTTATTTTAATATAAAGTTATAACAAAGAATATATTGAAAAGAACTTAATATATTATATAATAAAGACTATAGGTTATTATCAGCAGGAATATATATTATAGGAGGGAGATAGATGAAGCATGACAAAATCTATAAAGTGGATTATTATTCAGAGAAAATATTAGCTTTATTACTAATCGTAGTAGAATACATAGCTATTATTGTAGCAGAAAAGATATCACTTTTTGTTCAAAATAATATACCATATACAACAGGTAAATTTTATATACCAGATATATATTTTTATTTGGTGATACCAGCTATTTATATATTTTTTGTAGAACATACGAAGGTTAATGAACGATTTATTTTCTTTTGGGAAACTATGCAAAGAATTTTTTATGCTGTATTATATAGTGAAATTTTTTGCATAATAGCATTGTATGTATTTAAAAGTAGTAATTATTTATCACGTTCATATATATTAATATTTTTTGTAATGTCATTTTTGAGTTTATATTTATTTAGACAATTATTGATAAAAACTTGTAATAGATTTAATATATTAAAAACACCTGTAATTTTTGTGGGAAATGGAAAAGCAACAGAAGATATTATATATTTTACAAATCATAATAATTGTTTTGGTATAAAAATAGCTGATATTGTTGACGAAATAGAGGATATTGATCAATTAAGAAATAACATCATTAGTAGAATAAAACAGTTAAAGATAAAGACTGTTATTATTGCTATTCCTAATTTGGAAAAGCATAAATTATTGAATTTAGTAGAAGATATACAGCCATTAGTGAGAAATTTGATGTTTGTACCTAATACAATAGGAATTCCAGTAATCAATTTAGAAGTGAAAAGATTATACGAGTCAAATATGATTTTATTAGGTATACGTAATAATTTAGCTAAGAAAACAAATAGAAGAATAAAACGTATATTTGATATTGTTTTTTCTTTGCTAGTTATGATTATAGTAGTACCAGTAAGTTTAGTGGTAATGTTATGTATTTTAATTGAATCACCAGGAGCCGCACCAATATTCAAGCATTATCGAGTGGGTAAAGGTGGTAAATTATTTCCTTGTTATAAATTTCGTTCAATGATACCAAATGCTCAAGAAGAATTACAGGAGTATTTAAAGAGTAATCTAGAAGCACAAAAAGAATGGAATAAATATTTTAAATTAAAAAATGATCCACGAATTACTAAGGTAGGAAAGTTTATACGCAAAACTAGTATTGATGAATTGCCACAATTTATTAATGTATTAAAAGGAGAAATGAGCTGGGTAGGGCCTAGACCGATTATACAAGATGAGATACATTATTATAATAAATATATAAAAGATTATTGTAGTGTATTGCCAGGTATTACAGGTATGTGGCAAGTTAGTGGTAGATCTGATACAGGATATACAGATAGGGTGTCTTTAGATATATGGTATGTAAGAAATTGGAGTATTTGGATTGATATTGCGCTTATTTGTAAGACAATAAAAGCAGTATTTTGTGGAAAAGGAGCATATTAGAGATATTTATTATTAAAAAGTTTTTATTGGAGTGTTTAGAATGCAGTTTTTTTCAGTATTGATGTCTGTATATAAAAATGAAAAATTATGTAATTTACAAAAAGCAGTAGAGAGTATTTTAAATCAAACAGTATTACCAAATGAAATTGTTATAGTAAAAGATGGTCCTTTAAATGAAGATATAAAAATATATCTAGAAGAATTATCTGTTAAATATAATTTTATCAAATTAATAAATTTTAGTAAAAATGTTGGGTTAGGACTAGCTTTAAAGGCAGGGGTATTAGCATGTTCTAATGAACTTATAGCAAGAATGGATACTGATGATATTGCTAAATATGATAGATTTGAGAAACAAATTAAATTTTTGAATAGTAATCCGCACATTTCTTTATTAGGAGGTGCAATAGAAGAATTTAAGGTAAATGAAAAAGAAATAATGTCTAGAACAATATTACCTTTAGAACATGAAGAAATTAAAAATTTTGCAAAAAGAAGAAATCCTTTTAGACATATGACGGTGATTTTTAAAAAAACAGCTGTAATAGAAAGTGGTAATTATAGAGATTTTTTATGGTTTGAAGATTATGATTTATGGATACGTATGATGCATAAAGGTTATAAAGTGGCAAATCTATCAGATATATTAGTTTCTGTTAGAGCAGATGATAATATGTTTGCAAGACGAGGTGGTTTGAAGTATTTAAGACAAGATATAAAATTTCAAAAACAATTATTAAACTTAAATATAATAAATTATAAACAATTTTTAATGAATTTTACAATAAGAAGTATAATTAGATGTTGTCCAAATATTGTTAGAATAAAATTTTATAAAGTCTTTTTAAGGGGTAAAGTAAAGTGAATGTATTAGTAATAACAAGTTTTTTAAAGAATATGATGCCATATTTAGGTAAATATGAAAGAATATTAAAAGAAGAGAATATATCCTATGATATTGTTTTATGGGATAGAGAAAAAAATAAAGAGACAGAAAAAAAAGAAAATGAATATATAATTTATTCGAAATGTAAATTGGGTGGAAATAAAATATTTAAAATATATTCTTATTGGAAATATAGAAAAGAAATTTTAAAGATATTAAAAAATAAAAAATATGATAAAATAATTATATTTAATACGTTACCAGCAATTGCAATATGTGATGTTTTAATAAAAAAATATAATAAAAATTATTTGTTTGATTATAGAGATTATACTTATGAAAAATATAGTTGTTATAGATATTTAGTTAATTATATAATAAAAAATTCATTTTATACAATGATATCTTCTAAAGGGTTTTTTTTATTTTTAAAAAAAGAAAGAAATATTGTATTAATGCATAATATTAGTAATATTGAACAATGCGAAGAGTTTGTGACGTTAAAGAATAGGTCAAAAAAAATAAAAATAGGGTATGTAGGTCTTATTCGTTATGAAAGAGAAAATAAAAATTTAATAAAAAATATAAAAAACTCTTCTAGATATATATTAAAATATGTGGGGAAGATTTATTCGAATTGTCATATACAAAAATATTGTGAAAATAATATGATAAATAATGTATATTTTAAAGGTGAATATAATAATAATGAAAAAAATAAGATTTATAAAGATATAGATATGATAAATGCTGTTTATGGAAATGATAGTTATGAAGTAAGAACAGCGTTACCAAATAGATTATATGATTGTTTGATTTTTAAGAAACCAATAATTGTTTCAGAAAATACATATTTGGCAAATTTGGTAAAAAAGAATAAAATTGGAATTGCAATTGATTTAAATAAGGGCAAAACTCATGTGATAGAAAAGCTAGATAAATATGTAGAAAGTTTTAATGAAAAAGATTTTTTAAATAAATGTAATATGTTATTGAGTAAAATAGTTGAAGATGAAGATTTAGCAAAAAATAAAATAAAAGAATTTTTTTAATTATAATGGAGTATAAAAAATGGAATTTGTTAAATTTTTTATTAGTAAAATCTTGAAAGGATTATTATGTGTATTATATATTTTTCCATTAAATAAAAATAAAGTATTATTTTATCCAATCAATGGAAATTATTATTGTAATTTAAAATATATAGATATATTTTTGAGAAGAGAATATAAAAACATAAATATTATATGGATTACAAAAGAAAAAAATTTTATAAAAGAAGATATTAATTTTTATAAAAGAAATAGTATACTATTTTTTTATCATATAATGACTTCAAAAGTAATTTTATCTAATAGTGGGTTACCTAGTTATATAAAAAAAAGAAAAGGACAAGTATATATAGAAACTTGGCATGGTGGAGGAGCATATAAAAAAATAGATGTAGTTTATAAAAATATAAAAAATAAATTTGAAAGAAAAAGAAGATTAAATAAATTGAATGATATAGATTATGTAATATCTTCTTGTAAAAGATTTTCAGAGGTATTCAAGATGGATACTGATATAAAGAATGTTGATTTCTTAGCATATGGTATGCCAAGAAATGATATATTTTTTTCAAAAGAGAAGTTAGAAAAGTTTTCAAAAAAAATATATGATAGATATAATATAGATCAAGAAAAAAAAATAATACTTTATGCACCAACATTTAGAAATCATCATTTTTATAATAATTTAGATATAGATGGTATTTTAGAAAGTTTATATATTAAATTTAAAATAAAATATATTTTTATGGTTAGATGTCATCCACATATAGTGAATAAAATTTTTGAACAAAATAATGAAAAGAATATTATAGATGTAAGTTCCTATGTAGATATGCAAGAGCTGTTATGTGCCACAGATATATTGATAACAGATTATTCATCGTGTATGTGGGATTTTTCTTTAATGTATAAACCATGTTTTATTTATGCTAATGATTTAAAAGAATATAAGGAAGAAAGAAATTTTCATACACCTATATATGAGTGGCCTTTCCCTATAGCTACAAATAATGTAGAATTAAGAAATAATATTTTATATTTTGATCAAAATCGATATATAAAAAAAGTTATAGAGCATCAGAAAAAATTAGGTTCTTATGAAACAGGAAATGCAAGTAGAAAAATAGGTGAATTAATAAATTTTATTTGTATTGGGGATGAAAAATAGTGAATATAGCTGTTATTTTTGCTGGTGGTAGCGGGCAAAGAATGAATACAAGATCGAAACCAAAGCAGTTTTTAGATATTCATGGGAAACCAGTTATAGTTTATACTTTAGAAATATTTCAGGAACATAAAGATATAGATGGAATAATATTAGTATGTATAGAATCTTGGATTGAATATACTAGAGGATTAATAAAAAAATATAATTTAACAAAAGTTTTAGATGTAATTCCAGGAGGAAAGATTGGACAAGAATCTATATTTTTAGGATTAGAAACAGTTTATAAAAAATATGATAAAGATTCTGTAGTTTTAATTCATGATGGAGTTCGCCCATTAATAAATGAAGACGTTATAACTAATTGTTTAGATTGTGTAGAAAAAAATGGTAATGCAGTAACAATAGCGCCTGCAATAGAAACTATTTTTAGAAAAAATGGAGATGGTACAGTAGGTGATATTTTTAAACGTTCTGATTGTGAATTAGCAAAAGCTCCACAATGTTTTTATTTAAAAGATATTTATAATGCACATTTAAGAGCACAAAGAGAAAATAAATATGATTTTATAGATTCAGCTAGTATGATGCAATACTATGGTTATAAATTATATACAATAGAAGGTCCAGCAGAAAATATAAAAATAACAACACCATCAGATTTTTATATTTTTAGGGCAATTATGGATGCGAGAGAAAACTTACAAATTTTAGGATTTTAAGAAGGCGTAAATATGTGGATAGATAATAAAATATTTAAAGAAGATATGGAATATATTATTCATGCTAATTTTATTAATTGGGAAAATTTGAATAATAAAACTATATTTATAACAGGTGTAACAGGTCTTATAGGATATTATTTAACAAGTTCTTTAGTTTATAAAAATATAAAAGAAGATAGTAATATAAAAATATTAGCTTTAGTAAGAGATATAGAAAAAGCCAAATTACAATTTAAAGAACAATTAAAAGTAGATAATAATTTAAGTTTTATTTGTGGTGATTTAAATAATATTCCTAGTATAAGTGAAAAAATAGATTATATAATTCATGGAGCAAGTCCAACAACAAGTAGATTATTTATAGAAAATCCAGTAGAAGTAATACAATCTATAATAAATGGTTCTCAAAATATTTTAGAGTTAGCTAAATCAAAAAATATAAAATCTATGGTATATTTATCTAGTATGGAAGTATATGGAGAATATAAAACGGAAGAAGTATTAAAGGAAAATAGTGTATTAAAACTTAATCCTAATAATATAAGGGACTGTTATCCTTTAGGAAAAGCCTTAGTAGAAAATATTAGTAAAGCATATTTTAAAGAATATGAACTACCGGTAAATATATTAAGAATATCTCAAACAATAGGAGTAAAAGAAAATGTAGAGTTAATAAAAAATAGAAAAATTATTCAGGAAATAATATATTGTATATTAAATAAAAAAGATATAGTATTAGCTACAAAAGGTGAAAGTAAAAGAACATATATATATATTAGGGATGTTATAACAGCTATATTATTAGTATTATTATCAAATAAACATGGAGAAATATATAATGTAGCAAATGAAAAAACATATGATTCTATTTATAATATGATAAATAATGTAATAGAAAATGTAGCAAATAATGAAATTAATTTATTAATAAAAGAAGAAAAAACTAATAAATATCCAAAAACAAATTATCTAAAATTATCGTCGAAAAAATTAAAAGAAATAGGATGGAGTCCTTCTGTAGATTTAATAGAAATGTTTAGAAGGGTTTTTAGTTGTAATATAAAATAAGGAGAATAATATTTTGAAAAAAATAGTTGTAATATCGTTAGAAACTATTAATAATATAGGAGATGATTTATTAGGATTTAATACAAGACATTTAGTAAGAACTATTGAAAAAGATGTAGAAGTTATAAAAGTAGAGTTAGTACCTAATAAAAAAATATTATTAAAAAATAAATGGTTTATAAGATTGTTTTTTTCAAAATTATTATATATATTAAGTAAATATATATGTAGCAATTTTTTTAAAAATATATCATATAAAATAAAATGTAATAAATATTTTAGAAAAATGTTTTTTAATGCAAATGCTATTATATTAGCAATTGGAATGCTAAAATATAGTACACAAGATTTTAGCTATGTATTTTATCTTATAAATAAAATAGCAAAAGAATATAATATTCCTGTATTTATGAGTGCAATGAGTATTGAAAATATTAATTTAGCTGATTGGCGTTGTAGACAATTGATAGAAGCGGTAAATTTTTCATCTGTAAAAATGATTACAACGAGAGATACAGAAAAAGAGTTAGATGTTTTAAGGAATAATTATTTAAAAAATAATTTGTCTTGTGAAACGGCTGTTGTAGGTGATCCAGCTTTGTGGACGAGTGAATTTATTAAAATGAAAGAAAAAAATAATAATAAAATAGGTATTGGTCTAATACGAACAGGAATATATAAAGATTATGGAAATAAAAATATAGATGATAAATATATATTTGATTTATATAAAGATATAATAGAAGAATTAGAAAAAAGAAAGATAGAATGGTCTTTGTTTTGTAATGGAATGCGAGAAGATTATGAAGTAGGAGTTGCTTTGTTAAAAGAGTTAAATTTAGATGAAAGTAAATTAATGTTTAGACCAAAAACTATTAATGAATTAGTAGATATATTATCTAACTTTAAAGTTGTTTTAGGCGCGAGATTACATTGTTGTATTACTTCATACACATATAATATTCCTATTGTAGGATTAATTTGGGATAATAAATTAAGAAGTTTTGCTAAAAAAATAGATTGGTATGATAATTTTATAGAAAAAGAAAATTTAAATGCAAAATATATTGTTGATAAATTAGTTGAGGTTGAAAAAAAACAGTATAGTAGAGATTTATTTTATAAACTAAGAGAAAGTAATTTAAAAAGCTTTAAAGATTTTTTGAATAGAGAGAAAAATAATTAACAGGAGCATTTATTTATATGTATAAAATCAGTATAATTATACCTGTTTATAATACAGAGGCATATTTAAAAAAATGTTTGGAATCTATAATAACACAAACATATAGAAATATAGAGATAATTATTATTAATGATGGAAGTACAGATAATTCAAGAGAAATCTGTGAGCATTATTCTAAATTAGATAATAGAATTATTTTTATAAATAATGATAATCATGGTGTAAGTTATAGTAGAAATGTAGGTATAGATTATTCAACAGGAGAATATATATTATTTATAGATAGTGATGATTATGTGGATATATGTTATGTTGAAAATTTAATAAAAAAAATTGAAGATGTAGAGTTAGTTATTTGCAATATAAATGATGTTTATATTGCAAATAATAAAGTAATAACAAGAAAAATAGAAGGAAATTTAACTAAAAGATTTTATGATGATTTTTATATTTTGAGAAATTTATTAAGAGGACCAGTAGCTAAATTATATAAAGCAGAAATAATAAAGAGAAATAATATATATTTTCCTTTAGATATAGATGTAGGAGAAGACCAAATATTTAACTTTAGTTATTATGGTTATGTATGTAGATATATTTTTCTAGATAAAGGTTTGTATTATTATAGACATGAAGATAGAGAATCATTGTCTTCGTTAAGAACAGAAAAAGTTTTTTTAGGAGCAATAACAAAGATTATAAAAGAATATGAATTTTTTTCAAAATACAAAATTGTATATGGAAATAAGATGGTTTTAGAATCTATATATAGATTAATATTAAATTTTTGTATAAAAAATATTAATAAAACTTCTTTTATAGATTTTAGAAAAAATTTAATGAAAATTAATAAAAAAATAGATATAAAGATATTAAATGATGAGAATTTAAATAAAAAAGAATATATTTTCTTTAATTTAATGAAATATAAATGTTATAGAATAATATATATATATTGTTTATTTAAATTCTATTATTTAAAATTTAGAGGGAGTTGATATTATGAAAAATTTTTTTAAGGAAAGATTCCCCAAATTATTAATAATGAAAAATTTATTTAAAACGCCTATATTAAATTATAAATATATGAAAATAAAAAAGGCTAATATAATAATATTAATGTATCATAGAATAAGTAAATTAGAATATGATCCATTTGAGATATCAATAACACCAGATGTTTTTGAGAAACATATAGAATTTATAAGCAAAAATTACAATGTTTTAACATTTGATACTTCATGGGAAAATATAAAAGAGAAATCCATTATAATTACTTTTGATGATGGATATGTAGATAACTATATTAATGCATTACCTATTTTGGAAAAATATAAGGTACCAGCAACTTTCTTTATAGCTACAGGAAATATAGGGAAAGTAAATGAATATTGGGATTTAGATTTTATTAGGATGATAAAATATCGTCAAAAGGATAAATTTATTTTAGATGGTAAAGAATATGAGTTAAATAAAAGTAATGAAGAAAAAGTTATAAGGGAAATACATTTTAAATTATATAGTAATAAAAAATTAATAAGGGATAAATTGATCAAAGAACTTGAGAAAGAATTAAATCCAACAATTAAATATATACCATTATATAGAAATATTAATGAACTAGAGTTAAAAAAGATGAGTGAATCTAAATATGTAACAATTGGTGCACATACGGTAAATCATTGTAGATTATTTATAGAAGATTATAAAACCCAGTGTTATGAAATAAAGGAATCTAAAAAGCGATTAGAAAGGATAATAAATAAACCTGTTAAATATTTTGCTTATCCTTTTGGTAAAAATATTGGGGAAAATCTAGATTTTAGTAAAGAGACTATTGAAATATTAAGAAAATATGATTTTGAAAAAGCTGTAACGGTTGGGAATTTGTCTGTAAAAAGAAAATACGATAAATATCAAATTCCAAGAATATCTGTTAATAAAAACTGGGCAAATTATAATTTTGATGATATGTTAAAATTTTACAGTCTTTTTAGATAATTATAAAGGTGATTAGTGTGAATTCTAGGAAAATAGGAATATTAATAAGTTATATTAATATAATATTAAATGCATTAATAGGATTTTTATATGTTCCTATATTATTATTTTACATTGGAACAAGCCAATATGGTTTATATCAGTTAATAGGTTCTGTTATAGCTTTTTTTAGTATAATGGATGGTGGGTTGACTGTATCAGTTGTAAGATTTTATACAAAATATAAAACTTTAAATGATAAAATAAATATGGAAAATATATTAGCAATATCAATACGAGCTTATATGATAGTAGCTTTTCTTTTAATGAGTATAGGTTGTATTTTATATTGTAATTTATCTACAATATTTTCTAATAGTATGAGTTATATTGAAATTGAGTCTGCTAAAAATTTATTTATATTAATGATATTAAATATAACAATGTCAGTAGCAAGTATGATTTTTAAAGCTATTATAAATGCACATCAGAAATTTTTAATATTAAAAGGACTTGAGTCCATACAGTTATTAATACAACCTATATTAGTAATTTTAGTAATAAGAGAATATCCATATGCTTTATCCGTTGCACTTGTGCAAACAGCACTAAATATATGTTTAATTTTATCTAGAATATATTATTGTTTTAGAATATTAAAAGTAAGAATAGTATATCATTTTTGGAATAAAGAAATTTATAAAGGAATGAAAAAATTAGCAATAAGTTCATTTATAACGACAATAGTAGATCAGATTTTTTTTAAGAGTAATCAAATAATATTAGGTATAACAAGTGGAACTTTATCAGTAGCAATATATTCAGTGGCAACATTAATTTATATGAATTATATGTCAATAGGAGTTGCAATATCAAGTGTATATTTACCGCATATAACAGAGCTCGTAACGAAAAATAAAGCTATAAATGAAATATCTAATTTATTTATAAAAATAGGAAGATGGCAATTTTTTATATTATCTGGAATAAGTAGTGGATTTATCATTTTTGGAAAATCATTTATTGACTTTTGGACAAATAAAAATTTTGAAGAAGCTTATTGGATTGCTATAATAATTATTATACCATTTACAATAGATATCATACAAAATTTGGGGTTATCGATAATGATAGCTAAAAACAAATATGATTTTAGAGCAAAAGTTTATTTTATTATGGGTTTAATGAACATTTTATTAGCAATGCCTTTATCAAATTTATATGGAGGTATAGGATGTGCTTTTGCTACAGGACTATCTATGTTTATTGGTAATGGATTAATAATGAATTGGTACTACTGGAAAGTTATAAAATTAGATATAGTACTATTTTGGAAAAATATCAGTAGAATAATGATAGGTGTAATAATGGTTACTATAATAGGATTTATTTTAAATATAGTGATAATAGATAAAAATATTGTTGTTTTTTTTAGTAAGCTTTTAATATATACAATATTATATATTTTAGTTATGTATAAATTCTTTATGAATATTGAAGAGAAATCTAAGATAAAAAATTTAATTTTAAAGTTAAATTTAAAATAATAAGGAGAAATAATGAATAAAAGAATAATAGATAAGATATTTTTTCTGATTTGTTTTTGTTTGATATTTTTAAATATACCTAAGTTGATACAAATAAATATTATAGGTGGATTATTAGGAAGTAAGTTAATATTTTATCCATTATTTATAGGTTTTGTATATACTATTTATTGTCAATATAAATATAAGGATGTATTTTTATGCTTTTATGAATTTAAAAAATATATTTTTATATTTTGTAGTATAACATTATTGTCAACTATAGTAGGATTATTTATTTATCCATATTATGATATAGTGTTAAATGGACCAGTAAATCAAATAGAAAAAATGCCAATAGTATTATCCGTATTAAATAATATGGGAATTTATATTGCTGAAAAATATTTAGTTATTTTATGGATGATTATTAGAATAATAAAGACGATATTTTTGGATACATTTTATACTTTTGGTGGAGCTTATATGATTTATTGTTGGTATTATAATAGGCCAAAAGAAGGTATTCGTATATTATTAAAAGCAATAGTTATATCAGTAATTATTATTTTAATATATAGTGTAATTGATGTATTTTATTTATTAGGTAATAATATGGCAACTAATATTTTAATAGTAGTAAATCCTTTTTTACATGAAATTGTTACCTCTCATGGATGGTGGCCACCTTTATTATGGAAAAATCAATTACGGTCAATATTTACAGAACCATCATATTTTGGTATATATGCAGCCTTTGTTATACCTTTTTTATGGTATAAATTTATTAGAGCACAAAATATAAAATATAAAATTAGTTTTTTAGTAATTTTAACTATGTTTGTTTTTTTCTTATTTTTAACTAGGTCTAGAACAGCTGTAGCTTTATTTATGGGAGAATGTTTTATTTTAATTATATATATTTTTTATTTAAAAAATATAATATTTATAAAAAATGGAGTGTTGATTTTGATATTTTCAATAATTTCATTTATAAGTGCGAATATATTGATTTCTAATATAACAATAACAAATACCAATAAAATGAATATAAGCACATATTTAGATGATAATCTAGGTTCATTGGCTAGTACAGATAAGAGAAGTAATGCAGCAAGATATTCAATAATAATAGCTAAATTAAAAATATATAAGGATTATCCGTTATTAGGTGTAGGAACAAATTTGATAAATGGTTATATACCAGATTATTTACCTATTATGAGTGAAAATAATAAAGAGATAAATATGTGGATAAATGATCAGAGAAAACAAGGTATTTTAAAATCTGGTTATCCTAATTTATGTGAATATGCATCTCAATTAGCACAAAATGGTTCTGTAGGATTGATAGTATTTTTATTGCCTGCTTTTATATTATTGAAAAATTTAATAAAAAAAATAAAAGAAAGACGAATATATTATGAGCAATCATTAATATATATAGTATTTTCAATATCTCTTATAGGTGTTTTGACATCAGGATTAGGTGATAGTATAAATATTACCTATTGTTATTGGGTATTATTAGGTCTTGGATATGCTTTATGTTTTGGTGAATCATCAAAATAATGATATTAAGCAATCAGATATAAAGATAAATGTAAAGCCAGTACCATCAACAGCATTTCCAACAAAAGCTATACGACCACATAATTCAAGAATGAGTAAAAAATGTTTAGATGAAGTAGGATTTAATAGATTACCTGCATGGCAGGAGGCTTTATCAAGATATTTGCAAGAATTGAATATGTAAATAGAAAAAACCGCAAAGAATATATCTTCTTTGCGGTTTTCTTTTAGTATGGTTTATGCATAATAAATATTACAATCAAGTATCATATCATCTATTTGCTTATGATCTGTATATTGCCATATCTTGCAGATACGATCAGGATATTCAAGTTTAAAGCTGTTTTTATGATAATATTGAGCAGACCAGATGGGGATATAATCTGCTAATAGATTTAAGTCAATGATATTGGTGAGCCAATTATAGGAACTATATAGACCTACATAATTATAATCTAGTTCGTTTAGTCGATTGATGAAATTGCCAATCATATAAGCTACATTGATATTGTTTTTGAGCATAGATTTGTCTTCGGCATCATACCAAATACCAAGTGGCGGATTTTGTCCGTTGAGATATGTTTTTATCTGTTTATCTACCCAATTAGCTTCTGCTATAGCTTCATTAATTGTTGAGGCATGAGCATAATAATATATGCCATAGGGCAGATTATAAGTTACAGCATTATTTACATGTGAGATAAACATTTCATCTAGATGAGTGTATTCACCTATTTTGATGATAACGCCTTGAATATTATTTGCTTTTAGTTTTTGCCAATTGAGTTTTTCTTGCCAAGCTGAGATATCTACTACTTGAAAATTTTGCATAAGTAATCACTCCTTTAATGATTTACTTGCAATTTGAAGGAAGAAATTAAACCTTTTAAGTAAATTAGGAAAAATTTTTGTTATTTTTATAAAAATTTACGATATGTCGAATACATTTTATTTTTATAAGAGTATAATATAGTTAATCTAAAAAAAAGCGAGATGATTATAATGCTACTTATAAAGGCAGTAGATTATAGGATTTTGGAATTATGTAAAGCTTATAATTTGAGCATAAATGGCTTAGCAAATAAAGCAGGAATGCCACCTTCAACTGTGGCTAGCTTATTAAGTGAAAAAAGTCGTAATCCTACAGAAGATACTATTTTTAAAATTTGTATTGGTTTTGGTATGAGAATGGATAAATTTTACGCCTCGAATTTATTTGACATTAAAAATATAAGTTTAGAAAATACTTCGCAGAAAATATATAAAGTTTAAATTCATAACTGCACATATAGCGAAAGGCAAACTATTATGTTTTTGGATAATAGTTTGTCTTTTTTTATTTGCTAAGAAAAAATTTTTGATTTAGGGGTTGATTTTTGCCATCTAAGTTGCAAGTAAATAAGTGTAAGGAGTTGATAAGATGAATAAGAAACGGCGGCAAAAGATGTTATCAATCAAAGCTATGATGTATTTTTAAATTTTAAAATTAAGGAGTGATTTTTAATGGCAGATACACGCAAATTAACAATGGTATTTACTTTAGATAATGGAGACGATTTTAAATATAATTTGGCAGATCCTAAAGATGAATTGACAAAGAGCGAAGTCGATGTAGTCATGCAGAAAATGATTGATACACAGGCTATTATTAAAGACAATCATAAAGCAACAGCGATTAAAGAAGCATATATCACAACTACTACACAAGATGTTTTAGCTTAATTTTTATTTCATAAATTGTATTGATGGATAAAATTAATAGGGGGAATAAATCATGGCAGTTAAGAAAAATGCAGAATGTGAAATCATCGTTAAAGTGGAAACAGGTACTACTTCTACAGGTAAAGCAAGTTATAGCAGTCGTAGTTTTGGCTATATCAATCCGTCTTTGACAGAAGATGATATCTTGGATATTGGTCAAAAAATATCTGGGTTACAAAAGTACACATTAGGAAGTGTAAATCGCCAAGACACAGCAGAAATTGTTGCAGAATGAAGCTAAAAGGGGGTGCAAGCCATCCCCTTTTTCTTTTAGATTATTTTCTTGGTGATAGAAAGAAGTATGTTATATGGAGAATTTATTAGTAAGAGCAAAACTTGGAGATAATTTTGCTGTACAGTTATTATTGAGTAAATATAAGAATTTATTGAGGAGTGCTTCAAGGCAACATCATTTATTATCTATTCAAGAAGAAGCATATGAAGAGGCAATCATTAGTTTTTATCAAGCGATTAAGGATTTTGATGAGTCCTTAGGGGTGCCTTTTACAGGTTTTGCGAAGATGAAAGTCTATCAAGGAGTACATACTTTATTTCGTAGATATTTGCGTATTTGGCAAAATGAAGTATCTTTATCATCAAAAATTGATCGAGAAAATGATGACGAGGAATTTTTAGATTTGTTATCAAGTGATGATGATATAGAGGAGAATATTTCTTGTAAATTGGATTTAATGAAGGTTATTCATCAATTACCACCCCAGCAGTATAAAGTATTTGTTTTAGTCGTATTTAAAGGGCTAAAGCATCAACAAGTAGCAAAATTATTGCATATATCTGCACAAGCTGTCAGCAAAAATTATCGTAAATCATTGGCTTTTATTAATAAATCTTTATATGGATCGGGAAAATAGGATGTGAGGATGATGGAATATATTTTTGAATATATAGCTAATTATGGCTTTCCTATGGTCGTAGCGAGTTTTTTGTTATTTCGCATGGATAAGCATTTGGCTAGTTTGGATAGAGGTATAAGAAATTTGACTCAGATTTTAGCTAAACAAATTGATAAATAATAAAGAGAGATTTTCTTGATATGATGAACTGTATTTTCAAAAGTTTTATGTCTAATATTTGAAAGTGCAGTTCAATTTTTTTGTGTGTTATAATATAGATAATCGATGATGGAGGGATATATCATGGAGAGTTTTAATAGATTAAATGATTTATACTTTAAAAAGCTTTTGGGAGATAAAAAAAGAAAGAATTTAACACTTAGTTTTTTAAATGGGATTTTAAATAAAGATGATGAAAATTATTTTACAGATATAACCTTTTTGGATAAAGATAATGAACCATTAACCTTAGACGGTAAATTATCTAAATTAGATATTAGAGCAGATTTAAATGATGGCACACAAGTGGATATTGAGGTGCAAGTTTGTCCGTTTAAATTAATGGCTGAACGCTCATTATATTATTGGTCAAAGATGTATTCAGAGCAATTAGAAAAAGGTGCTGAATATAAGAAATTAAAGAAGGCTATAGCTATAAATCTATTGGCATTTGATTATTTGGAAGATGAGCAAGAATGGCATAACATCTATAATCTATTAAATGTGAAATCTCATAAAAAACTTACGGACCATATAGAGATACATTTTTTAGAATTGCCCAAATTTACCTTAAAGGATATGCGAAAAATAAGAGCCTCTGAAGCATGGATTGCTTATTTTTCGGGAAAATATAGTAAAGAAGAATTGGAGGAAATAGCGATGACAACTCCAGCAATTAAAGAAGCAGTAGAATTTGAAGATACATTTCTACAGGATAAAATAGAACGTAGAGCGTATGAACAAAGAGAAAAAGCAATAAGAGATTATTATTCATATATGAGTGCATTCAAAGAAGAAGGATTACAACAGGGGTTACAAGAAGGATTACAACAAGGATTACAACGAGGATTACAACAAGGTTTGCAAGAAGGTATTAGAAAAGTTGCTATTAATTTATTAAAAGCTAATATGTCTATTGATTTTATATCTCAGAATACTGGACTGAATGAACAAGAAATATTACATTTACAACAATTAATAACTAAATAATGTAATGCTTATAAAAAATTTGTCTAATAAGAAGATCTATATAATAAAGAAGAATTGGAGAAATTGTGATGACAACTCCAGAAATTAAAGAAGCAGTAGAATTTGAAGATACATTTCTACAGGATAAAATAGAACGTAGAGCATATGAACAGAGAGAAAAAGCTATAAGAGATTATTATTCCTATATGAATGCATTTAAAGAAGAAGGATTGCAACAGGGTTTAGAGCAGGGTTTACAGCAAGGATTACAGCAAGGCATGCAAAAAGGGTTATATCAACAAGCTATACAAACTGCAAAAAATATGTTAAAAGATAAAGTAGATATAAAGCTTATTTCTAAATATACTAATTTAAGTGTAGAAGAAATAAAAAAGATAAACGAAGAATAAAGCCTTAAATTTTGAGGAAATAGTAATGATAAGATTAGTAATTGAAAAATAAGACTTACAATAGGAATGAATAGGATAGCTAAAAATTAATAATAAAGAGAGATTTTCTTCATAGTTATAATTTGGTAAACTTTATAATCAATAGAGTTAATAATTTTATGAAGAAAATCTTTTTTTATGATATAATGATTTTTGATTGTATAAAATTGTCACAATTTAAAGTATTTTATTTATTTGAGTAGATTATAGGGAGTAGATTGTTATGAAACGTATTCGCAAAGCTGTTATACCTGCTGCTGGCTTTGGTACTCGCTTTTTACCAGCAACAAAAGCAACACCTAAAGAGATGCTACCAATAGTGGATAAGCCAACAATTCAGTACATAGTAGAAGAAGCTATTGCTAGCGGTATTGAAGATATTTTGATCATCAGTGGTCATGCTAAACGTGCAATTGAAGACCATTTTGATAGCGCACCAATTTTAGAAGCTGAATTAAAAGCTAAAGGTAAAACTAAATTATTGGAAATGGTACAGGAAACATCAGAAATAAATGTGCATTACATTCGTCAAAAACATATGCGTGGTTTAGGTGATGCTATTTTATGTGCTAGAGCATTCATTGATAATGAACCATTTGCTGTATTATTAGGTGACGATATAGTTTATAATCCTGAAATGCCAGCTTTAAAACAATTGATGGATATGTACACACAAACAGGTGCTACTATTTTAGGTTGTCAACAAGTGCCAAAAGAAAAAGTTTCTTCTTATGGTATTGTAGCAGGCGTGCCAACTATCAATGAACAATTGATGAAAGTCAATGATATGATTGAAAAACCAAGTATTGAAGAAGCTCCAAGTCAGATGGCAGTGCTTGGCAGATATATCATCACTCCAGATGTATTTGAAGTATTACAAAATACTAAACCCGGTAAAGGTGGAGAAATACAGTTAACAGATGCACTCAAAGTTATGGCAAAACGTGAAAATGTTTATGCTTATAATTTCACTGGCAAACGCTATGATGTAGGCGATAAATTAGGCTTTTTGAAAGCTACAGTAGAATTTGCTCTCCGTCGTGATGATTTATCTGGTGATTTTGCGGAATATCTCAAAACAATTGTAAAAGATTTATAATAATAATTATAATAAAAAAGGTGATACTAAAAGTATCACCTTTTATTTTATCTATATATTATATTTGTGATTAATTTTCTGGGATAGTTAGATTATCTTTAATTTGCGATACTTCGTTATTGATATCTAACATTATAGGAGCTTCAATAGCATAAATGCGATTTAAATTATTTACAATATCTTTACGCTCAATTTGATTATAAGTTCCTTCATTGATGATTACAATACTTTGACGAACAGTTTCATTTAATTTATAACTATAAACACGAGTTTTTTCCAAAATATTATAAACTAATGTATAATTGTTTTGTGATAATTCACTTGGCGGTAAAGCATCTTGTAGTGAATTATTAAAAGCATTTGTTTCATCATATAATCTTTGCAATTGACTTAAAGCTTCAGTTGCAGATATGGATTGATTTTCATAATTAGAAATGATTTTGTGATAAACTGTAGCAAATCTATCTAACTGATTGATATCTTCTTTATAATCATTGTACCATGTTATAAAATAAGGTTGTTCGTTTAAAATAGCCAAACGTTGCTCAGTGGAAATAGAATTTGAAGAAGATGGTATCACTAAAGAACTATAGACAGCTACAAAACAAAGTAAAATAATGCCACAAGGAATAATAAATATTCTCTTTGTAGGGTATTTTCTATCAGCTAAATAACTAGCAATAATGATAATAATCATAACAGCAATAGCTAGTAAAATATTCATAAAATTTTTTCCTCCTTATATTATATGTTCATTTCTTTAGTGGTAAAGAAACGAACCAAAGAAAGCCACCGCAGATAAAATTTAAGCTTTGAAAAAAATTATCATTTCATACAAAGCTTAAAACTCGCTACGCTCAGACAGTTAAGCAAAAAACGTATTCAATGATAATGTTTTTCAATAATCTTACGATTACCGCTAAATTTTATAATGCGGAAAATATAACAAATTATTTAGTATTATTAAAAATAATACCTAATATCCCTCACATTAGCGAATTTTACGGTAGCCGTAGGCTATTGGCAAGGATAAAATTATGACTATGGTTTTAGCTCTATTGTTTGAGCAAAGCGAGTTTAGAGCGTTATAGACATAATTTTATAATTGACAAAGTAAAATTGATATCGGGAGGTAGAGTTCTTTTGTTACTTTTCTTGCTCATGAAAGAAAAGTAAGCAATATCTTTATTTTAGCATATTTTTTTAGAAGATATGAAAATTAATTTTAGGATAGAGGTGTATGGTTTGACTTCAAGAAGAATTATGTATTATTTACAGGCTTTTAAAATTTTAGCACTAGGATATTGGCGTTCTGAACAAAAATGGAAGGCTTATGGTATTTTAGCTGTTGTTTTAATTTTAAATTTAGCTAGTGTATTTTTAACGGTATTGGTAAATGATTGGTATAAAGAATTTTGGGATGTTTTGCAAGCCTATGAATTTGATAGTTTTTGGTATTTAGTGGGCAAATTTTCCTTGATTGCCGCTATTTATATAGCGATTGGCGTTTATTCTGTGTATTTACAACAATTATTGCAGATAAAATGGCGTGAATGGCTCACTGATAAATATTTAGTGAGATGGATGGAAAATAGAGCTTATTATAAGTTGAAATTGATGGGAAAAGATATGGATAACCCAGATCAGCGTATTTCTGAGGATATCAATCAATTTGTAGCTTTGACTTTATCTTTGACGATTGGTCTTGTGCGTCAATTGATAACTTTGGTGGCGTTTACTGTAATTTTATGGAATTTATCAGGAATTATCACTGTGCCTATTGGCAGTTATGAATTCACTATCTATGGCTATATGGTTTGGTTATCTTTGGTATATTCTATTGTTGGTACGTATCTCACTCATAAGGTGGGTAAGGCACTTATCAATTTAAATTATGAACAGCAAAAATATGAAGCTGATTTCCGTTTTGCGATGATGCGTGTAAGAGAAAATACAGAGTCGATTGCTTTTTATCGTGGTGAAAAACCAGAATTAGAAAATTTCTTGACTAGATTTAAGATTGTAATTGGCAATTTCCGCGATATTATGACTCGTCAAAAAATCTTAAATGGCTTTACAGCTGGTTATGGTCAATTGGCGATTATCATTCCATTATTATTGGCTGCACCGCGTTGGTTTGCTAAAGAGGTGCAAGTTGGTTGGATTATGCAAGTATCAAATGCTTTTGGACAAGTTCAAGGGGCAATGTCATATTTTGTAGATGCTTATACAACTATAGCACAGTGGTGCTCTGTAGTTCGCCGTTTAGATGGTTTTAATCGTCATGTCAGTGAAGCTTTAGATTTGAAATCTGATTTAATGATAGATAATGCTTCTAATATTAAAGTCGGTATAGAAAATGTAGATGTTTTCCTTCCTAATAAACATAAAGATGTTTTAATCAAGGATTGTACAATTGATTTGATGAAATATCAATCTTTATTGATCATGGGTGCTTCTGGTGTGGGTAAATCAACTCTTTTACGAACACTTGCAGGTCTTTGGCCTTATGCGAAGGGCAATGTTTATTTGCCAAAAGAAGAAGAATTTTTATTTTTGCCACAAAGACCATATTTGCCACTTGGTAGCTTAAGACAGGCAATTTCTTATCCTGTAGTTGAAGAAGTAATCAGTGAAAAATATAGTGATGAAGAAATAAAAGAAATACTCATAGCTTGTAAGTTAGAAAATTTAGCAGATAAATTGGATATTGTTGATGATTGGAGCAGAATTTTATCTTTAGGTGAACAACAAAGAATAGCTTTTGTGCGAATTTTATTATATAGACCAGAATTTGTATTTTTAGATGAAGCGACATCAGCTCTTGATGAAGATTTAGAAGGCAATTTATATGATATGTTGAAATTTCATTTGCCAAATACAAAAATTATCAGCATTGCTCATCGCAGTAGTTTAATAGCAAAACATCAGGCTATCTTGAGATTGAAAGAGAAAGGTTGTTGGGAAATCCATGAATAATCAAGAAATAGAAGTAAAAATGGAAATAAAAGATGAAGCCCAAATAGAAAATATACGTGGATTTTTGCAAGAAAATAAAGATCAATCATGGCAACGTATAGATATGAAGGCTATTTATTATGATACGGAAGATAATTTCTATCAAAAACATAAAATCGCTTATCGTGTACGCTGCGAAAATGATTGTATCGTAGCAACGTACAAATCAGGAAAAGTAAACAGTGATGGTCTGTTTGAACGCGTGGAAATTAATAAAAAAGTAACAAAGTTGACACCAGATATAAATGTATTTGCTGAAGATAAAGACATTTGGTCTTTGATTAAAACTACAAAGGATAAAAAATTTTTACCGATAGTAATAACAGATTTTGTGCGTGAGTGTATAGAGCTAACATGGCTAGACTCTAAGCTAGAAGTGGCTTTAGACCTTGGTTTTGTTCAAGGAAGAGAAAATAAAGCTCCTATTTGTGAAGTTGAAATTGAATTAAAACAAGGAAAAATTGAAGATTTATTATCTTTAAAAGATGAATTGATTAAAAAATTTGGTTTACAAATTTCCGCGATAAGCAAATATAAAAAAGGATTGATTTTAGCAGAGCAAATTTAATGCTCTGCTTTTTTTTAAATTTTTTAAAATTTTTTTGGATTTTAGCAGGATTTACAAAATTTATATAGAATTGTAATACTGTCAAATGAAAATGTAACGAATTTTATTTATTTGAGAAGTTTTATAAACAGAAAGGAAGTGTAAATTTATTTAATCTAAATTTTATAAAATGTACGACAATTGTTAAGATTGTTAAGTTTTTATAAGTAATATGTTATGTTTGTGTAAATTTTAATAGTTTTTATAGATTAATTCCTGCATTTTTGTCTAAATTGACAAGATGTGTAGACTATGTTTATTTTTTTCAGGAGGTTTTATATTATGAGAAAAACAGAATGCTTAGCCATGATATTGGCTGGTGGTCAAGGGAGTAGATTAGGAGCTTTAACTAAAAATATAGCTAAACCAGCTGTGCCATTTGGTGGAAAATATCGTATCATCGACTTTCCATTGAGTAACTGTGCAAATTCCGGCATTGAAACAGTAGGTGTACTTACTCAATATCGTCCACTAGAATTGCATACATACTTAGGTACTGGTGAAGCATGGAATCTTGACCGCAAAAATGGTGGTGTATATATTTTACCTCCATATGCTAGAGAAAAAGGTGCAGATTGGTATAAAGGTACAGCAGATGCAATTTATCAAAATATTAATTTTATCAATAAAGCTAATCCAGATTATGTATTAGTTTTGTCTGGTGACCATATTTATACTATGGATTATGCAAAAATGATTGAATTCCATAAAAAGAATAAAGCAGAAGCTACAATTGGTGTAATTAAAGTGCCAATGAAAGAAGCTTCTCGTTTTGGTATTATGAGCATAGATAAAGAAGGTCGTATTACTAAATTTGCCGAAAAACCTGCTAAACCAGAAAGCAATTTAGCTTCTATGGGTATTTATATCTTTAGCTGGAATTTCTTACGTGAATACTTAGAAAATGATGCTAAAGATGAAACTTCTAGCCATGATTTTGGTAAAAATATTATTCCAAAAATGTTAGCTGACCAAGCTAGATTATATTCCTATGCATTTGAAGGTTATTGGAAAGATGTAGGAACAATCGATAGCCTTTGGGAAGCAAACATGGATTTATTAAAAGAAAAACAACCATTTGAAATGAATGGTAAATGGAAAATTTATTCCGTGGATATGGCTATGCCACCTCATTATGTAGGACCAAAAGCTAAAATTAAAAATTCTCTTGTAAGTGAAGGTTCTATGATTTGCGGTGAAGTAAAAAATTCTGTTATATTCCCAGGTGTACGCATTGCTAAAGGTGCAAAAGTAAGCAATTCTGTAATTATGCCATTTGCAAAAATCGAAGCAGATGCTGTTGTTGAAAAAGCTATTGTAGCTCAAAATAGCAAAATTGAAGCAACTGCTCAAGTAGGTAGTGACGATGGCACTATTGTAGTAATTCCTGAAGGTGAAACTGTACGACCAATGGTTGTTTCCGATGCAACTGAAAATGTAAATGTGGGATAAAATAAGAGAGGGATATAATTATGAAAAATGTTCTCGGAATAATGGATTTATATGAAGACGATAAACAAATAAGAACACTTACAACAAAAAGACCTGTTGCAACATTACCTTTTGCAGGTCGTTATCGTTTATTAGACTTTGCTTTATCTAGCATGGTTAACTCTGGTATTACAAAAATTGGTATGATGATGCCAGCAAAATCTCGTTCTATCTTAGACCATCTTCGTTCTGGTAAAGACTGGGATTTAGCACGTCGTCATGATGGTTTATTCTATTTACCAGCTATAAAAATGGATAAAGATAGCCGTAATGGTAACTTACAGTCTTTCTATAGACATATGAGCTTTATCAGACAGTCTGAACAAGAATATGTATTAATCTGCAACAGCCGTTTTGTTTATAATATAGACTTTACTACAGCTCTTCGTTTTCATCAGAATACTGGTGCTGATATCACTATGGTTTATCATATTGAAAATAAAGAACGTCCAGACAATGCAACTATTTTACAGACTGGTGAAAATGGTCTTGTTACAGAAATTGCTAACCGTCCAGCTGTTTATGAAAATTCCAAAGTATTTATGGGTATTTATTTAATGTCCCGTAAAAAATTCATGGAAATTATATCTACAGCATATGAACGTGGTGGCTATGATTTCTTAATTGATGGTATTTTACGTCATCAGGATAATTTAAATATCTATGGTTTCCAACATGAAGGTTATGTATCTGAAATCTGCTCTACAATTTCCTATTTCAAAACTAATATGGATTTGTTAGAACCAGAAATTTGGGAAGAATTATTCATGGGTTATAACCCAATCTATACAAGAGTTCGTGATGAAGCTCCTGTACAGTACAAAAAACAAGCAAAAGTTAATAATTCTCTAGTTGCAAATGGTTGCGTAATTGAAGGTTCTGTAGAAAACAGTATCTTATTCCGTGGTGTTAAAATTGGAAAAGGCGTTCAAGTTAAAAATAGCGTAATCATGCAGAATTGTGAATTACAAGATGATGCTCTAGTAGAAAATGTAATTTGCGATAAAAATGTAGTAGTATCCGATGGTAAATGGTTAAAAGGTGCTGAAAATTATCCATTGATCATTGAAAAAAATACAGTTATTTGATTAACAAAAGATAAGATATTAAAATAATATAGGTTAAAAAATATAGTAATTATCTCTAAAGTTGACTTTATGAGATAATTACTGTATTTATAAATATATATAATATAAAATATTAATATATAGGTTTTGGTTTTTTTAGAAATATAGAGTTTTTATTTCAGGGTAGTGCGATTAAGGTAAAAACTTATAGGGGGAAGTAATAGTGAGTGTAGGAATAATCAATAAGCAAATTGAAGAGAGAGCTTCATTACAGAAAAATTTCTTAAAAACAGCAAATATGTTATTTGGTAAAGATTGGAATGAATTAACTAAAGAAGAATTATATCAGACTTTAGTTAGAACAGTTCGTCAGTACATCAGTGAAAACTGGATTATGACTAATAAATACTATGAAGAAAATCAATGCAAAGAAGTATATTATTTTTCCATTGAATTCTTATTAGGTCGTCTATTAAATACAAACTTGATCAATCTTGATATGAAAGAAATCTGTAAAGAAGCCTTGAAAGACTTGAATATTGATATTACAGAACTCTTTAAACAGGAACCAGATGCAGGTTTAGGTAATGGTGGTCTTGGCCGTCTTGCTGCTTGCTTTATTGATTCTTTGGCTTCCTTAGGCCTTCCAGGTCATGGTTGTACTATCCGTTATCAATATGGTCTGTTTGAACAAAAAATAATAGATAATCAACAAGTTGAAATTCCTGATAATTGGCTTAAAAATGGTTTCGCTTGGGAATATCGCAAAGCTGACAAAGAAGTTGATGTTCATTTTGGCGGTAATGCTTATATGGCTCAACAAGAAGATGGTTCTTTAAAATTAGTTCATGAAGGATATAATACAGTTGCAGCTGTTCCTTATGATGTGCCAATCGTAGGTTACCACAATAATGTAGTAAATACTCTTCGTCTTTGGAATGCTGAAGTTCCTCAAGATTTTGCTTCTTTATCAGGTACTAGAGAACAGTTACAAGAAAGATTGCGTCAATCTTATCGTGTACAAGCAATCACTTCTTGCTTGTATCCAGAAGATAGCTCTTATGAAGGTAAAATGCTTCGTTTGACTCAAGAGTATTTCTTTGTATCTGCAGGCGTTCAAAGTATTGTTCGTCATTATAAACGCCGTAAAGGTGATTTAAAAGATTTTGCGAAAAAAATTGCTATTCATATTAATGATACTCATCCAGCAATGGCAATTCCTGAACTTATGCGCGTACTCATTGACCAAGAAGGTATGGATTGGGATACTGCTTGGGATATCACTAAAAATACAGTAGCTTATACTAACCATACAATTATGCCAGAAGCATTAGAAACTTGGCCAATTGATATGTTTAAAAATCTCGTACCACGTATTTACATGATCGTAGAAGAAATCAATGCACGCTTCTTAGAAGATGTTCGTAAACAATATCCAAATGATGAAGACCGTGTACGCAGAGTATCTATCATTCAAGATGGCGTAGTTCATATGGCTCGTCTTTCTGTTGTAGGTAGCCACAGCGTAAATGGTGTTGCTAAAATTCATAGCGATATCTTAAAAGCACATACTATGCGTGACTTTGATGAAATTTACCCAGGTAAATTCAATAATAAAACTAATGGTATTACACATCGTCGTTGGCTCATTGCTGCAAATCCACAGCTTTCTAGCTTGATAGATGAAGCTATTTCTGATAAATGGCGTAAAGACCCATCTCGTCTTATCGATTTATTAGATTATAAAGATGATACAGCATTCCTTGATAAATTAGCAGAAGTTAAAAAAGAACATAAAATTTATTTAGCTGGTCATATCAAACGTCGTAGTGGATTTACTATTGACCCTAACTCTTTATATGACATTCAAGTTAAACGTATTCATTCTTACAAACGTCAAATTATGAATATTTTACATGTAATGCATATCTATAATTTGATTAAAGCAAATCCATCTATTAAATCTGAAATGTTACCTCGTACTTATATGTTCGCAGGTAAAGCAGCTCCTGGTTACCATATCGCTAAAGAAACAATTCGCTTAATCAACAATGTAGCTAATATTGTTAATAACGATAAAGATGTAAACGATTGTTTACATGTAGTATTCTTAGAAAACTATGGTGTTACTTTAGCAGAAAAATTATTCCCAGCAGCTGATGTTAGTGAACAGATTTCTCTTGCAGGTAAAGAAGCTTCCGGTACATCTAACATGAAATTCATGATGAACGGTGCTATCACACTTGGTACTTTAGATGGTGCTAACGTGGAAATCTGCGATGCAGTTGGAGAAGATAACTGCGTTATCTTTGGCTTAAAAGAACATGAAGTAATGGAATACTATAAAAATGGATTATATTCCGCATGGACTGAATATAATACAAATCCAGCAATTCACAATGTAGTTGATGAATTATTGACTGGTCCATTCGTAGGTAATGGTGATTTCCATGACTTACACAACTATTTATTCAATAGTAATGATGAATATTTCGTATTCAAAGATTTCAATTCTTATATTGATGCTCATGTAAAAATTAGAGGTAAATATCTCGACCGCTATGGTTGGTTAAAATCCAGCTTAATCAATATTGCACATTCTGGTATCTTCTCTAGTGATAGAACTATCAGCGAATATGCAAAAGATATCTGGAATGTAGAACCTATTAATTTATTAAAATAAATGACTCCAAAGGAGAACTAAAAATATGGAAGTATCCGCATTAAAAGATTTTGATTTGTATTTGTATCATCAAGGTACAAATTTCTATGCGTATCAAATGTTAGGAGCTCATTTTGTAGTAGAAGACGGAGTAGAAGGCGTACGCTTTGCTGTTTGGGCACCTCATGCTAAAGCCATAAGTGTAGTAGGAGATTTTAATAATTGGGATTACAATGAAAACCCAATGCAGAGAATTTCTGATGGTGAAATTTGGGTGACTTTTATTCCTAATTTACAGCAAGGTGAAATTTATAAATATTCTATAGAGCCATTCAATGGTGGAGAACGTTTCTTAAAAGCAGATCCTTATGCTTTTTATGCTGAAAAGAAACCAAAAACAGCTTCTCGCGTTTATGATTTACGCGGTTATGAATGGCATGATGAAAAATGGCAAAAAAAACAGCAACAAGAAGCTTCTTATGATAAACCTATGCTCATCTATGAAGTGCATTTAGGCTCTTGGCGTCGTGATGCTGAAGGTAATTATTTAACTTATAGAGAAGCAGCAAAACAGCTCATCTCTTATGTTAAAGAAATGAATTATACTCATATTGAGTTTATGCCACTTTGTGAACATCCATTTGATGGTTCTTGGGGTTACCAAGCAACTGGTTATTATGCAGTAACTAGTCGTTATGGTGAACCAAAAGACTTCATGTATTTAGTAGATTTAGCTCATCAAAATGGTATTGCTGTAATCATGGACTGGGTTCCAGGACATTTCTGTAACGATGCTCATGGTCTTCGCCGTTTTGATGGTGAAACTTTATATGAATCTGATAATGAAAAACGCCGTGAAAATTGGCAATGGGGTACAACTAACTTCGACTATGGTCGTCGTGAAGTGCATAGCTTCTTAATTTCTAATGCTCTATTTTGGTTAAATGAATATCATATTGATGGGCTTAGAATTGATGCCGTAGCTAATATGTTGTATCTAAACTACGGTCGTGAAGAAGGTCAGTGGGAACCTAATAAATATGGTGACACTGGTAACCTTGAAGCTATGGAATTGATTAAAAATCTAAATGAAGCGATTTTCAAATATCATCCTAATGCTTTAATGATGGCAGAAGAATCTACATCATGGCCTATGATTTCTCGTCCAACTTATATGGGCGGTATGGGCTTTAACTATAAATGGAATATGGGCTGGATGAATGATATGCTCAAATATATGAGCCTTGATCCTATTTATCGTAAATGGAATCATGATAAAATTACATTCTCCTTGATGTATGCTTTCTCTGAAAACTTTGTATTGCCATTATCTCATGATGAAGTAGTTCATGGTAAATGCTCTTTAATTGAAAAGATGCCAGGCGATTATTGGCGTAAATTCGCTGGTCTTCGTTCCTTCTTTGGTTATTGGATGACTCACCCTGGTAAAAAATTATTATTCATGGGTGGTGAATTTGGTCAATTTATCGAATGGAAATATGACGATAGTCTTGATTGGCATTTAGCTGAATTGTATCCAATGCATACAAAAATGCAGAGATTCTCTAAAGAATTGAATAAATTCTATTGTGAACATAAAGCTTTATGGCAAGTAGATTTTGATTGGCGTGGTTTCCGCTGGATTGATTGTAACGATAATGAAAATAGTGTTATTTCCTTTATTCGTTATGCTGAAGACCAAGATGATTTCATCATTGTAGTATGTAACTTCACTCCAGAAGTGCGTCATGGTTACCGCATTGGTGTACCTGAAAAAGGTATTTATCAAGAAGTATTTAATACAGATAAAGAAGAATACGGTGGTTCTAATGTATTAAATGAAGGTGACTTTAAATCAGAAGATGTATTCTGGCATAATTTAAATCAATCTATTCAAATTACTTTACCACCACTTGGTACAGTATATTTCAGATTGAAATTGCGTCCTGTTGAAGCTAAAAAACAGACAGTAATTGAAGCTGAAAAACCAGAAAAGGTAAAACTTAATGGTAATAGATCAAAACAACGTCAAAAGGCTAAAGCTTATGCCTTGAAATAATTTAAGTTATAGCCCATATAATTTTTATTATATGGGCTATATATACAATCATAGAGGAAGGTCGTGTTATAGTGTTAAAAGTTTTATATGTAGCCTCAGAAGCTGTGCCTTTTGTAAAAACAGGCGGTCTTGCAGATGTAGCGGGTTCTTTACCTAAAGAATTAAAACAAAAAGGTGTAGATGTTCGTGTTGTTATACCAAAATACAGTGGTATAAAAGAAGAATATCGCAATAATATGGAACATATTTATGATGGTGAAATCAATGTTTCTTGGCGTAAAAAATATCTAGGTATTGATAGATACGATTATAAAGATGTACCATTTTATTTCATTGATAATCAGGAATATTTTTATCGTGAAGGATATTATGGTTATCCAGATGATGTAGAAAGATTTACTTTCTTCTGCAGAGCTGTTCTTGAAATGCTTCCTCATATTGATTTCTGGCCAGATGTTATTCATATGAATGATTGGCAAACTGGTTTAATTAGCGTTTATTTAAAACTCGAACATAATGAAGATGTACGCTATAACAAGATTAAAACAGTATATACTATTCACAATTTGAAATATCAAGGTCGTTTCTGGAAAGGATATTTACCAGATGTTTTAGGTCTTGATTGGAAATACTTCAACAATGGTGATTTGGAATACTTCGATGATATCAACTTCATGAAAGGTGCTATCGTATATTCTGATAAAGTTACTACTGTAAGTCGCAGTTATGCTAAAGAAATTCAAGATCCTTATTATGGTGAAGGTCTTGAAGGTATGCTTCAAAAACGTGATGCAGATTTATCTGGTATTATCAATGGTCTTGATTATGAAGATTATAATCCAGAAACTGATAAGTACATCTTTAAAAACTTTGATGTACATAATGCAATTGCTATCAAAGGTGATAATAAAGAACAACTTCAGAAAAAATTGGGCTTACCAGTAAATCGCAAAATTCCAATGATTGGTATGGTAACTCGTTTAGTTGAAGCTAAAGGTCTTGATTTAGTTACACGTATCTTAGACGAACTACTTGAATATGAAAATGTACAATTTGTAATTTTAGGTACAGGCGATAGACAATATGAAGACTGGTTCAAAGGTCTTGTATGGCGCTATCCGAAAAAAGTATCTGCTAATATCTTCTTTAATAATGAATTAGCACATCAAATTTATGCAGCAAGTGATTTATTCTTGATGCCATCTCAATATGAACCATGCGGTATTGGTCAGCTTATCGCTCTCCGTTATGGTACTGTGCCAATTGTACGTGCTACAGGTGGTTTAAAAGATACTGTTGAAGCATATAATAATTACACTCAAACTGGTAATGGCTTTAGCTTTAATAACTACAATGCACATGAATTATTATTCTCCATCAAACGTGCAATAGATGGTATTGCTGATGATAGAAAACATATTCATCTTGTAGAAAATGCTATGACTGCTGATTACAGTTGGGAAGAATCAGCTAAACAATATAAAGAATTGTATAATAGCTTAAAGGCTTAATAATTAGTTTAAAATAAAAATTTTATCGCTTAATACGACTTTTATAAAATTTTGCTTACTCAACAAAATAAGGTCTGTATTAAGCGATAATTATTTTATAGATGATTGAAGTTTTAATTAAAGTTTTAATCAGGGGAGGGATAATATAAATGATTTTTCATGATTCGCAAAATCTATATTATCGCAGTCCTATAGGGGCAGTGCCGACACAATCTTTTGTGAGATTGGCAATTGATGTTGATTTAAAAGATAAAGTTTCTTTGGTGCGTTTACATACATGGCAAGAAACTTGTGGTTCAATATATTATAATTTAAAAAAATCTTCATGGGATGAAAAACATTATTTTATTGATTTAGATATGCCTGAAGATGGTTGTCTTGTTTGGTATTATTTTATAATTGAATTAGCTGATGGCAAATTATTATATTATGGCAATAATAAGGCTCAAATGGGTGGTATTGGTCAAGAAGCACTAGAGGTGCCACCATCTTATCAGATTACAGTATTTAAAAAAGATGTAAAAACGCCAGATTGGTTTAAAAAAGCCGTTATGTATCAGATTTTTCCTGATAGATTTTATCGTAGTGGCAATAATATCCCACAGAAAAAACATGCAGTGCTTCATTGTGATTGGAATGAACCACCAATGTATTATTTAGATCCAGATACTAAAAATGTAATCACTTATGATTATTTTGGCGGAAATATCCAAGGTATAAAAGAGAAATTATCTTATTTAAAAGATTTGGGAATATCTGTGATTTATTTTAATCCTATTTTTAAATCACGTGCTAATCATCATTATGATACGGCAGATTATCATCAAGTAGACCCAATGTTTGGTACTAATGAAGAATTTGCTGAGCTTTGTAGTCAAGCTAAAGAGATGGGAATTCGTATTATCTTAGATGGGGTATTTAGTCATACTGGCAGTGATAGTATATACTTCAATCGCTTTGGCAATTTTGACAGTGTAGGTGCATATCAATCCAAAGAATCTCCATATTATGAATGGTATGATTTCAAGGAATATCCTTGTAAATATGATTGTTGGTGGGGCTTTACAAGTATGCCAAACACAAAGGAAACAATACCATCATATATGGATTTCATCATTCGTAGTGAAGATAGTGTAATGAATTTTTGGATGGATAAAGGCATAAGTGGTTGGCGTTTAGATGTAATTGATGAATTGCCACAGAAATTTACACGTTGTTTTTATCAAAAATTGAAGAAGTTAGATAAAGATGCAGTTATCATCGGTGAAGTATGGGAAGATGCTTCAAATAAAATAGCGTATAATGTTCATCGTGAATATCTTTGTGGTTATGAAATGGATAGTGCGATGAATTATCCATTGCGCAGAATTATTTTAGATTTTATTTTGAAGAATAAATCAGCTCAAGAAACAGAAGTAAGTATTTTAAATCAGCATGAAAATTATCCTGAAGAAAATCTCTATGCCATGATGAATTTATTGGGTAGTCATGATGTAGAACGTATTTTGACTTTATTAGGCGAAGCTCCAAGTGTAGAAAATGTACCAGCTAGTGTACAGGCAAAATTCAAATTAGATGATGCTCATTTACGTTTAGCTATTGCTCGTTTGAAATTAGCTGTTGTTTGGCAGATGACATTGCCGGGGGTACCATCAATTTATTATGGCGATGAAATCGGTATGCAAGGATATCGCGACCCACATAATAGAGCAAGCTATAAATGGGATGAAGCTGACAATAATTTACGTCATTTCTTTACGCGTATGATAGCACTGCGCAATCATCGACAAGTATTGCAAACTGGCTGGTATATACCAGTATATGCTCAAGATGATGTCTTAGCTTATATGAGAACTACAAAATTAGGCAAAGATAGATTTGGACAAAAAATGGATGATGATTGTATTTTAGTGGTGTTAAATCGTCATCAAGAAAAGACTATGACGATAGAAATTGATGTTCATGGTTTTTGTCAGCGTAAATTACATGAAATAACTAATATGTATCCTGATGTGGAAATCATAGATAATAAGGCTAAGATAGAAATTGAACCGCTCACAGCTCTAGTATTTGAACAAGAAAAAGAAAATATAGAATATGCTAGAAAAGCTGGTATTATCATGCATCCAACATCACTTCCATCTGATTATGGTATTGGTGATTTAGGAAAAGAAGCTTATAATTTTGTGGATTGGTTAGTAAAAGCTAAACAAAAGATTTGGCAAGTCCTTCCATTAAATCCAGTGGGATATGGAGCATCTCCATATCAATCTCCATCTGCTTTTGCTGGCAATACTATGCTTATTTCACCTGAAAAATTAGTGGAAAGCAATTTATTGGAAGCTAAAGATATTGTTTTAAATTATAAAGCTGATGTTGATAAAGTAGATTTTGTAAAAGTAGAAGCTTATAAAGAAAAAATCTTAACAAAAGCTTTTGCCAATTTTGTAGCAGATGCAGATTATACAGCTTTTTGTCAACAGCAAAGTTATTGGCTTGAAGATTATGCATTATTCATGGCATTAAAGAAATATTATAAAAACTTACCATGGTATGAATGGAATTTAGACATAAAATTGCGTAAACCTCAAGCTTTAGAGTCTTGTAGAATTTCTTTGGCACAAGATATTGCTTATGCTAAGTTTAAACAATATATTTTCTTTAAACAGTGGCAGGATTTACATGCTTATGCAAACGAAAAAGGCATACAAATAGTCGGTGATGTTCCAATTTTCCCATCACATGATAGTGCTGATGTATGGGTACATCAAGATTTATTTAATTTGAATGCTGATGGCACTTTAAAGACAGCAGCAGGAGTACCACCAGATTATTTCAGTGAAGATGGTCAACTTTGGGGTAATCCACATTACCTCTGGAAGGTAATGCAAAGAGATGACTATAGTTGGTGGCGTAAACGCATAGCTACATTGTTGAATTTAGTAGATATAATTCGCATTGACCATTTCCGTGGTTTTGAAGCTTATTGGGAAGTATCTGGCATGGCTACAAATGCTCGTGTTGGTAAATGGGTTAAAGGTCCAGGCAAAGATTTATTTGATAAAATCAAAGAATATCTAGGTGATGTGCCAATTATCGCTGAAGATTTAGGTGTAATCACTCCAGAAGTCGAAGCTTTGAAAAATAGTTGTAATTTCCCAGGCATGAAAGTTTTGCAATTTGAATTATATGCAAATAAATATCATAAATTAAACTTTATCAGTCCGAAAAATAGCATTGTCTATACAGGCACTCATGACAATAATACAACTTTAGGCTGGCTTAAAGAGGATATATCTCCGCAGGATAAAGCAGTTTTAGCAGATTTATTAGAAGTTAAAGTTGATGATAATGAGGCTTTATTAGATGAATTGGTAAAATTAGCATATGCTAGTGCTTCTAAGATGGCGATATTGCCAATGCAAGATGTTTTGAAGTTGGATAGTAATGCTAGAATGAATTTACCTGGTACAGTAGGCACTAACTGGGGCTGGCATATGCAAAAAGATGCATTGACAGACGAAAAAGCAATGTATTTGTGTTCCTTAGTAGAAAAATATAATAGATAAATGAAAAGGACTCTGCAATAAATGTAGAGTCCTTTTAGATTTTAGCGAAAAGTAATTCGGCAAAGAGGATATTATCATGGTATAATAATTTAAGTGTATTTAGTTAAATTTATTTTAAGATAGGTGAATATTTTAATGAAAATAGAGAAAAAAATATTGTGGGCGATATCATTAAGTGCATTATCTTTATGTACATATAATCAGCCAGTATTAGCTTCAGATACTGATGTTGAAATCTTAAATTATGTTGAAGACCAACGTCGTGAAGCTAGAGATAAAGAAAAAAATAAAGCTATTAATGAATTTAAAGCAGAATTAGATGCTCAATATGAAAAAGAAGGCATTGTTATACAAAATCCTCAAGAAGCACCAATTATTTTTGAGGGTAATGATATTATGTATGACTCAGTAACAGGTGAAGTATATGGTAAGGGTAATGTAAAAATCACTCAGAATTATTCACGCATGACTACTGAAGATGCAAATGGTAATTTAAATACAGGTGATGTGGATATTCCTGTTCCTGCTCATGTTATGCAGGTAGCTAACCCAACACTTGATATCAACAGTGAGAAAACAAAATATAATTATAATGAAAAAACTGGTGTAATGAATAATGTAAAAGGTCGTGTAGATAATAGATATATTTCAGGGGAACAAGTAGAATTTTATCCTGATTACTATATAATTTACAATGGCACTATGACACGTTGTCCTGCGAAAAAACCAGATTACTGTTTGACTGCTGAGAAAATTGAAATTTATCCTGATGACCATATGGTAGCATATAATGCGAAATTTTTAATCAAAGGTCAAGTTATTTATCAAACAGATGAATATAGTACTAAAATAGGTACTAATAGCGATGGAAAAAATCAATGGATACCACTGCGTATTCGTATAAATGATGATGATGGTTTATCTATCGGTTATAAATTAGATGCACCACTTATGGATAATGTAAAAGCTTATGCTGATTTAAAATATACTACTAAGCATGATATGAGAAATATTTATGGTGTAGCTTGGAATAATGCAGGTAGTACTTTTAAAGTAGAAAATGGTAAATATGAAGATGATGATGATCGTTGGTTAGAAAAAAATATAGCATATGTATATAATTATGGCAGTAGAATAGGCGATACACCACTTAGTTTTAATTTGTATAATGAATATGGTTTATGGGAAGAAAATAATATTAAAAGTTGGCATCGTGAACATAATTTATCCCTACATCATGACCCTATAAATTTAGATACAGAAGGTAAATTTAGATTATTTCCAAGCATAGGTTATCGCTTAGTTTATGAAGATTATGATGATAGCAATTATAATAGTTTGTATTATGATGTGACTTTACTTGGTGAATTAACTGATAGATTAGTAGCTTATACAGGATATCATTATTCAAGAGTTAGTGCAGAAAATACTTTATTCCAGTATGGATTGGAAGATTATTCCAAAAAAGTATCCGCAGGTCTAAGTTATACTATAGATGATAAAAATCGCTTTGTTGTAGCAACAGGATATGATGCTTCAGATCAGCTTCGTTTAAGAGATTTAGATTATTATTGGTATCATGATTGGCATTGTGTAGAAACTGAAATAAAATATGAACAGAAAAAAGATAAATGGAGTTTACATTTTAATTTCTTAAATTTCTAATATATAGAGAAAAAAGGTGAATTTATGAAGCCGGAATTGATTGATTTTGTAGAAAAATTTAAGGGAAAACGCATTTTAATTATTGGTGATATGATTGCTGATATATATTTAAAAGGTGATATTTCTCGTATTTCTCGTGAAGCGCCAGTTTTAGTATTGATAGAGTCAGAAGAAAAAACAGTGGCTGGCGGTGCTGCTAATGTAGTTAATAATGTAGCTACATTAGGCGGAAAGGCTTTTGCTGTAGGTATTTTAGGCGAAGATAAAGGTGCTTTAAATTTAAAGCAAATATTAGAAGAAAATAATGTAAATACGGAAGGTATGTTTTGTGATCAAAATCGCAAAACTATTACTAAGACACGTGTTATTGCAGGTGGTAGAGCTACAGTAAGTCAACAGGTAGTGCGTATTGATTATTGTGAGCCACACACTTGTGATTTAAATCATGAGTTAGGCGAACAAAATAGTCAGCGTATATAGAAAT
>OGUG01000131.1_pt1 | contig 38768 bp, 27 predicted proteins | sample 1573711 | NCBI WGS metagenome assembly OGUG01 (sample SAMEA2582006, study PRJEB24529) | metagenome | biome: Human gut stool | place: China | collected 2011 | reverse complement strand
ATGTACAGGGACAGAAGGATGGAGTTCCTAAGAAACCGGATCCGACGGCCGCGTTGACGATTGCCAGTTCATTTGGGGTTTTGCCGGAAGAAGCAGCATACATCGGAGATTCAGAAGTGGATCTTGCAACAGGGCACGCGGCAAGGATGCAGACAATTCTTGTGTCCTGGGGATTCCGTGGAAGAGAAGCTCTTTTAGAGGACGGAGCTGAATGCGTTGTTGCTTCAGCGGAAGAGATACGAAAGATTGTTAAGAAACAGGAGGAGAAGTAATGGGAGAGTACAATGAAGAGTGTCTGAAGACTTTTTTGGAGAAGCAGGAGCAGCTTTTTGATGAACCGGTAGCAGAGACCCTTGAGGCAGCAGAAGCTTTTCTGGAGGACTGTATGGCAGTTGTTGTAGAATCTCTGGCTGAAGTAAGAGAATACTTTGAAGAGAATGGCATGGATGTAGACGGGATGTCAGAGGAAGAATTGGAAGAGGCTTCTGAAGTGTTTGCACTGCCGGATGGTACTTATCTGATCGTAGAAGGATAAGCAGAATTAAAATCGTAGTAATTGTGAAAAAGCAATTGAAAAGCCACAGATAGGATGGACTGTGGCTTTTTTATATATTAGGAAAGTTCTTTCCTAATATATAAAAATTGCTGTAACTGTTCAGAGCCAACCTCCAAAATGCTACGCATTTCGTCGGTGTGGCGTATCCGCCAAATAAAATTTCAAAAACAGTCTAAAAAATGCAAGGATTTTACACCTGTTTTATGAAATTTTGCTTGGCTCTGAACAGTTACAAATTGCTTATGAAGAGATGTTAGTTTCAGCAATGCAGCATTGAGGATCGGATTCAGGAGACGGTTCTTTTGGATGGAACATAAGAATCAGAAGAAGAATCAAAAGAATGCCAAGAGCAGCAAAAATAATAGTATAGATGATCTCTTTCATATGAAGGACAATGATTTTAGTTTTTGATTTCATGAGGACCCCCCTTTTTATATAATTTATGAATTTACAGAGCAAATATGCATGACAAATATTCATACATGCGGTAAAATAAAGATTGCTGTTTGCAAGAGGAAGTTATATGACAACAAGCCCGTGTTGCTTACAGTGGGAAGAAGAGGATGGAAAACACATTTAGGAAAGGAAGAAGAAGATGTATATTATAGCAGGATTAGGCAATCCGACGAAAGAATACGAAGGAACAAGACATAATGTCGGATTTGATGTTATAGATCGACTTTCTGAGAGATATAATATAGATGTAACTATGGAGAAGCATCGCGCTTTGATTGGAAAGGGTATGATTGCAGGACAGAAGGTGATTTTGGTAAAACCGCAGACTTATATGAACCTTAGTGGCGAGAGCATCCGAAGTGTGATTGACTATTATAAAGTGGATCCTGAGACGGAACTGATCGTGATTTATGATGATATCAGTCTGGGGGTAGGACAATTAAGAATTCGTGCAAAAGGCAGTGCAGGTGGGCATAATGGAATAAAAAATATTATTGCACAGCTTGGAAGTGACAAATTTAAGCGTATAAAATTTGGTGTCGGAGACAAGCCGAAGGAATGGGATCTTGCAGACTGGGTTCTTGGAAAGTTTCCAGCTGAATTATATCCTGCACTCAGAGAAGGAAATAAAAGAGCCTGTGAAGCAGTTGAATGCATAATAAGCGAAGGCATTGAAAGTGGTATGAATAAATTTAACGGATAATCCCACGATATGCGAATATTGGGGAGAATTGTGGGAGTGCGTAGCACGGAACAATTCGTAGGTATCAAAGTCGGGGGCTTTAGCCCCCGACATCATAGTATTATAGTAATATTTCAGGTACAGAAACATACGAAAGTATGTAAGTAAGATAATAGACGCATATGTAATAGTGAGAATATTAATATGTAAACTTACGATAGAATAAAGATAAAAGTCAGCTATAGGGAAAGTTATGTTACCCTATAGCTGATTTTTTTAAAAATATGGTGCAGAATTCGACAGTAAAATACGTTTTTCTTGAATAATTATGCGTAAAGATATATACTGTACATAGTGTTACGTAACGAAAGAACGGAGGATATAATATGGGATATGATGCTGAGAAATTCAAAGCCAGAGCTAATACTAAAGCAGGAAATATATGGCTTATATTAAATATCCTGCTTACAATGCAGTATTTGTCAAATATGACTAAAGGTACATATGATCAGAAGTTTATAATTCCATTTCTTATTATAGGCTGGGTTCCATATATAATTGGTGTTATATATACTAAGATAAAAGGAAAATCAGCTGATGGATACAAGCATATATTAGGTGTTGGATATGGTTTGTTTTATGGATATATAGTATGTACAAGCACATCACTGCTCACATTTGCATATATATTTCCAGTAGCAAGTATGACTATTCTGTTCAAGGACAGAAAGTTCATAGTGAGCTGTGGAATTGGTAATATTGCCATAGTTATATTAAGTACAATTATTAAATTTATGTCAGGTATGAATGCGTTGGCAGATATTGATAATTATTCATTACAGATATCGTGTATAATCCTTTGCTATGTATGTTATGTATTATCAATTAATCATCTTAATCTTTCAGACGGAGCACTTACAGATTCAATTAAGGCTGACCTTGACAGAGTTGTCAAGACAGTTGAGCAGGTTAAAGATTCAAGTAATATGATAGTTGACGGAATTACAGTTGTAAGAGAGCTGGAAGAAGAGAACAAGCAGGGAGCTAATTTCGTTGTATCAAGTATGAAAGAGCTTTCGCATAATAATGATATACTTCATGATAAGACATATTCTTCAACACAGATGACTACGCAGATTAATAATCAGGTAGAAAATGTAGCTTCACTTATCAATGAAGTTGTGCAGCTTGTCAGTGAGTCAGTGGAACATACAGATACAAGTTCAAAAGAGCTTGCAGATGTAGTTGAAAGTACTAAGACTATGGCTGAATTATCAGGTGAGGTAGATAATATACTTAGAGAATTCCAGCAGGAATTCAGTAAAGTTAAGACAGAGACAGGTACAATTGGAGAGATTAACTCACAGACTAACCTGTTAGCACTTAATGCTTCAATTGAGGCGGCAAGAGCTGGCGAAGCAGGAAAAGGCTTTGCGGTAGTAGCAGATGAGATAAGAAATTTAAGTACAGAAACAGAAGAATCATCAGATAGAATTATGACAGCGTTAGGACATCTGGAAAATACATCTAACAGAATGTTAAAGTCAATAACGACAATACTTGAACTTATACAGACAACACAGACCAAGGTTGTACAGGTTAATGACAGCGTGTCAGGAATAGCTAAGGACTCTACACAGATAGGTGAACACATTGGTGTCGTAGATTCAGCAATGCAGGAAGTTGAAAGCTCTAACCGTAATATGGTTGACAATATGCACGAGATTGAAAATGTTATGAAAGACATTACTGACTGCATAGGCAACGCAGACGAAAGCACTAAGATAATGCTCAGCAAATATGAAGAGTCAGCCCGCAATGTTGATAAGATAGAAAATGTTGTTGGTGCAATGATGGAAAAGCTTGGAGTTGGCGGCTTTATGGGTGTTCAGGATATCAAGCAGGGTATGTATTGTACCATAAGACAGATTATATCAGGAAAGCCAGCTGATACAGAAAGCCACGGCGAGATAGTTGAACAGGCAGATGGGGTATTATATGTACGTTTCAAGAACAAAGATGTAGATTATAAGAATACCTCATTGAAATACGAACTTGATATTGTAGCGGCAAATGTACTTTATCACTGGTCTTCTGTGTCAGCAGCACCCGCCACACAGTATGGCAGTGATGTATGCAGGCTCATAGTAGCTTCACTTCCAAGCATCGTCAACAGAAGAAAGTATGTAAGAATGCCTGTTAATAATAAATGTACAGTTACATTCAAGGGCGGAGCAGATGTATATGAGGGTACAATGGTAAATATAAGTGCCAACGGCTTCGCTTTCCAGACAAGAGAAACAGAATTCGCAGATTGTAAGGGTGAGAATATAATTGTAAAAGTACCAGATTTTCCAGTTGAACAGGGGAGGGTTCTTGAAGGAACAATTATAAGAAGTACTGACAATGCAGGAACCCATATCGTTGGATGCCGTATGCCAGAAGACCGTATTGAGATTGGTAATTATGTAAGCAGGAATTATTCTGAATAATATTAAGAAAATGTATAAGCATTAATTCACAATTTTCGTATTATAAACTGTTATTTAGTATGGGGGAATATATTTAGGACATAATAATAACGAAAGTGGTTAATTGAATGAGGTTAAAGAAAAAGTATAGGAATTTATTAAAATTTATGGCTGTAACGCTGATACTTATTTTAACGATATCAGTTGTTGCGGCTGCTAAACAGCACATTGATAATAAGAAAAGTAATCATAACCAGGATATCGAAGAGGACTATCCTGATGAAGATGCAGAGGCTTATGAGCTGCCTGAAAGAACACTTAACTCAGATGTTATCCCATATGATGGAGTTCCAAGAACAATATCGTGCTGGGGTGATTCGATGATGTTTGGAATGGGTGCAGGTGAGGCTTATATAGTATTTGGAGATGATGAGCCTTTTGATATATCAGGCTGGACAAGTCCCGATACATTACAGTATCTTACTGGAATTAAGGTATATAATCTTGGCGTTTCAGGTGAGACATCTTATGAGATTGCACTTCGTCAGGGAGGCATAAAGATGTATGTCAGGGATACATTTGAGGTTGGATATGATGACAGTGTAGATGTTACAATTGTCGATGAGAATGGCGAGGAAGTATATATGGCTGATTTCAGTGCATATGGATATACAGAGCCACAGGAGTCAGATATTGTATACATCAATGATGAAATGTTTAAAATAACAGGTACAGAAGAAGAGGGACTTCATATATGCCGTTATTCAGATGAAGAAGTGAACTATGATGCTTTTACAACCGTATATGCGGACACACAGGTATATACCAAGGCCTCCTATGAAAGAAAGAATGATATTCTTATACTTGAGATAGGAAGTAATGGCGGCTGGGAGAATTACAGACAGCTTATAAGCCAGTATGATGCTATGATACAGAATTCGGGCTGTGATTATTATATAATAGTCGGTGATACAGATGATCCGGGAACATCAATAGCAGATACAACTCAGGGAATCCGTAATGAGGACGGAACTTATATAGGGGTTGGTGATACAGCGTGGGAAGCGACATTAAGAGAAGCATATGGTGACCATTTTATTAATATGAGAACTTATCTTATAGAAAACGGACTTACTGATGTAGGATTAAGACCAACAGTAGGTGATTATAAAGGGTTCAGACGAGGAAGAATATCTAAACAGTTAAGATATGACTGGACACATTTTAATTCATATGGTTATTATTCAAAAGGTATTGCAATATATGCCAAGGGTGTAGAATTAGGTTACTGGGAGTAACATATTAAATATGTAAGTTTGGTAATTACAGGTTAAAGCAGGCATTAAAATAATGGGTCTGTTTAATAATAAAAGAAAGGTATATATAACAATGAATGACAAGAGAGAAAAATTTGCTTCAAGATTAGGCTTTATACTGGTGTCGGCGGGGTGTGCTGTCGGACTAGGTAATGTATGGAAGTTCCCATACATATGTGGAAAGAACGGAGGAGCGGCATTTATTGTTATATATCTATTATGTCTGCTTGGACTTGGGCTTCCTATACTTATATGTGAGTATGCAATTGGACGAGGCAGTAATAAGAGCCTTGGAAGTGCATTTAAAATGTTGTCGCCAGAAGGAACAAGATGGCATCATTTCCGCTGGGTAGCTTATGCTGGTAATTATCTTTTGATGATGTTCTATACAATGGTTGCCGGCTGGATGCTCAACTACTTTGTATACAGTCTTACGGGACAGCTTTCAGGAAAGAATGTAGAGCAGATAGGCGGGGAGTTCAATAATATGCTCTCAACACCATCAGTTATGATATTCTGGACACTTGTAGTTGTTGTAATAAGCATACTTGTATGTTCGCTTGGCTTACAGAAAGGCGTTGAGAAGATAAGTAAGGTAATGATGATATTATTATTTGCACTTATGATAATAATGGCAGTTAATTCTCTTCTGCTCGATGGAAGCTCGGAGGGACTTAAGTTCTATCTTGTTCCAGACTTTTCCAAGATGAAGGAGCAGGGTATCGGTAATGTAGTATTTGCAGCTATGTCACACGCATTTTTTACTCTTGGACTTGGTATAGGTTCTATGGAGATATTCGGAAGTTATCTTTCAAGAGACTGCAAGCTTACAGGAGAGTCAATAAATGTAGTTATACTTGATACAGTAGTTGCACTTACAGCTGGAATTATCATTATACCAGCCTGTTTTGCCTATGGAATTAATCCAGGTGCAGGTCCATCGTTATTATTCATAACACTTCCTAATGTATTCAACCAGATGCCGGGTGGGGTTATATGGGAAGTATTATTCTTTATATTTATGGCATTTGCGGCATTATCTACAGTAATAGCTGTATATGAAAATATTATTGCAATGACTATGGATTTATTTAACTGTAGCAGAAAGAGAGCTTCATTAGTTAATCTTTTTGTAATATCAGTGCTTTGTATGCCAGCAGTTCTTGGATATAATGTTTTGTCGGGAGTACAGCCTCTTGGAGCTGGTACAACTATAATGGATCTGGAAGATTTTATAGTTTCATATAATATACTTCCTCTTGGCTGTCTTTTATTCGTGCTTTTCTGTACAAGAAAGAACGGCTGGGGATATGACAATTTCGTGGCAGAAGTTAATATGGGAAAAGGCATATCATTTCCTAAATGGTTAAAAGGCTATATGGTATACGTTCTTCCTGTTATTGATTTAGTTATATATTTTAAGGGTTATTATGATATGTTTAAGCCACAGGGTACTAAGGTTGTGTGCATATGGATGACAGTAGCTGTTATTCTTGCACTGTTGGTATTCTACATAGCTGCAGGAAAGGGAAAGAAGAGCAATGACTAAAAAGCAGCTTGCTTATGAAGTTATAGAACGTCTTAAAACAGAATATCCTGATGCCGGCTGTACGCTTGATTATGATGATGCGTGGAAGCTTCTGGTAAGCGTAAGGCTTGCAGCACAGTGTACAGATGCGAGAGTGAATGTTATTGTGCCACAGTTATTTGACAAGTATCCATCAATAGAGGCACTTGCTGATGCAGATGTATATGACATAGAGAAAATAGTCCGTCCATGCGGTTTATCAAAGAGTAAGGCAAGGGATATAAGCGGCTGTATGCGTATGCTTCACACGGTGTATAACAATAAAGTGCCTGATACATTAGAGGAACTTTTAAAGCTTCCTGGAGTTGGAAGAAAAAGTGCCAACCTTATTATGGGTGATGTATTCGGAAAGCCGGCAATTGTGACAGATACACATTGTATAAGGCTGTGCAACAGAATTGGACTTGTAAAAGATGAGAAAGAACCTAAAAAGGTTGAGATGGCACTGTGGAAGATAGTTCCGCCAGAAGAGGGAAGTGACCTTTGCCATAGATTTGTAATACACGGCAGGAAAGTGTGCAGTGCAAGAACCAACCCTCATTGTGATGGGTGCTGTCTTAATGATATATGTAAGAAGAATGGAGTTAAGCAATAAGTGAAGAATAATTACAAGATGATAATAGCATATGACGGAACCAGATATTATGGCTGGGAACATCAGCCTAATACAGATATGACTATACAAGGCAAGTTAGAGTCTGTTCTGTCACAGATGACAGGGGAGCAGATAGATGTAATAGGTGCAGGAAGAACTGATGCAGGAGTCCACGCCAAAGGAATGGCAGCCAATGCACATATGCAGACAAGTATGACACCAGATGAAATCTGTGATTATATGAACAGATATCTGCCTGAGGACATATGTGTAATGGAAGTAAGAATAGCTTCAGAACGTTTCCACAGCAGATATAATGCAATGGGGAAAACCTACTGTTATACCTGTTATGTTGGGGATAAGAAGCCTGTATTTAATAGAAAATATGTGCATATCACAGGTGCTGTGCCAGATGTTGAGGCTATGAAGAAAGCAGCTTCTTATCTTGTAGGAGTTCATGATTTTGCAAGCTTCTGCGGTAATCCAAAGATGAAGAAATCTACAGTCAGGGAGATATATTCAATTGATATATCGCTTAAGGGTTCGTATCTTAATATGACCTTCCACGGAAGTGGATTTCTTCAATATATGGTAAGAATATTATCAGGAACATTATTAGAGGTTGGTTTTGGTAAAAGAGAGGCAGACAGTATGCAAGAGCTTTTAGAGGCAAAGAATCGTTCTTTAGCTGGAGCGACAGCTCCAGCCAAGGGGTTAAGCCTCTTAAAAGTACATTACGCTAATTAATTATTGGAATAGTTATATAAATTTACTTCTCCATTTAATTGCTTCGTCACGGTACTGGCGGGCAATATCCATAAGTTCATTATATTGGGTGGTTATGCTGTCAATGACGGCTGACTGCTCATTTATTTTTGCCTGGCATGCGGCAATCTTTTTGTTGAAATCTTCGGTCAGGGATTTTTCACGTTCAATGTAATTATCATTATTATTAGAATTATTATTATTTGAATTAATATTGTCAGCGTTGTTATTATCAGTACTATTATTGTCGGCAGTGCATATAGCTAATTGTTTGAAATGTCCGATTTGTTCAATTTTGTATATGTGTTCATTAACACATAATAAAATAAAATTATTATATGCAAGCACACTGTAAGAATTCACAGGCTTTTTAATATCAGGCAGTGGGATAGGCAGTGCATTATTGTCATCAGGTGTTATACAGTGCAGGCTGGGTTTATCAGATACAGGATTTTGCTTAAGATAGAAAAGAAGCAGGGTGTCATTACATATGGCAAGCTTAGGATTAGAATATTCCTGTACATAATTACAGTCTATAGCCAATACATTAGCGGTATCCATAATATTTTTTAAGATAAGTGAACCATTCTGATTGATGTAGGAATAATAAAGAGATGAATTATATATACACTCTGTAAGACCGCATAAGTAGTCTGCAGCAAGCACGATAGGGCGGTCAAGCCCACCAAAATGGGCTACACGTAAGAATATATTAGAACCGGCATTATAGATAATTAACTGGCGGTTATTACCAACTGAATATACATTTGACATATTACCCTCTGTTCATCAGTAGATCTGATATGTGAAGCTTATTAAAATGTATGGTAGCAACAAAGTATTTAGAACATATAATGTAGTAAGAATACTTAAAGGAAGGATTTGAAATGGCAAAGTGTAAGTGCAGGAAAAAATGCTGTACAACAAAGATTGCAAGTAATCTTGTATCTAATATGCCTAATGGATGTTTTGATGTATGTACCAATCCGATATGCGGTTCACCGAGTGAACTTAGTCTTTATGCGCCATTGATATATGACCAGATTGGTATTAACCTTTGTGCTGAATTTCCAATAGGTGCAGATATATCAGCAACTTATCCAACGGCTGTCAACGCAACCGCAAGTGTAATAGATGTATCCTATGAATATGGAACAGGAAATGTAGTTATAACACAGATACCGGGCAGACCGAACTGTTATTCAGTTACATTGTCAAACTTGTCAGTGACATTTGCGGTAAGTCTGTATGATGAGAATTGCAGGCTTGTGGCAACACTTTATCCAACAGCTGTATATCTGCCACCAGAAACAACTTCGGCTACCTATGATGAAGATGTCAATCCAACTTCTGTGGAGCTTGAAATATTTGCACCTTATGGAATATCTTACAATTATAATGCAGCGGCTACACCACAGTATAGTGCGGCACTTAATTATACAGGATTTACAGCGGATAATAACAGAATAACGCAGGGACTTAATCTTTCTGCAATTCCAAAAGTAATTAACCTTGATACAACTGATGATGAGATAACAATAGGTCTTTCAATCATATTACAGAGCTTGTATTTTGCTGGCTACAGGGTTGCAAGTGCTGGAAAGATTGTAACTCCTAAGGGAAGCATAGTGGCAGAGGAAGATTCTAATGAGATGAAATTCGTGTGCGGCAATCTTTTGAATCTGGCAATCAAGCCTCTTGATTTAAGCCCACCAAAATGTGAAGGTAGATTAAAACAAGATTGCGAAACAGGCTGTCAGCCAACGTGTGAGGAAGATATGCCAGTGTGTACGAATTCAGGGAACAACATAAGTGACTGCAATAACTGTGGATAAGAATAAAGTGTGATGATGACGGAATATGACAAGGATAGAAATAGCTGCTATATCGCTAATGGTAGTTAATGTAAAGAGTAAGATGTGACAGTCACAGGCTGTATAAGTGGTATAGTAAGTTATTGCCATATAAAGATAAATATATAGAGAGAATTTAAAAAGGGTGTCATAATAGACTATTACGTAATATACAGATAATAACAGGCTATTATCTGTATACTGTAGCATTAGTTTAAAATGACACCCATATATATTTATTGTTTATTAATATTAACGGGAAACCTCATTACCGGCCTTGGCAAATGCAAGCTTCATAACTTCGTCTACAGATACGAGGTTGTAATCACCGCTTACAGTATGTTTTAAGCAGCTTGCGGCATTAGAGAATTCAACAGCTTTCTGTGGGTCAAAGTCATTGATAAGACTATATATGATACCAGCACAATAAGCATCACCAGCACCAATATAATCAAGAATATTCATAAAGAATTCCTGGCTGTAGTAAGCCTTTCCTTCTGTGTATATCATTGACTGGAGCTTGAATGTTGTTATTGAAGTTTCTGTTCTCCATACAGATGCAACCATCTTGAAGTTAGGGAACATTTTTATAAGTTCTTCTGCAATGTAAGAATTCTTTTCTTTATCTGAATTAGAGGCATCAAGTCCGAATATTCCAACTGCATCATCTTCATTAGCGATACATATATCAACATACTTACATATTTCGCTCATTACTTTGTTAGCCTTTTCACTAGACCAGAGCTTGCTTCTGTAATTAAGGTCACAGCTTATTGTAATTCCTCTTTCCTTAGCTTTCTTGCAGGCAAGAAGAGTAATCTGTGCCATATTATCACTTATTGCTGGAGTAATTCCTGAAAAATGAAACCATGTAGCATCAGCAAATATTGAATCCCAGTCAAAGTCATCTACATTGGCAAGGGCAAATGCTGAACCTTTTCTGTTATATATAACATTAGTAGGTCTCTGGCTCGTCTTTTTCTCAAGGAAATATATTCCAATCTGTTCGCCGCCTCTTACTATATGTTCAACACCGACACCATACTGTCTTAAAGAATTAATAGCACTCTGTCCAATAGTATGTTCTGGAAGCTTAGTAACATAGCTTACATTAACATTAAAATTAGCAAGGGATACAGCAGTATTAGCTTCGCCGCCGCCATATACAGCTTCATAAGAATGTGCCTGTGTAAATCTTTCATTGTTGTCAGGTGAAAGTCTGAGCATTAATTCACCAAATGTTATAATCTTGTGTTTCATTGTTATCTCCCATCTTGCATCAATTGTTTACTGTTTATCGTACAGTGATATATTGTATCACATTTTTATAAAAAAGTAATATGTATTTTGAAGAAGTTTGGTATTTTTTGTCATTTCTGCGTGCTTTTTCAGATTATTAAGTGCACAAAGCAGTATACAACAGGAAGATATAATAATTAAATAGAAAATAAAATAGCATAATAAGACGTGTGTAGCTGAAAAAGCAGTATCGACACATATCCGATATTAAAGTATAATATGAATAAGTCTGAGTGGCTAAAAAGACATTTGACAGATGAAATTATAATTTGTTAGATGAGATTATAATTTAATAGGTGAGATATTAATTTAATAGATGAAATTTTAAATAACAGGAAAGGTGCTGACGTGACATAATGTTAAGAGATGTAGGATTGGAAGATATTAGTGATGGAAGATTATATAGAGAAAATGATATGGTAAAGACAGATACGAATTCTTGTCAGGGCTGTAAGAAGATATGCTGCATAGGAATGGGCAGAACAATAGTGCTTGATCCTTATGATTGTTACAGGCTTGGAATTGGCACAGGAAAGACATTTGAGCAGCTTCTGGATACTAATATTGAGCTTAATATGGTAGATGGCTGTATACTTCCTAATATTAAAATGCAGACAGTTAGTAATGGCTGTTCATTTCTTGGAGCTGATAACAGATGTACAATACATAATTACAGACCTGGCATATGCAGAATGTTTCCATTAGGAAGATATTGGGAAGATGATGAGCATTTTTATTATATATTACAGAAGGGTGAATGTAATAAAGATAATCTGACTAAGATAAAAGTACGCAAGTGGATAGGAATTGATAATATTGAAAGTTATAATTCATATGTGATACAATGGCATAGTTATATTAAGAAGGTTCAGAGAGCCTTGGCAGGACTTTCTGAGGAACAGATTAAGATACTTAATATGTACAATCTCAGAACATTTTATATGAAAGGTTACGAAGCAGATAAATTCTTTGAAGAATTCAAGGAAAGACTTGATAAATCCATAGAGATGTTTGGAATGTAGAGCAGCTTCTGATATAAAGATGATGGTTAATATAGAAATGCTTGGAATGTGGATCGCTTCTGATATAAAAATGATTATTAATATAAAGATGTTTGGAATTTAAAGAAAAGAGGATATATATGAAGACAGATTTGTTTAAAATAGGCGGGCTGACCGTTCACGGCTATGGCTTTATGATAGCACTCGGATTTATCCTTGCTATGCTCCTTGGTGAATACAGGGCAAAGAAACTTGGACTTAAGGACGAGTCGGTTATAGATATAGCGATAATCGCAGGACTTACAGGATTTGCAGGAGCAAAACTTTTATTTATAATAGTTGAATTTGACAGCTTTATGAAAAATCCTAAAGAGGTATTAGGTTCATCAGGATTTGTTGTGTATGGAGGAATTATAGCAGGTGTGCTTTGCAGTATGCTTTATTGTAAGATTAAGAAGATTAATTTCCTTGAGTATTTTGATCTTATAATGCCGGAGATAGCATTAGCACAGGGCTTTGGAAGAATAGGATGTTATCTTGCAGGCTGTTGTTATGGACGTGTGACAGACAGTGCATTTGGCGTGATATTCCCAGCAGGTTCTCAGGCACCAGCAGGTGTAAAGCTTATTCCAACACAGCTTATATCAGCAGGAGCTAATATAATTCATATGATAATACTTATTGCGGTGGCACATTTTATAGGCTATACAATAAGGAAGAAAGATGGCAGAAAGCTTGTGCTTCCAGCCGGTGGAATTGGTTATTTATATATGATTTTATATGGAATTGGAAGATTTTTTATTGAGTTCTTAAGAAATGATTACAGGGGCGAGATAGGTATTCTTTCAACATCGCAGTTTATATCAATATTCTTTATTGCAGCAGGTGTGGTTCTTCTTATTATTGGAAAGAAGAAAATGCAGTCTTAAAAAACAGATGGTTAATTATGTGATTTTCCTGTAACAGGCCGGAATTTAGTTCTGGTCTGTTGTATAGATACATAATTAACCATCTGTTTTTTATTGTGTCAATAATTTAAATCTACAGCACTACAGACATAGGTCAGGTACAAGAGTGCTTATTTAATATTATATTGCTGGTGCCGTATTAGTATGGACAAGTGTATAACAATAATCTGCTTAATTACTGTCTTGCAGCTTTCTTAGCCTTTCGGTAATCGCTTATATTTAGTGGGCGTACAAATCCGCAATATTCACACGTTTCGCCGCTTTTACCCCTTATATTAATAACAGGTATATAGAATATAGAAACACGGTTAATTCGTCTGTATAAGCCGTGTGGAGTTATATGTCCACAGTTAGGACACTGGAAAACACCAGTATCAGCATCTTTTTTGTATATTGTACCGTAACTGTAAATAACTATCATGCATCTGCCTCCCCGTGTCTTTCTTTAATAAAATGTCTTATGTTATTGACTACATAATTATATTCAGTCAGCTCACCCTCGTGAGGAGCAATAGTTATTCTGTTGCCGAATTCAACCTCCAGGGCAATATAGTTAGTGCCTGTAAGCTTGCCGTCAGCTATATTGCATACATAAACATTGGTAATAGTATCTAATGGAATAACATTAAATCCATTGGTGGTACGATTCAGGTCAATAATGTAATCAGGTGATACAGCGAGTTTTAACTTATTAGAGAAGAAATGTTTATTAGTAGCGAAGTTCTCATATAAAGCGTTGAGAGAACCATCGGCTTCAAGCTGTGCCATTTTCCTCTTGATAAATGCACCATTACGGTTTCCTGATATGAATAACATAATGGCTGCAAATGCCAATATGCCGGAACCTATATAAAATACAATAGAGAGCTGGTGCCGGTTGTAATCAGTATCAAGATAATAGCTTCCAAAATAATCAGTGTAGTTAGAAGTAGTAATACCAAGACCTGAGTCTTTGAAGTATTTAACTAGGTAGGAAGCAAGCTTTTCAGATATTTTAACCCTGTTACCTTTAAGTGTCTGTGGTGTGAAAGAGTAAATGTCATTGCCATCAGTAAAATCCTGTCCATATACAGGTACGCAAGTATTCTTGTTAGTGCTTATCACACATAAATATCCATTGATGTCCTCTGCAATATAATATCGTGCAGTTACTTTTCCATTAGTAGTCTCCTCGGCGAATGGTCCCATAAGATATATAGCGTTAAGCTGTGCAAGACCTTTCTGTGTTGGGTCGAAATTATCATAACGGCTGAATTCAAAAGCAAATCCAGTAACTGCTGATACAATAGCAATTATTCCCAATATCAGTGCTGGAATAAAGCTGGGACGGCCTGTTGTAATCAGGTCTTTTTTGAATTGTTCCATATAGCTCCTCCTCGATGTGATTTATTAATCTTTAGTACAGGTACTAAATAATAAAGCAAGTGTTAATTATACATCAGATTATATGATAATTAACACCTGCCTTAATTACTATTATTTATTATAGCTTAATTCTTAAAATATTAAAATAAGCTTTTGGATATTATTATTATAATACTTTAGATAAGAAATCTTTAAGTCGTGCACTCTTTGGGTTATCAAAGAATTCCTTAGGAGCTTCGTCTTCTTCAATCATACCTTCATTAATGAACATACAGCGTGTAGCGACTTCCCTTGCAAAGCCCATCTCGTGTGTAACTACCATCATAGTCATACCATCTGCGGCAAGCTCTTTCATAATTGCAAGTACTTCACCAACCATCTCAGGGTCAAGGGCAGAAGTAGGTTCATCAAATAACATAATTTCCGGGTTCATAGCAAGAGCTCTTGCTATTGCAACTCGCTGCTTCTGTCCACCAGATAACATATCAGGGTAAGAGTCAGCTTTGTCTAAAAGGCCAACACGTTCAAGAAGCTCTAAGGCTTTCTTGTCAGCATCTTCTTTGCTCATAAGTCCTAACTGTGTAGGTGCAAGAGTGATATTTTTCTTGATTGTCATATTAGGAAAGAGATTAAAATGCTGGAATACCATTCCAATGCTCTGTCTTAATTTATCAACATTTACACCCTTTTCTGTGAGGTCATTGCCCTCATATATGATATGTCCTGAAGTAGGAACTTCAAGTAGATTAAGTGATCTTAAAAATGTAGATTTACCACAGCCGGAAGGACCTATTATGGCAATAACTTCGCCCTTGGTAATAGTTGTATTAATGTCCTTAAGTACAACGTGGTCGCCAAATGTCTTTTTAAGATTTTTTACTTCAAGAATTACATTAGTGTCGTTCATTGCTTCTTAATCTCCTTTCAAGTTTCTTTACAAGTGATGAAAGAATCACAACAAGTACAAGATATATAAGTGCAACACCGAAAAGTGGAAGCATTGGATCATAAGTTATGCTTCGGATAATATCACCGCCACGGGTAAGGTCGTTAAGACCGATATAACCACTTATTGATGTCTCTTTTAAGAGTACGATAAATTCATTGGCAAGTGCTGGAAGCACATTCTTAAATGCCTGTGGAAGTATTACCTGAATCATAGTCTGTCTATAGTTAAGACCAAGGCTTCGTGCAGCCTCAAACTGTCCGTTGTCAATTGACATAATACCTGAACGGAAGATTTCGGCAACATAAGCACCAGAGTTAATACCAAAGGCAAGGAGTGCAACAACAATCTTGTTAATATGTACTGAGCTGAATATTACATAGTATATAATAAGCAGCTGTACCATTGTAGGTGTTCCTCGTATAACTGTGAGATAAATGTTGCAGAGGAAGTTAAGCACCTTCATCTTACCTGTCTTATCGTGGTTAGAACGTACGATTGCAATAAGGAAACCTATTACAATACCGATAAGTGCGGCACATATTGCAATAATAAGAGTATTTCTTAAACCTGTGAGAAGATACTGGTATCTTGCATCATCAATGAAATCGCTCTTGAATTTATCAGCAAAACTAGAACCAGAAGCTTTAATATCATTATTTCTTACGATAACAACCTGGCTTGAAGTTGTGTAAGGGATTGAGAAATCAATATTCTTCAGACGTTCTTCTGTAACAGTAATACCAGATATACCAAAATCTGCTTTTCCAGAAGATACAGCAGTAATAATTGAATCAAATTCCATATCTTCAACATCAATCTTCATATTAAGGTAATCAGCTATTGCATTGGAAATATCGACATCAATACCACACACCTTGCCATTGCTGTAATATTCATAAGGCTCAAAGTAAGCGTTAACAGCAATAGTAAGAGTTCCGTTAGAACCTGAGCTTGTAGGTACATATGCCTCTTTAGAGGCATTTTCACCAATATAATTATTGATAATTTTATTAACTGTTCCGTTGGCAATAAGGACATTTAACGCCTCATTGACTTTTTCTGTTAATGATGAATTGTTCTTGGCAAGACATATAGCATATTCTTCTGTAACAAATTCTTCATCAAGAATCATAAGTTCATTGTTAGCGGCAATAAATGCTTTAGCTGGTTGTGCATCAATTACAACAGCATCAATTTTGCCCTGCTTAAGAGCCTGAATTGCATCATTTCCTTTATTGTATCGTTCAACCTTAGTTCCTGAACCATCAGATTCCATATCGGAAACATATATGTCACCTGTAGTTCCAAGTTGTACGCCGACTGACTTTCCAGCAAGGTCATCTACTGAAAATACAGTGTTCTCTGGAATTTTACTGCCACAGGCAGTAAGTGTTAATGTACTTGCAAGACTTAACACAAGCACAACAGAGAGCATAAAAAGGCGTTTGAATGTTGAGAGCTTTTTAGTGTTCATCATTTTAATCCTTTCGTTTAATCATAATGTTATAATTATACACAGATTATGTATCATATTTCAATGATAAAAAGTAAAATTATAAATATTGAATTATATTAGAAATAATGTAAAATATAAGGATAGTGTGATTACTAAAGAAAGATGAGGAATTATATGAAGAATAATGATAATAAGATTATAAATATTATATTCAGGGTTGTTATTATTGGTGCATTTTTTATGGGAATAAGGACGATATATAATTTTTATGTGCTGATGATTACTTATAAGGGAATATCTGGAGAAGATATGTTTAACAGGGTAGCTTCGATGGTTGATGATTATGTTATGTTTATGGTATTTATGGTGGCTTCGGTAGTATTCAGCGTGCTTGCAAGAAAGCTGGTGAATAATAATACATTTATTATAAGGACAATAAGCATAGCTGTTTCACTTGTATGCAGTGTGCCAGAGCTTATAGCTGTGTATTATTTTGCAATGCTTACAATGGTGAAATATCCACAGTATGCCAATATACTTGGAGTAAGCGTGACACTCAATGATGTGTATACATCGTCAGCTGCAGTGTTTTTACAGAATAATCCTTATATGTTCTATACATTTTTTATTGGAGTGGCAGTATTTGCTGTGCTTACAATAACTTCAATATATTCACTTATAACAGGCAGAAAGACACAGCAGGTTTAGAAAATACACGAATATTAGAAAATATAAAGGGTTAAATTGTATGAATAGCTTAGGATATATAAAGCAGAAGTACACTAAAAGAAAGGCAGAGCAGGCTTAAATGAAGATAATTACACCAGATTATTATAAGAATTTTAAATGTATAGCGGGAGAATGTACGGATACATGCTGTGCAGGCTGGGATGTTGATGTTGATAAAGAGTCGTACAAGCAGTATAGGAGAGTAATTGGGTCATTTGGCAATAAGTTAAGAAGTGTTATGGTGCCATCTGAAGATGGTGGCTGTACATTTACGCTAAAAGAGGGAAGATGTCCATTTCTTAATAAGAAGAATTTGTGTGAGATTTATATCAAGCTTGGTAAGGATTCGCTGTGTGAAACGTGTGCAGAGTTTCCCAGATTTATTAATGAATATGGCAATACAAGGGAGATTGGAATTGCACCATCCTGTAAGACAGCAGGTGAGCTTATATTAGGATATAAGGGCGAGCTTAAATTCAGAGAGGTAAAGAACAGGGAGCAGATTAACAGCTACAATGATATAGACCCGCTTACCTTTGTACAGTTAAGGCAGGCAAGAATTATAGCATATAATATAGCCACGGACAGGGATTATACCATAATGGAAAGATGTGTGCTTATACTGATGTTTGCAAGAAACATACAGGATTATCTTGATAGAGAAAGAGATGAACTAATAGTGGGTGTATGTGGACGTTTTGCCAAGGAAGACTACAGGGAAAATAAGTTAAACAGGGCAAGGCGTATTGCTGCTGGAAAGAAAGATACATATAAGTATATAAGAAAGTTCTTTGAAAGTTTTGAGGGAATGGAAGTTATTAATAAAGACTGGAATATATACACAGAGGAAGTTAATAATTTCTTTGAAGAATGTAAAAGTGCAGAACAGTTCAGGGCTGTTGTGAAGGAATTTAACGAATACCACAAGGAAGATGAAACTGAATATGAACAGCTTCTTATGTATTATCTGTACAGATATTTTCTTGATTCAGTATATGATTATAATCTGCTTTTAAAAGTCAAGGGGGGTATTGTTGGAATAATTGCAATTAAAATGCTGAATATTGCAGACTGGTGGTATAATAACAAAGAACTTTCATTTACACGGAAGGTAGACCTTGCTCATCTGTATTCAAGACAGTATGAACATTCATATTATAATTATGAAGTGTATAATCAATATTTTATGAGCAAGAGAGCGTATGCATATGAGAATCTTTTATCAGAGCTTATAGATTTAGAGTAAGATAATCCATTGGCTGTTTAAAGATAAGGACAAGTGAGGTAAAGAGTAATGAAGATGATTCTAAAGTATCTGGAAGAATTAAAAAAAGAGTGTGTGTTAGCACCACTTTTTAAAATGCTTGAAGCACTTTTTGAGTTATTCGTTCCATTGGTGGTTGCTTCTATAATTGACAGAGGCATAGGACAGCAGGACACAGCTTATATAGTAAAAATGTGCCTTATGCTTTTAGGCCTTGCAATTATAGGACTTGTATGTTCAATAACAGCACAGTATTTCAGTGCAAAGGCGGCAGTTGGCTGTGCTACAGGAATAAGGCACGCTTTATTCAAGCATATACAGTCACTTTCTTTCACAGAGATGGACGACATTGGAACGTCAACACTTATGACAAGAATGACAAGTGATATTAATCAGGTTCAGAATGGTGTTAATCTTGTATTAAGATTATTCTTACGTTCTCCATTTATTGTATTTGGTGCTATGATTATGGCATTTACAATAGATGTAAGGGCGGCACTTATATTTGTTGCAGCTATACCAGTTCTTGCCGTTATAGTATTTGGCATTATGATAGGAACAAGACCTTTATATAAGAAGGTACAGGCGGGTCTTGATACAATCCTTGGAATAACAAGGGAAAATCTTACGGGTGTAAGAGTAATAAGAGCATTTAATAAGCAGGACGATGAACTTGCACGGTTTAAGAATAAGAATGAAGAACTTAATCATATGCAGAAGTTCGTAGGTAAGATTTCAGGTCTTATGAATCCTCTTACTTACACAGTTGTTAATGTTTCAATAATTGCACTCATATGGGTTGGTGCAATAAGAGTTAATCAGGGTAGTCTTACACAGGGACAGGTTGTAGCCCTTTACAATTATATGTCACAGATACTTGTTGAGCTTATCAAGCTTGCTAATCTTGTAATTAATATAACTAAGGCTCTTGCCTGTGCAGGAAGAATTGAGTCAATATTTGAAGTGCAGCCAAGTATGAAGGATGGCAGTATGGATTTATCAGCAGATAAAGAAAATGTTCCTGTCGTAGAATTTAAGAATGTTGCCCTTAAGTATAATGGAGCTGGTGATACAAGTATTGCCGGCGTTAATTTTAAGGCTTACAGGGGACAGACTATCGGTATAATAGGTGGTACTGGTTCAGGTAAGTCAAGTCTTGTCGGACTTATACCAAGGTTTTATGATGCAACCAGTGGCGAAGTATTAATAAATGGAACTAATGTTAAAGATATTAATATAGAACAGTTAAGGGACAAAGTCGGAATAGTAATGCAAAAGGCAGTATTATTCAAAGGAAGCATAAGAAAGAATATCCAGATGGCTAAGGCAGATGCTACAGATAAAGAGATAGATGATGCACTTGCAATAGCACAGGCGAAGGAATTCGTTGATAAGAAGAAAGGCCGCCTTGACTATATGATTGAACAGGGTGGTAAGAACCTTTCAGGTGGACAAAGACAAAGACTTACAATTGCAAGGGCAGTTGTTAAAAAGCCAGATGTCCTTATTCTTGATGACAGTGCATCAGCTCTTGACTTTGCTACAGATGCGGCACTTAGAAAGTCTATAAGAACGATGCCTAATAATCCTACAGTATTTATAGTATCACAGCGTTCAGCATCACTTATGCACGCAGATAAAATTATCGTGCTTGATGATGGTGAGGTTGCAGGAATAGGTACACATACAGAACTTTTGGAGAATTGTGAAGTATACAGGGAAATATATAATTCACAGTTCAAGTCATAGGTCAGAATGGAGATTAGTTATGAAAGATAATAAGGATAAAAGAGAAGCGCAGAAGTCTACGCTTGGCAAAGTATTAAAAAGAATAAAGAAATATAGTGGATTTCTTGTTATATCAATCCTTATGGCTGCTGTAACAGTTGCTTCTACATTGTATGTGCCAATTCTTGTTGGTAGAGGAATTGACCATATTATAGGACCGGGCAATGTTGATTTTGCAGGCATAACAAAGGTGCTTATAACAATAGGAATTGTTGTTGCCATAACAGCACTGTCACAGTGGATAATGAATATATGCAATAATAAGATAACTTACCACGTTACAAGAGATATAAGAGATGAGGCTATGGAAAAGTTACAGAAGCTTCCTCTTAAATATATTGACGCACAGTCATATGGTGATATTGTAAGCCGTGTAATTGCCGATGTTGACCAGTTCGCAGATGGTCTTTTAATGGGATTTACACAGTTCTTTTCAGGTGTGCTTACAATTGCAGGAACACTTATATTTATGCTTACAATAAATGTAAAGATTACACTTGTAGTTGTTGTTATAACCCCGGTTTCATTATTTGTTGCAAGCTTTATTGCTAAGAAGACATTTTCAATGTTCAAGCTCCAATCAGAAACAAGAGGTGAGCAGACGGCATTTATTGATGAGATGATTGGCGGACAGAAGGTTGTAAAGGCATACGGCTATGAAGAAAGGGCAGTAGAAGAATTTGACGAGATTAATAAAAGATTACAGAAGTATTCTTTAAGAGCTATCTTCTTCTCATCAATAACTAACCCATCGACGAGATTTGTCAACAGCCTTGTGTATGCAGCAGTAGCTGTTGCAGGTGCATTTTCTGCGATAGGCGGAGGCATAACAGTTGGACAGTTATCAAGCTTCTTAAGTTATGCTACACAGTATACTAAGCCTTTTAATGAAATATCAGGCGTTATAACAGAGCTTCAGAATGCCATTGCGTGTGCAGGAAGAATGTTCGAGCTTATAGAGGAAGAACCAGAAATTCCAGATGCACCATCAGCAGTTAGTGTTACAGATATTGATGGCAGGGTAGACCTTAATAACGTATACTTCTCATACACACCAGACAGAAAGCTTATAGAGGACTTCACACTTCACGTTAAGAAGGGACAGAAGATTGCGATTGTAGGTCCTACAGGCTGTGGTAAGACAACAGTAATCAACCTTTTAATGAGGTTTTATGATGTTAATTCAGGAAGCATAGATGTATCAGGTGTTGATATAAGGGATATGACAAGATATTCATTAAGACACGGTTTTGGTATGGTATTACAGGAAACATGGCTTAAGGCAGGAACTATCAGGGAGAATATCACTATGGGAAAGCCGGATGCCACAGAAGAAGAGATTATTGAGGCAGCTAAGGCTTCATACTCATACGGATTTATAAAGCGTCTTCCTAATGGGTTTGATACAGTGATTGGTGAGGACGGAGGAAGTCTTTCACAGGGGCAGAAGCAGCTTTTGTGCATAACAAGAATTATGCTTACAAGACCACCAATGCTTATTCTTGATGAGGCAACTTCATCTATAGATACCCGAACTGAAATAAAAATTCAGAACGCATTTAACAAGCTTATGGAAGGAAGAACAAGCTTTATAGTTGCCCACAGACTTTCTACAATACAGTCAGCAGATGTTATACTTGTTATGAAAGACGGACATATTATAGAAAAGGGTAATCACGAAGAACTGCTTGCGGCTGGCGGATTTTATAAGAACTTATATGAGAGCCAGTTCGATACAGCAACAGCATAGGAAGAATATGAGATTGTATATAACGGACATATCTGATGTAACCGAGGATATGTTTAACACTGGGAAAATGCTTGTGCCAGAGTACAGGCAGGAGAAGATTGACAGATATCAATATATGGAAGATAAGAGGAGAAGCCTTGTTGCAGGGCTTCTTCTTAATTATGCGACAAAGGACTATGAAGCTGGGAATTATATAGCTCATAATTATATAACTGGGAATTGTGTAGATAAGAATTATCTAATTGAGGCTTCCAAGCGGGAAAGAGAGAATATCCAAGCAGGACATTTATGGGAAAGTAATTCGGAATATGATATAGATATAAATAAGCTTATCAGCGGATATGATAAGGCTTATGATTATGATATCAAACTTACTGCGAATAATAAGCCGGAGTATGCGGATAAGAATATACATTTTAATCTTTCCCACACAGGAGATTATGTTGTATGCGCCATATCAGAAAATGCAGTTGGTGTGGATATAGAGCATACAAGAAAGAATTATTTAAAGGTTGCCAGAAGATTTTTTACTGATAATGAATGTCGGTGGATTGGCGAAGATGAGAACCGTTTTCTTAGAATATGGACATTAAAGGAAGCATATTCCAAATATATAGGACAGGGAATAGCTCTCACCATATCAGATACCGAGTTCAGATATGAGAAGAATGATAAAGGGGAGGATATTATTAATGGTTATATTAATAAAGATAAGATAACTAATATTAATATCGTCCAGCTTAATAATATTAAGTCAGAATACGTCATATCTGCCATAGAAAAGACATTTTATTAACGATTATAAAATGAAATAAATGTATCAGAATTAATACAGATTTAATTATAAAAAAATGTGGAAATTTGCAATTTATGACTGTATAATGTTGAAAATAATGTAGGAATGTTGATTAATGTGTAAGCCGAAAGGCGGATAGGAGGAATAATGTCTGTAAAATATGTATTTGTAACAGGTGGTGTAGTTTCAGGTCTTGGTAAAGGAATCACAGCAGCTTCACTCGGTAGATTATTAAAAGCACGTGGATTTAAGGTGACTATGCAGAAGTTCGACCCATATATTAACATTGACCCGGGAACAATGAACCCAATCCAGCACGGTGAAGTATTCGTAACAGATGATGGTGCGGAGACTGACCTTGACCTTGGGCATTATGAAAGATTTATTGATGAAAGTCTTAATAAGAATTCTAATGTAACAACAGGTAAGGTATACTGGTCTGTATTACAGAAGGAACGCCGTGGCGATTTTGGAGGAGGAACAGTTCAGGTAATTCCTCATATAACTAATGAAATAAAGAGCCGTTTTTATAGAGATTATTCAACTGATGAAACTAAGATTGCAATTATCGAGGTTGGTGGAACAGTAGGTGATATCGAATCACAGCCATTCTTAGAGGCAATCAGACAGTTCCAGCACGAAGTTGGACACGAAAATGCTATTCTTATACACGTTACACTTATTCCTTATCTTAAGGCTTCAGGCGAGATGAAGACAAAGCCTACTCAGGCAAGTGTTAAGGAATTACAGGGAATGGGTATTCAGCCAGATATCTTAGTATGCCGTACAGAACACCCACTTGAACCTGGTATTAAGGATAAGATTGCATTATTCTGTAATGTGCCAAAGACACACGTATTACAAAATCTTGATGTTGAGATACTTTACGATGCACCACTTGCTATGGAAGAAGAACATCTTGCACAGGTAGCCTGCGAATGTCTAGAGCTTGATTGTCCAGAACCAGATTTAGATGAGTGGAGAGCTATGTGCAAGGCTTGGAAAAATCCAACTAAGAAGGTTACAGTTGCACTAGTAGGTAAATATATACAGCTTCACGATGCTTATATTTCGGTAGTTGAGGCATTAAAGCACGGCGGTGTATACAATTCTGCTGATGTCACAATTAAATGGATTGACTCAGAGACAGTTACTAAGGATAATGCCGCTGAATTATTATCAGATGTATCAGGTATTCTTGTACCAGGTGGATTCGGTGACAGAGGTGTAGAAGGAAAGATTCAAGCTATAAAATATGCAAGAGAGAATAACGTGCCATTCTTAGGTCTGTGCCTTGGAATGCAGCTTGCAATCGTAGAATTTGCAAGAGATGTTCTTGGATATGAAGATGCACACAGTGTTGAGTTAAAGCCAGATACAACACATCCAGTAATTCACCTTATGCCAGATCAGGAAGGTATTGATGATATCGGTGGAACTTTAAGACTTGGTTCATACCCTTGCGTGCTTGCCAAGGATTCTAAGGCATATGAATTATATGGCGAAGAGACTATTAATGAAAGACACAGACACAGATATGAAGTAAATAATGACTACAGAAAAGTTCTTGTTGAAAATGGCATGCAGCTTTCAGGTATCTCACCAGACGGAAGAATTGTTGAGATGATAGAGATTAAGGAGCACCCTTGGTTCTTAGCAACACAGGCTCACCCAGAATTAAAGTCAAGACCTAACAGACCACATCCATTATTCAGAGGATTTATTGGCGCGGCACTTGAGTATCAGGAAAAGAATAACTAAATCTTAATAAAAAATAAATAGTATGAAACCTTTTATTAAAGGTTGATTTATAAATATTCCTTCTTTATAATGGGTATTGTCTGTTAATGATAAGTTATCAGACGATGAGAGTATAAAGAACTAGGAATGGAGAAGCCGAATGGATAATTACAACAACGGTAATAATTACGGTGGTGGTAATAATAACAACAGGAATAATGGTGGCGGCAATAATAACAATAATAAAAAGCCTAAGAACACCAGTCTTATTGTCTTTATTATAATTGCTGCGGTTATTACATTTATTGGAATAACAATGCTTAACAATCTCGTAAAGAATGCTACTTATAAGGAGATAACTTATAATGAGTTCATAGAGATGGTTAATAATGATGAAGTAAAGAGCGTTGCACTTGAACAGGATAGAATTCTTATTACACCAGTTGACAGTGCAGGGGATACTCCGGAAGCGAACAAGTTAGGCTACACATACTATACAGGATATGTTAATGATGACACACTTGTTCCATTACTCAAGAGAAAAGGTATTGAATTCTCAGGTTATATACCAGATTCTAATTCATCAATAGTAGAATTTCTGGTTGCATATGTATTACCATTCTTATTCATATATGTAATATTTGCCTTTGTATATAGAAGAATATCCAAAGGCGGCGGTATGATGGGCGGCATGGGTGTCGGCAAGAATAACGCTAAGGTATATGTACAGAAGAAGACAGGTGTTACATTTAAAGATGTAGCAGGACAGGATGAGGCGAAGGAGTCGCTTACAGAGATAGTGGATTTTCTTCATAATCCAGATAAGTATTCAAAGATTGGTGCCAAGCTTCCAAAGGGTGCTCTTTTAGTAGGTCCTCCGGGAACTGGTAAGACACTTCTTGCAAAGGCAGTAGCTGGTGAGGCTAATGTACCATTCTTCTCACTTGCAGGTTCAGATTTTGTTGAGATGTTTGTAGGTGTTGGTGCTTCACGAGTAAGAGACCTTTTTAAAGAAGCTACCAAGCAGGCACCTTGTATCATATTCATAGATGAGATTGATGCTATTGGTAAGAGCCGTGATTCAAGATATGGCGGCGGTAATGACGAAAGAGAACAGACACTTAACCAGTTATTAGCAGAGATGGACGGTTTTGATTCATCAAAGGGTATATTTATACTTGCGGCTACTAACAGACCAGAAGTTCTTGATAAGGCGTTACTTAGACCAGGCCGTCTTGACAGAAGAGTTATAGTTGACAAGCCAGACCTTAAGGGACGTATTGAAACGCTTAAAGTACATTCTAAAGATGTGCTTATGGACGATACAGTTAATTTTGAAGAAATCGGACTTGCAACAAGTGGTGCAGTAGGTTCAGATCTTGCCAATATGATTAATGAAGCTGCTATCGCTGCAGTTAAGGCAGGAAGAAAGTATGTATCACAGAAAGATTTATTTGAGGCAGTTGAAGTTGTCATAGCTGGTAAAGAGAAGAAAGACCGGGTGCTCAGCAAGGAAGAGAAGCAGACAGTTGCTTACCACGAGGTAGGACACGCACTTGTTACAGCTTTAAAGAAAGACTCAGAGCCAGTACAGAAGATTACGATTGTACCAAGAACTATGGGTTCATTAGGTTATGTAATGCAGGTTCCAGAAGAAGAAAAGTACTTACAGAACAAAGATGAGCTTATGGCAAGACTTGTAACTTTAGTTGCTGGACGTGCGGCAGAGGAGATTGTCTTTGGCAAAGTTACAACAGGGGCTGCTAATGATATAGAAAAGGCTACTAAGATAGCCAAGGCTATGATTACACAGTATGGTATGTCAGACAGATTCGGACTTATGAATCTGGCAACAGTTGATGACCCTTATCTTAATGGTAATGCAAGACTTGACTGTTCTGATGAAACAGCCGCACAGATTGATGAAGAAGTCAAGAATATGTTAAAGGAATGTTATGAGGAAGCTAAGCAGCTTCTTATAGAGAACAGAGATGTCCTTGACAAGATTGCCCATTACCTTTATGATCACGAAACAATTACAGGTAAGGAATTTATGAAGATATTCCGCAAGGTCAAAGGTATTCCAGAACCAGTTGATACAACAGGTTTTACACATTCTGAAAAGGTCGCCGAGAGTGTAACATTTAATGAAGACGGAAGTTATTCATCTACACTTAACGGACCTACAGAGAGTGATATATGGAAGGGAATAGGAGATACATCATCTAATTCAGCTTCATCTGGAGCGGATAATACATCATTGGGTTCTTCAGAATATGGAACTCAGGCAGATACTTCTTCAACAGCTTATGGTACACTGGAAGCTGATAAGCAGGAGAATGCAGATAATAAAGATACTGCGAAGAGCACTGTTAACGTAGAAAAGCCAGGTATATTTAATAACAGCAATAATGAGTAACATACAATTATAATAGAATAATAAAGCATATAAGCTGATGTATATAAGCAGCAGGAAGATATTGGGAATTCATAATATCTTCCTGCTGTTTTTAATATTGATATATAGTATAAGTTACGGAACAATTTATTATATCTAAATAAATTAAAAATTTTAAAATATATAAACATAGACTTATAGTTCATCAGGCTATATAATTAAATACATAAAAGTTATGTAAGATTAGTAGAGTATATGATTAAAAACATTGATAAATATATAAAAGGATATATACAGACATCAGGCAGAAATACTTAAGAGTGTATTTATTAAAGAGTGGGGGAAAAATGAAAAGTAATAATATAATTAGTTATTTAAAATTAGTTATATGTATATTGTCTGTCATAGTATCAGCAGGGCTTATGGCGTGCAGTAATATACATAATAACGGCTCTAAGAGTTCAAGTAATGATTTAAAGCCTCTTATAATAGGCAGTGATAATTATGTGCCTTACAGTTATCTTGACAGTGATGGCAACTTTACAGGAATTGATGTTGAGATAGCAAGAGAGGCTTGCAGGCGTATGGGTTATACGCCAGTATTCAAGCAGATTGTATGGGATAACAAAGACATATATCTTAAAGAGGGAGCGGTAGACTGCCTGTGGGGCTGTTTTACAATGACCGGCAGGGAGGATAAGTACAACTGGGCTGGTCCATATATGTACAGCCGTCAGATAGTAGTTGTCAATAAAGACAGCGGGATAGAAAACCTTGATGATCTTAACGGCAAAAGAGTGGCGGTGCAGGTAACTTCCAAGCCGGAGTACATACTATCCAATACGAATCCGCCGCAGGTTGGTGTGCTGTACAGTATGTCAACGATGGAAGAATTATATGCTAGTATGAGAAAAGGTTATGTTGATGCCATAGCAGGTCACGAAAATGCTATGAAAGTATTTGTACAGTCCAATGAGGAACATTTTGGTGTGCTTCGGGAAGAATTAAGCGTGTCAGAGCTGGGAATTGCATTTTCATTTGATAATGACAGTGGAATTGATAAGAAGCTTACCGGGGTGCTTAACGAAATGAGGGCTGATGGCACAATACAGAGCATAGCAGAGAAATATGGGGTTGACGTTAGTATGGCAGTATGGGGGAACTAATGGAAGATAAGAGTAGAATATGGGGCATATCAGATGTTAAAGCATTTTTGATTTCAATAATTACAGGATTTATACTGTTGACAATAGTAGCTGTTATATTTACCGAAATAAGCAATGAAACGGTTAATAAGACAGCAGACAGGGTGCTGGATTTTGTGCAGACAAGAGTTAATACATATGAATACTTTATACAGAATGATAAAGTGAAAAGCTTGTACAGGCTTTCTGATAAGACACAGGAATTAGTAAGGTGTATGCAGTATGAAGATGATATTGATACATTTTTAGATGAATATATGTATAACCAGAGACTTGACGGAATAGTTGTTCTTGACGGAGAGGGTGAATGTGAATCTTGCAGGGGAATGGAATATACGGATATTGATTCAGTTATAGACGACAGTAATGTAAAAGATGTCATTGAACACCCACAGAAGGTATATATAACAAGAGTTAATGCCAGGTCAGGGAGCATAACATATACCGAAAGCCAGAATGAGGAGTTTTCCGATATTGCTGTAGCGGCAAGAAAAGATACAAAAGGTGCAGTTATTACATATGTGAAGAAGGAAAGCTATGATAATAGTGGAGATATAAGCATTGACAGGCTCATATCAGGTTTTGAGTTTGATATGGATGGGATTGTATATATATCAGATGAGGACAAGGTGCTTAATTCCAATGACGAGGAGCTTCAGGGGCTTGATATGAAGGCACTGAGGCAAAGATATGATGGAGCTTGGGAAGAAAATGATAATGGTATTATAGCTGTACCATACAAAAATGATTATTACTATGGCAAGAGAAAGCAGATAGAGAATTATACAATATATGCGTTCTTTGCGGATAAGCAGGTATATTCTTTAAGAAACAGGGCGGTTGCTGCTGCATTATTTGTTTATATTGCGGTAATAGGTGTTGTCATGTTTGTAAGACAGCTTGTTATTGCCAAGGACGAAAGCAAAATGCAGCTACAGGAAATGGAATATAAAAGACAGCTTCTACAGGCGGCAGAGCAGGAGAAACGTGCCAATATTGCAAAGACAGATTTTCTAAGGCGAATGAGCCACGATATAAGAACACCTATTAATGGAATAAGAGGAATGGTCGATATATGCAGGTTCAATCTTGGCAACAGGGAAAAGGAAGAAGAATGTCTTGATAAGATTATGTCAGCCTCAGGCTTTTTATTAGATCTTGTAAATGATGTTCTTGATATGAATAAGCTTGAGTCGGGGGAGATTGCCATTAAAGAAGAACCATTTGAGCTTACGAAGATTATTAATGAGGTCAGCAGTGTTATTGAGACACAGGCAGATGAACAGTGTATCGATTATTCAGTTGACAGAGGTAGTATAGAATATGACAATCTGATAGGCAGTTCGCTTCATTTAAGGCAGATATTACAGAATATATTATCCAATGCGGTTAAATATAATGTGCAGAATGGCTCTGTAAGATTTTCTTATAGTGAAAATGCAGCTGATGACGATACAGTTAAGGTTACTTTCATATGTGAAGACACCGGAATAGGAATGAGCGAAGAATTCCAGCAGATAGCTTTTGAGCCATTTGCACAGGAGAGCAGCAATGCAAGAACAGCTTATAAAGGAACCGGGCTTGGACTTGCAATAACCAAGAGGTTTATTGAGATAATGGGTGGAGAAATTGAATTTATTAGCAGACAGAATGTTGGAACAGAGTTTACAATAATATTACCATTCAAAATTAACCGTAACGTGACTGAAGCTAAGAATAGTAAATATGATGCACAGATGTCAATTGAAGGGCTTAAAGTGCTGGTTGCAGAAGACAACGAGATGAATATGGAGATTGTAAGCTTTATTCTTGATAATGCGGGTGCAAGGACTGTTGGAGTAAGCGATGGCAGGGAAGCACTGGATACATATATGAATTCAGATGCTAATGAGTATGATGTTATACTCCTTGATATAATGATGCCGGTTATGGACGGCTTGGAAACCGCAGAGAAGATAAGAAAGTCAGGAAGAGAAGATGCGGGTACTGTAATAATTATAGCGATGAGTGCCAACGCATTCTATGATGATATAGAACGGAGCATTAAAGCTGGTATGAATACACATATAGCAAAACCAATAGATGCTGATGAATTAGTTAATATAATTGCCAGACAAGCAGGCAGATAATAGATGTGACACTAAGAGAATGATAATAATTAAATATATGCGTATAACATCCGTGTAAATAATTAGCAGTAATACATATATATTATTTTGTGATATAGACGATTATTGGTAAATGTTCACACGGATTTTATGCAATGTATCACAAAAAATACATCAAAACCTAAAAATTTCAGTAATTGGTACCCGAGAACTATAAAAATCAGTAGTACATTTTCGTCAAAAGTTGTAATCTTATAGAAAATAGGCAATTAGTTTTGTGTAAAAGTTACAAAACATTGTATTGTTAAGAAAGGGAGAGTATGGACTATGAAATCAAGACGTAGAAGAGAATGGTTTCGCAGAAGTTCGGCTATGTTTATGGCGTTAGCTTTAATCATATCTGGACTTTCATTGCCGGAGGGCTTGTTTAGCATTACAGCCAAAGCGGCAGAAAAAGCCAGTGCAGAGTGGACAGTAAGTTCTACAATGTACGCAGATGGCGATAATGATAATTCAGTTACGGAATTGAACGGCAAATCAGGTAAGCTGGTTAATTCTAATAATGATGAATTATTAATAAATGCAAATTCAGGTAAAATAACTAAAAGGTCTAGCGACTATCTGGTTAATCCAAACACTGAATTAACATTTCCAATAGTTAATAATGCTAAGACCTGTACAATAACATTAAGGGCATATGTAGCAGTAACTGCTGATAATATGGCATTTACAGGAATGAGCAATATTAAAATAACAGAACAGTCAGGAAATGGCTGGGCATATTACATAATTGAAGGAACAGTTGATAAAGGTGCTTCATCGGTAACACTTACAACAAATGTTCAGAATTATTTTCAGTCAATAAAGGTTGACTCATCAACAAGTTATGCGACAACATCTGCTTCATTCGCAGATGGGGGGGATACTAAAGCTGAATGGGGATATTCAGAAACAGTTTTATCAAGCAAGGGTTCTACTTCATCAATTCAAAGTGATACAGGAACTTATACTAATGGTGATAAAGATGTATTATATGTTGATGCAACATCAGGTAAGTTTCAACCCAAAACAGATGGAACTAATAGAATCCAGGTTAATACTGGTACTAAGATAGTTATACCAGCGGCGGGAGATAAGGCTGTTATTAAACTTACTGTCAATAAGAACGTAGGTACAGATAAGGACAGCATATTAGGAAATACACTTAATATAACAGGAAGTGACAAGGTCTTAAGAAAGATGGAATGTATTTCCTGTGTTGCAAATTCTGACAGCGGTTATGTTGATGTAGAATTTGAATGTTATCTTACAGGAGATGAAGGAGAGCTTACATTAGATGTTAAAACTAATACATACATTAGAAATCTTTCAATCGAATGTGTAGAACTTAATAAGAAAGTAATAAATGGAACTATTACATCTAAATCAGATATTCCATCTGATATGCAGGTTGTAGCGACTAATAATACAACTGGACTTACATATACATCAGATATAACAGTTGCAGAGAATGGCAAGAGCGGTACATATTCAATTGAAGTACCAGCAGAAGATGAAGTTATGGAATATGAGATATCACTGAGCAATCCGGCATACCAGATTAAGAGTGGTATTTATAAACATAGTGTAAGTACAGAGACTGCTGCCAGGATTACAGCAGATTTAACTGTCATTAGCCTTGATACCTGCACAGTAACAGGTAAGATTAATGGCATTACTGAGGGTTATTATACAGAAGGCCTTGAACTTGTATTTACAACAACTGAGGAAACAGACTATGTTCCAGAAGTAACTATTGATACAGATACTTGGAAATATACAGCTAAGTTTGAAAAAGGTGTTTCATATAGTGTAGCCGTAAAGGGTGCTAATGACTATGAAGTAACTTCTGTATCAGATGGAATTAAATATTCAGAAGATGCAGAATTAGATATAACTGTAGGACTTAAGCCAACATATGCCGTTACAGTAAGTCTTCCGGAAGAACCTGATTTAACAGGCAAGAATGTAAAATACATATATATGAATAATGATGATGGATATGAATATGTATTTACAGATAAGGATGCTATTAAGTTAAGAGAGGGTTCATATACACTTACACTTGGTGGTGATTTCCTTGCACTTCCATACAAGGTAAAGTCAGGTAACACAGTTACAGTAAAGGGTGCTGAAGCATCACATAAGCTTATATTTGAGCAGGTTACAAGCTGGTCTTTTGTTAAGAGTGATGATGGTGATTATTATGATGATAATATTATGGGAACAACAGGTTACTACAATGGTTTAGCTATTGATGCTACAAAAGGTAAGTTAGTTCCTAATGGACCAAGCCCTAATTCAGCACAGTTTACTACAGGAGCTAAGATAACAATACCTGTAAGTGGAAAGTGTACTATATCAGTAAAATCATATGCACCAGCAAGTACATATGCACTTTACACAATAGCGGGTGAGCCGGCATCAAAAGATGATGTGACAACAGTATATAATTATGAAGATGAGAGCGAAGGAACAGTTGAAATTGTATCAACAGGTTCAGCTTACATAGTTTCAATATCTATAGTATATGCAGCTAAGGATGTTGAATATAATGAGCAGCCAGCTATGCCTAAGACATATGATTATGGTACAGCTTCTAATCTTGTTGTACAGCCTACAGGACAGAAACTGGTTCTTACACAGACAGGTGGTACATTAAATACAACTACAAACACTGATAAGTCAACTAATATCAATAATACAGTAAGCTTCTTTGGATTTGATGAGACTACAGATGCCAACAAGCTTACAGCTGATATAACAATTACAGAGTGTGGTTCAGACAATGCTAATGGTATATTCTTTGGCGCATTTAACAAGAATTATATTGATACTTTAGGAATACGTAAGTCTAATGGACTTAAGATGATTTACTCAAAGAAGCCATCAGACCTTGCAGGTGCTTCAAGCAAGGCAGATGCAACTATTCCAGCAGGAACAGTTGTGACATTTACAGTTGAAAAGACAGACGATGCTCTTGTTATCAAAGCAACACCTAAGGGTGGAGAGACTAAGACAGCTACATATTCTTATAGTGCAAGTGATAATCTCTTATTTAATACAGATAAGATAAATACACCGGTATCATATGGATTTGTATTAGCAGGTGTTAAGGCAACTATCCAGAATATGAAGTATATAGCACAGGACGGAACAGTTCTTTACGACCAGAATAAATGCTACAATGCAGTAGGTACAGCACCAGTTGTTAAGGAAGTTACAGCTAAAGCAGCTTATACAAGAGATTACATCACAGTAAGCTGGACAGATGAAGTACCAGCCGAAGGCGATGGTTTATATGTGCTTGAAGTATCAAGAGATAACGGAAAGAGCTGGGAAAAGGTTGCATCAGACATTACTGAGCCAACATATAAGTATTCAATTAAGGATGCCGGAGATTATAAGTTCAGAGTGGCTGGTAAGTTAGGTATTAATGGTGAGATTAATGATTATGTTGAATCAGATGCAATAACAGTAATAGCAGCACTGGATTCACCAAAGGTAAGCATAGCTTCAAGTGCAGATACAGTTGATCTTGTATGGGATGCAGTAGATAAGGCTGACCAATATGAGGTATATCGTTATTCATACGATGAGACAGCAGAGAATGCTTCAAAGATAGCAACTGTTACAGAATGTGCTTATAAAGATAAAGATGTAACAGCAGAGATGCCATATTACTATTATATAATAGCTTATTCACACGTTAATGGAAAAGTAGATAACTACAGTAACCCATCAGATACTTTATGGACTGTTCCAACAGCAGGACATACAGGTAAATATGTATATGAAGATGATGCTGTTAAGTATACAATAACTAAGAAGTCATATGACACTGTATACAATGGAAAGATTACAATTGAAGGTGTAGTTGAAGAAAATGTAACAGCAACGCTTTATGTTAATGGCAGTGAAGCAGCAAAGACAGATGTTAAAGAAAAAGAAAGCTTTGCATTTAAAGACATTGCTATTGAAGAAGGAAGAAATGATGTTGAATTAATATTCACAGATAAGAAAGGTAACAAGACTAGAGAAACATTTAATTATGTATATCTTACTAATTACAACAAGGTTGTAGATAGTGCATACACAGGAACTGATGGTGAGGAGGTTAATGGAATACCAACTTATAAGACAGTTCAGGCGGCAGTAGATTCAGTTGCTTCTGATAACACGAGACGTGTAATTATTCTTGTTAAAGAAGGTGATTATGAAGAACATCTTGTTGTTAAATCTCCTTATATAACACTTATAGGTGAGGATAGCGAGAAGACAAGAATATATTATGATGTTAAGGAATTAGCTGGTGGAGATATGTCTTTAAGATGTGCTGTAAGAATAGATAAGACAGCAACAGGCTTTTCGGCAGAGAACCTTACAATCGAGAATACTTATAATTATCTTGGTGATGGTACTAAGTCAAATGAATCAGCAGATGCTTTAAGAAATGATGCCAATGAAACATCATATATCAACTTAAGAATACTTGGTTATCAGGATACACTTTGTGCTAATGGTGGCACCCAGTATTATTACAAGTGCTATATAGCTGGTAATGTGGATTTCATATATGGTAATGAGCCTAGAGCATTATTTAATGATTGCAAGCTTGTATTCCGTTACAATGCTAATAAGAATTCAGGCTATGTATCAGCTCCTAAGGCATCAGCCTCTGCAACATATGGTCTTACATTCTTTAACTGTCAGGTTCTCTCAGAAGAGGGATGCTCAGGAAGTAAGTATTATCTTGCAAGACCTTGGGGAGCAGATGCTTATATTACTTGGATTAACTGCTATATGGGTAAGATATTAAAGCCGAATGCTTCTAATCCATATACAGATATGAGTGGTAATTTGGCTGCTAATGCAAGATTTTTCGAATATGGAAGCTATGGTCCTGCATTTGCAATTAACAGTAACAGAAGACAGATATCTGCTACGAAAGCCAATGAAATGACTTCAACATCATATCTTGGCTGGGATCCATATACAATAGTAGGTACAATAAGGTATACAGGTACTGTTAAGACAAACAGCACAGACAGATATGTAGAGAAAGAATATGTATCAGATACTTATTCACAGACAGAAGGTGATGATACAGGACTTGCACAGTATGCACAGGAAGGTTATGCACAGAGTGCTAATGTAACAGGTGGTGGATTATTAAAGGAAACATCAGATAACTATTACACAGCCGGCACAGCAGAAGAATTCCTTAATGCAATACAGAGTGTAAAGAAGAGTGGTAAGGCATCAGTAATCGAGCTTACAGCAGATATTGCGCTTGGTGATAAGGAAATTAATAACTTTGACAGCTACAGCTCATTTATAACAGCACATAAGCTTGAGCCACTTACACACCCAACACTTTTAAAGACAGGTGTATCAATGCTTAAGCTTGCAGATATGAGTAATCTTACAATCTACTCTAAGAATGGAGCTAAGATTACACATACATGTATAGATATAACAGGCTCTAATAATATCATCATAAGAAATATTGAATTTGATGAGATATGGGAGTGGGACGATTATACAGAAGGTGCTTATGATCGTAATGACTGGGATTATATGACAATAGAAAAGGGAAGCTCTGATATATGGGTTGACCACTGTACTTTCTATAAGTCATATGATGGAGTTATTGATGTTAAGTCACCAGTTAATGACAGTAATATAACAATATCATGGTGTGAATTCCTTCCAGCAAGTGAAGATAATGTATTCTTTGATGAAATGATGAATGCTATGAAGGCTAATCCAGATAACTACCCATATTATAAGCATTTGCTTGAAGAGGGTATGACAGATCAGCAGATATACAATTATGCTTATGGTCAGAAAAAGACTCATTTATTAGGACAGTCTGATGATGATTCATCAGCTAAGAATATTAAACTTACACTTGCTAATAACTACTATAAGAATTCGATGGATAGAATGCCAAGACTTCGTTATGGTACAGCACATGTATACAATTGTATTATGGATGCACAGGATTTAAGAGAAATGCGTCTTGATATAGAAAAGACAAATCCGGAATTAGCTAAGAAAATTGTAAGTAATGGTGCATCATCTAACTGTGGAGCTCATATGTTACTTGAGAACTGCTATATGTCAGGTATAACTAATGCACTTATAAGTGGTAACGGAAGCAGTCCAGCAGGTTATATTAACGCATTTAATACAATATATATGATGGATGGAGCAAAGCAGGAATTAAAGGTAGCTCTTAATACTGATAAAGAAGGTGAAGTAGCATTAGTTCAGGATAAAGATGAATTCAAGAAAGACCTTCCTTATACTGGCTACGCATTATATGCAGCTTCAGAACTTGATACTAAAGTTAAACCATATACAGGTGCAGGAAAGCTTACACTTACAACATTACAGTGGGAGAAGACTTCTTACAATGAAGCTAAGCAAGAACATACAGAACATGTATGGAATGATGGTGAAGTACAGAAAGAAGCAACTTGTACAGAAGAAGGTTCAAAGTTATATACTTGTATAGTATGTGGAGATACTAAGACAGAAGTAATTCCAGCGGCAGGACATAATTATAGTACAGAATGGACTATCGATAAGGAAGCTACTACTACAGAAGAAGGAAGCAAGTCACATCATTGTACAGTATGTGGTGACAAGGCAGACATTACAGTTATTCCTAAGCTTGAGAATACACAGCCGGGCGACAACGATAATAAGCCAGGTGACAACGATAATAAGCCGGGCGACAACGATAATAAGCCGGGTGATAACAACAAGCCGGGTTCAGATAACTCTGATGTTAAGACAGATATTAAAGTTTCAGTATTGGTAGATGAAAGAGTACCAGAAACAGGACTTGTAGATTCAACAGAAGACATTATTAAAGCTATCCTTACAGAAGATGAAGCTAAACAGGCAGAAAATGGTGTAAAGGTTGATATTGCACTTACTGTAAAGGATAAGAGTTCTAATCTTACAGAAGATGAGAAGAAACTTATTAATAGTAACATTAAGGACAATCAGGCTGCTGGATGCATACTTGATATTCAGTTACAGAAGATTATAGGTTCGCAGAAGTCTGATGTATATGAACTTAACAGTGCAATTAATATTAATATTAAGTTAAATTCAGACCTTATTAATAAAGATTCTTCAAAGACAAGGAAGTATAGTGTAATAAGAATTCACAATGGGGTATCAGATATTCTTAGTGCCGCATTTGATGAAGCAACAGGAGAACTTACATTTGCAACTGATAGATTCTCAACATATATTGTAGTCTATGAGGATGTTGCTAATTCTAATACAGAGGATAAGAGCAATGTATCAGGAAATGGCAGTGCGGCAGATAATAATGATATGGCAGGAGACAGTGCTGCTACAGCTGATACTCTCTCAGTTACAAGAACAATAATTCTTCTTGCAGTTCTTATGGATCGCAAGAAATCTTAAGGGGGTACATTTAGTTGTTAAAAAAATTAGCATTATCTTGTATGATCGGTGCAGCTCTCCTGTCTGTTGCAGGCTGTGGTTCTGATCAGGATGCAGCATCTTCTGATAAGAAGATTACCATTGGTTTTTCTGTTTCCACACAGAACAATCCATTCTTTGTTAAGATGGCAGACTGCGTT
>OGUG01000125.1_pt1 | contig 39424 bp, 41 predicted proteins | sample 1573711 | NCBI WGS metagenome assembly OGUG01 (sample SAMEA2582006, study PRJEB24529) | metagenome | biome: Human gut stool | place: China | collected 2011 | reverse complement strand
AGCACGTTCAGGTTTTTTCCGTCCAGCATCTCAATACCTCCACTGCGCTCCGCCCGCCGGTGCAAAGCTGCGCCGCATCCACGCCGCAAACTCCTGCACCGCGTCCGCATACAGCTGCATCTCGTTGGCAGCCCGTGCCGTCTCGCCCAGTGTCAGATCCATCTGTGCGCACAGCCAGTGCGGGTAAATGCTCCCCGCAAAGGCCTCCGGTGCCATCAGCCCGGTGTCGTACTCCAGCCCGTCCCGCCAGTTCACGTCCGCGCCCATCGCGTCAAAGTCCCTGCATTGGCTGCGCTCCACCACCGTTTTGCGCAGCCGCGCATCGCACTCCCGCAGCCAGTTCTGTTTCAGCTGATCGTCAAAGTCGTTGTTCGGCCGCATCCCGTCGGCAAGTTCCACTGCATATCCTGCCTTCATGCCATTCTCCTTTCTATCAAAAACACCCGGCACAGCATGTGCCTGCCGTACCGGGTGTCTATCCGTTTTAACTTGCCGGTAACTTGCCAGCAAGCTGCGGCACAATGCCGCCGGGCGGTCTTACAGCCGCTGCAATGCAGGTACGTCCTGCGCTTTTGCAACCGCCGCTGCGATTTTCTCATTTGCTGCGTTGTCCATCTCCTCGCTGTGGCGCAGCACCTCGGCCACCGCCGCAGGCACCTCCACGTCCACACCGCGCTGGATCAGATACGCCTCGCCGTTCACGCTCACAAAGCGTGCGCCGGAATACCGACCGTTGTCCTTGAACAGATGGATGATCTCCGTCTTGGGCTTTTCCGCCTGCACCGCCTCGGTGCCCACGTCCTCCACAGGTTTTTCCGCCTGCACCGCTGCCTTTTTCTCTGCCATCTTCATTCTCCTTTCTCAGTTCGCCTGCGCCTTTGCGCTGTACCGCTCAGAGCAGCTCTCAATGCGCACCATGTACTGCTCGCTCAGGCGCTCTGCGGTCTTCACGGCCTTCCAGCCCACGGACGCGCGCTGGTTCAGCGCGTCGTCGCCGTAGCCCAGCTGTTTCACGATGTGCTGCAGACCGCCGCCCTCCAGCTCGGTGGTGGCGTAGGCGTGTGCGCCCAGCACCAGCGTGCCGAACACCGCAAGGCCCTCCGGGCAGCCCGCGCCCTTCCAGATCTTCGCTTCGCTGGTCTCCACAAAGCGCACATTGTTGATCTTGCCGATCTCGCCCTCAAAGATTTCCTCGGGGCTTGCGTACTTGTGGGCCTCCACCCAGTTGGGGTCGCGCTTGATGTCGTAGGTAGCATACGGGTGGATGATGCACACATAGCTGCCGCCCGCGTTGCCCACAGGGTCGGCGTTCTGCACCTTCAGCTGTGCCACCGCCTGATCGATCAGGTCAACCGTCAGCTGCGCGGTCTTGTCCAGATCCGCACGGCTGGTCACCGCCGTCTCCGCGCCACCCGCGCCGATCTTGGGTGCGTAGATCACGTTGGTACCGCCGCACAGGATGTCCCGCACAATGGTGTCCATGGTTCTGCCGGACTGGCTTGCCAGCACGCTGGTAGCCTGCACCACGTTGTTGTCGATGGTGGTCATCTGCACCATGTCGGTCAGGGGCACCCAGCCGCCGTACTGGTGCACCTCAGCGGTCACCGTGCTCACGGTCAGTGCCTGACCTTCCGGGGTCACGCCCTCGGTCAGCGGGGTGGTCGCTTTCGGCAGCGCTTCATACTTGCGAAACTCAATGGTCTTGCCATTGTTCGCAGGGATGGGGTAGCTGTCGCCAAACTGGTCATGCACCAGCGCCGGCAGTGCCTGATCGATCAGGCGCTTCTCGTAAAAGGTCTTCATCTCCGCGGTCATACCGCTGGAGCCGGTGGTGTTCTGCAGCTGCTCGTGGGCATCCGCAAACTGCTGCAGGTTCATCTTCTTCCACTTCATTCTTGTGTCCTCCTTCAAAGGTTTATCTTTCTCACGCCCTCGCGTGGGAAATCACAGTACAATTTTCTCTCCCCGCCGTGCCCGGCGTTCCAGCTCCTCCCGCTGTCGGCGGGTGGTGTTGCTGATGTCAAACTTGGTGGTCACCGCGCCGCCGGGGCGGGTGCCGTTCTCGCCGGGTCTTGCCGCCCGCTGCTGGATCCGCGCCGTCACGCCTTGCTCCACGGTCTGGGCGGTGCGTGCAGTAGCCTGCTCCATAATGTGGTTAAAGTAGGCCGCCCGGTATGCGTCCGGCAGGCTCACGCCACGCCGCATCAGCTCGCCCACCTGTTCGTTCGCCAGCACCTCGCCCAGATCAAAGTCCGGGTACTGGGCTTTCAGCTGCGCCGCCTGGGCATCCCACTGTGCCCGGATCTGTGCCGCCCGCTGCTGCCGCGCCGCCTCCTGCTGTGCTGCCTGCAGCTTTGCGTTCTGGTCGTTCGCTCTGCGCAGGTCGCTCTCCATCTTGTCCAGCTCCCGCGCCGTTTTCACGCTCACGCCCCGCTGCTGCGCCAGCTCCTCGTAGTAGGCCTCGTCCTTCACCTTTCCGTTCTTCACGGCCTCGATCAGTCCGTCCACGTCCTCGCCGTCCACGCCGTATGCCTCGCTCAGCGCCTGCCGCAGGGCAGCCGCCTTGGGGTCCGCGTGCACCGCCTCGCCCGCCTTGATGATGGCCTGCTGCATCACCTCGTTGAAGATGTCGCTGTACTCGCCCCGCACCAGCTCCCCAAAGGCCTTGCGCTTTTCCTCCGGGGTCTTTTCCGCCTTCTGCTCCTGCGGCTTCTCCTCGGTCGGCTTCTCACCTTCCTGCGCCTGTACCTCCGGCAGCGCAGACTGTTCCGGTGCCGCCGGGCTTCCCTTTCCCCGCAGCGCACCGCTGCGCCGCGCCAGCCGCTCCTGTGCCGGACGCAGCGCAGGCTCCTGCACCGCCGGGGCTGCCTGTGCGCCGCCCTCTCCGGCAGCGCCGCCGTCACCGCCGCCCTCCGAGAACAGCTGCAGGTTCATCTTCCCGTCCACCATGTCCGGCAGCTGTGCCGGGTCCGGTGCCTTGCCGTCCGCAAACACCATGTTCACCACCAGCTCCACGTTCTCCGGGTAGTTCTCCGCCAGTGCGTCCAGTCCGTCCTGTACCAGTTCCACCCATGCTTCCACCATGTTGCAGCTCTCATGGGTCGGGGTCACCTCCACCTTCATCCAGCCCTCGCCGTGCGCCACAGCGCCCAGCGCCACAGTGCCCGCCCGCGCAGCCTCTTCTACCTCGTTGGCAAGGGTCTGCATCAGGCAGCTCACCGCTGCGCACACAATGTCCTGCCCGTACTTTCCCGCACCCGCATGGCCCTTCGCTTTCACTTCGTAGCTGATTTTGTCGTCGTTCCATACCGTACGCATCACACTTGCTTCGATCATGCTCTTTCTCCTTTACTTGTTCGGGTTGTTCACGTCCATCGCCCGCCGGGCTGCCTGCGTGGAAAGGCTGTTGTCGCTGCCTCCCACAGCACCGCCCAAGCTGTTGGTGCTGGTCTTTGCGCCTGTGCTTCCGCCACTCCCGCCGCCTGCAGCACCCGCCGCCTGTCCGGCTGCACTTGCCGCTGCGGCAACGTTCGTCCCGTTCTGGCTGTCGATGATGGCGGCCATCTTCTGCAGCTGTGCTGCCATCTGCTGCAATTGCTGGTACAGCGTGCCGTTCTGGCTCACCCGCTCCCGCACCTTCTCAATGCCTTCAAAGTCCATCATCTCCAGTGCAGCCAGCGCCGCATCCGCGTTCGCCGGTGCAAAAAATCCCAGCTGGTAGCATTCCTTCGCTGTCTCGTTCTGGGAAAGCCGGCTGAAGGTGCTCTTCTTCGCCGCGCTCACCGTAATGTCGAACACCGGCTCGTGGTCGCCCAGCTGCACCCCGCCCACAACGCCGCCGGGCACCCCGCGCAGCTGCTGCGCGCTGAAGGTGGCATACTCCACCCCGCCGCTCTCGCCGGTAATGCGGTATACCCGCTGCTCGTCGTAGAACTGCCGCATCAGCTCAATGATCAGGTAGCACTCCTTCGCAAACGCCCGGTACGCGCTCTTCAGCATGTCTCGGCTCAGCTTGCTGCCCGCCTCCTGCAGCGCCGCAATGGCACTGGCAGCGGTCAGGCCACTGGTGGTGCCGCCCTGGCTCACGTCCCGGTTGCCGCTCACTTCCTTCAGCTCGCTCACCCGGGCATCCCGGTAGTTCATGCAGTTGCCGCTCAACACGTTCGTCTGTAACGGCATAAAGCTGTCGCTGTTCAGCCGCCCTACCACGTGTACGATGTCCTTTGAAAAGTCCGCCAGCTCCTGCTCGTTCACCCCCGCCGTGTCGCTCAGCACAAAGCGCTGCTTTGCCGCCAGCTTCACGTTCTCGTCCATGGCGTGGTTCATCTCGTCAATGGCGGTCTGGGTGTCCTTCATCACGTCGATGTACCCAAACCCCGCCGGGGAATCCTCCTCCATGAACAGCGGGTCAAACACAAAGGGGTACTTTCCATGGTCGTAAAAGCCCCGCTGCGCCAGCTGCGGGTCGTTCTCGCTGGCATACAGCACCACGCCGTTGCAGTACTTGCAGTAGTGCAGCACCGTCTGTCCGCCGGGCTGTGCCTTCTTGTAGTACCAGTCCACCACCACGCTCTTGTCGGTGGTGTCAATGCTGTCGTCGTGGATGTACTGCCCCACGTCCAGCCCCTTGCCGGTGTGCCCCTCCATCTGCGGGAAGCGCCCGATCAGCTGCTCGTTGTCCTCAAGGCTCAGGCTGAACAGGTGCGGCGACTGCTGAATGTCCTCCACGCCCGGTGCCCAGTACAGCATCAGCAGGTTGACGCTCTGGATGCTGATGTCACCCAGCCCGCCCCGCAGCACAGGATCCCAGAAGATGCCCTTCACGCCGGTGCCGGTCTTGAGCTTGCGCCACCATGTGTCGCTGTACACCTGCTCGTAGTTGCACTGCTCCAGCACCGCCGGGATCACCTTGGAAAGGGTCCTTGCCGTCTCCTCGTCGTCCGCCGCTCTCGGCAGCACATTCGGCTCCGGGTAGTTGTCCATGGCATCCGCGTGCTTGTTGGCAATGCTGTTGAACAGCCACCCGCTGGAAGGCTGGGGCTTTCCCTCCATCATCTTGTTCTGGTAGTTCTTCCAGTGCCCCAGCCGGAACCACAGTTCGTTTTCAATGATCCGCTTGTCCAGCGCCGCCTTGCCGGTCTTGTACCGCTGCAAAATCTCTCCCGCCTTGGCTATCTCTTCCGGCCCGATCACCGTCTCCGCTGCCGCGCTCACCGGTGCGCTCTCTCCCGCATCGCCCTGCAAAAGGCTCTGCATGGGGTCGTCCCGCCCGGTGCCGGGTCTCGCGGTGCTCACCATCCGGTCTCCCTCGCTCATGCCGCCGGGGTTCGCTTCTGCGGGTCTTGTGTCCGCCGGTCTCTGCTGCGCCCCGGCCGCCTGCGCGGCCATCGCCATGATCCGCAGCAGCTTCTCCCCGTCCTGTTCGGTGTCCGGCTGCTGTCCCTCGTATCTTCCTGTCATCGCTTCTCCTTCTGCTTATACCCGCATCACCCGGATGGGGCTGCGGTGCACATCCATGTCCAGCGGGTCGTCCCGCAGCACCACCTCTTTGCGTACCTGCCGGGGACTGATGGGGTTTTCCATCAGCACATACCGGCACTCGTCGTAGATGTGGTCCTCCTGCGTGGTGTCAATGTCCTCCACGTTGCTCTCGTCGTACACAAGGTTCGGGATGGTGCGGATAAAATGCCTGCAGGTGTCAAACACCTGAAACATCGGTCGCCCTTCCGTGTCAAATGCCAGCCGGTAGTGCAGCTGCATCTTGCCCGCAATGCGGGTGTGGTCGCCCGGCCTCCATGTCAAAAAATACGGGTACTTCTCCTGCATCTGGGCAATGCTCTCGCCCTGGCTCTCGTTAAAGATGGCCGGGTCTGCCACGCCCTGGATCACCCTGCCCTTCAGCATCGGGTCGTTCTGCTCCGCCTCCCGGATGCGCCTTGCCTGCTCCACCGGGTCGATGCGCAGCCCCTCGTTGGGCGTGCCGGTGCAGCCGTATAATTCCTTGATGCGGTAAAGCCGCCCTTCCTCGTCCGCTGCATACCACCCCACCGAGAACGGCTTCGAGTAACCAAAGTCGTACCCGCGCCAGATGTGCCAGTGCGCCGGAATGCGGAAGGGCTTGATCACATGGGTCCACCGCTGATCCTCGTAGTGTGCCGGGTCGTTGCGCCACTCGGTAAATACCTGTCCGTTAAAGCTGTCCCAGTCCCCGTACAAAAGCGCCTGCTTTTCCGCCTCCGGTAAGCTTGCCAGCGTGCCCAGATATCCCGGATCGTTTTCCAGCAGCTTTTTGTTGTCGAACACCGTAGACGGGATAAACACCCGCGTGCGCCGCAGCTTTGCCACGCTGCCGTCCGGCTTTTTCACGTCCACCAGCTGCACCATCCGGGTGCCCGGTGGTGCCGGGCTGATGAACCGCGCTTTCACCCAGCCGTGCCCGATGCCGCCGGGGTTTGCCGTTGCCCGCATGTACACCACCGTGCCCGGCCCTGTGGGTCGGTTGCGGCTCATCAGGTAGCTGTACTCCTCCCATGTGAAGTGTGTCAGCTCGTCCACCCCGATAAAATCAAAGGCCTTGCCTTGGTAGTTGTACTTGTCCTGCGTGCGGAACATGGACCCAAAATAGATCTTCGCCCCGCTCGGGAAGGTCCACACATGGCTGGAAGCGTTGTACCGCGCCTTCGGGAAGGCCGGCCTGTAATACTGCATCGTCTTGTCGATCAGCTCCGAAAGCTGCGGGTAGGTCTTTCGCACGATCAGTCCGCGGTAGTGCGGCACATCCACCTGCCGCAGCGCCTCGATCACCAGCGCGTCGCTCTTGCCGCCGCCAGCGGCCCCGCCGTATAACGCCTCGTCCTCGCACCGCCGCATAAAAGCAGCCTGTTTCGGCTGCGGCTTCCACACGATGCTCCTGCCCTTATACCGTCCCGCTGCCATCCAGTACCACCTCCGGTCTTTCGTCCTCGCTCTGCGGCTCCATCAGCACGGTCGGCACGCTCTGGCCGCTGTCCCGGTCCGTGTCCGGTACCAGCGCCGCCGCGTTTGCCGCTGCCGTCAGCAGAACCGCCGCCACGTTGGCTGCGTCCTTGTCGCTCATGGTCATGCTGTCGTACCGCTCCAGCTGCTGTACCAGCACCTTGCGCGCATCCTCGTCCAGCTGCCGGTCGTAGCTGCCCGGGCTTGCGTATACCACCAGCCCCGTTTCGGTGGCGTCCGCCAGCGCCTCGTCCTCGCTTTTCAAGCGGCTGCCCAGCGCAAAGTCCCGCGCCCGCACGTCCTCGTCCAGTCTCTGGTGCAGCTTTGCCCGCACCTCGGCAGCCCTCTGGTTCTCGGCCACCCGCTGCTGTAAGTATCCGATCTGCGCCCTCGCCCCCAGCGCCGCCCGCGCCGCGATTTCCCGCGCCGCCTCCGCTCTGGCTCTGGCAAACACGCTGTCCGGCTTCCCGGCTTCTTCTGCCATCCAGCTGCGGATGGTGCTCTCCGGCACGCCGTACTTGCGTGCCACCGCGCAGATGGAGTTCGAGCCGATCATGGCCATCACCACCTCTGCCCGCACCGCCGCCGGGTACTTTTTCCCCCGGCCCTGCCTGCCGGGCACCGTGTTCTTGCAATACTTCCGCCCCGCCATGCCGGTTCTTTCCTCCTTTGCCCTATGCTTTCAGTCTACCGCATCCCGCCGGGCAAAATAACTACGGACATTTTCATGTCCTCCGTTTCATCGGAATCCGAGTTGCGGCTCCCATCGTCTGCTTTGTGCCTTGGGCGGCACGCGCAGCCTGCTGGCCGCTGCCCCAACAGCTCCTCCCTGTTTCTGCCGCTGGCAGCGGTCGTCGCCGTTGCAGACATTTTCGTAGCACAAAAAGACCGCGCACCTCTGTGCCCAGTCTCTTCCGTCCCGCCGGGAGTTCACTCCTCCCGCAGCAGCCCCGCCTGCGCTGCATAGATCCCCACCGTGCTCAGCACCTCCAGCTCCTTGGTGTAGTAGGTGGTGCGCCCGATGTACAGCGCCTTTATCACCGCGTCCTCCCGCAGTCCCTCTATGTACCGCAGCCGCAGCAGCTCCCAGCATACCGGGTCTGTGTGGGCATAGTACGCCCGCGCCTTTTCCAGTACGCCGTTCCATCCCGCCGCCCGGCTGCCCGGCTCCCGCAGCGCCCTGCGCACCGCCTTCCGCTGCTTTTTCGTCACCGCCTGCCCTGCCTTTCCCGCCGATCAGCGCCAGCTTTTCCAAATTCCGGCCGAGTTTTCTCTCTTTCCGCGCGCCCGCGTTAAAAAGCGCGCAAAAATTTAATTTTATCTGTCATGTGCGAGCTTTCGCAAACCCTCTCCGCCGCCGCAGGATCAGATATGCCTGCGGCTCTGTGGCTTCCCAGCCGCCCGGCTGCGCGCCCTCGCTCTCGTGCAGCTGTCCCGGGTCGTAGATCATCACCTTCACGCACTCCCAGCCCGGGTACCGCTGCTCCCACCAGTAGGCGCAGTCCGCACAGTCGGTGCAGCCCTTGTGCAGCTGCTTGCGGCTCCACCGGCTGTCGTTGGGCCGCTGCTCCTCGGGCAAGATCAGGTTGCGTGTCTCTAAGCACCGCCGCCAGCTGTGGCCGTAGATGTACCCCAGCGTACCGTTTTTGCCCTCGCCGGAAAGCCCCAGTAGCTTCTTCATGTCCATCCGGTCCACGTTCATGGTGCCCAGCGGCTCAAACTCCCGCGTCCCGGGGATGCGCCGCCGCCATAGGTCTTCCAGCATCTCCCGCCACTCCCGCCTGTCTGCCTCGCCCATGCCCACGCATTGGGCAAAGCCGTGCATGTGCAGCCGTCCGGCCTCGCCCTTGCGCACCGCCCACAGCATCAGCCGGATCTTCTCCTTCTGCACCCCAAACCGCTTGCAGGTAGCGTACTTCACCCGCCGCGCGTAGTTCTCCACGTCCTTCCAGCAGGCAGCCTCGTCATCCGGCAGGTAGCAGTCCTCGTATGTACCGGTCAGGAAAAACCCCCGCTTATCAAAATTCGCCAGCACCTTCCGCTGTTTCTTGCGCATACTGGCGGCTTTGTTCCGGCTCTTCTGCCCCTTGTCGCTCTCCTTGCGCTTCTTTCCCCGCTTGCGGTGCTCCTGATCCGTCACGGCATACACTCCAACGGCCATGTACTCGTCCCCGCACCGGATCTTCTTTTCCCGGATGTAGCTTTTCCGCATAGGCTGCTCCTGTAATTCTCTCTTTTGTGACCCACACAGTCACAGAAATAACGGGTATACTAGCTCCCCAAAGCGCCCACCCGGACGCTTTTTATAAAAAGGTATCAGACAAAACGCCTGCCGCCGAGCCTTCTCTCAGCAGCACCCGTTCCTACCTGATGCTTTTGCGGTCGCCAAAGCCCCCGGCCACGCGCTCACCGCGCCGCCGGGGGCATGTTTCTGCTGTTTGTGCCTATCTTCTCCGTTTCCCGATCCAGAACTCCTCGTCAAAATCGTTCTTGTGGATGCTTCCCGCGTAGGTCTCGTTTCTGGTGTGCAGCCTTTCCTTTGCCAGCTCCTTCTTCCACGCCTTGTACTTTTCGCAGTAGTCGGAGCAGGCGGGTCGCCGCTGTGGGCAGTCCTTCGTGCAGCACCGCTTCACCATACCGGAGCCTCCGGCTTGCCTGCCGCCGCCCAGTAGCCGTATTGCAGTTCCTTCTTTCCAGCTTTCAGTGCTGCCTCGTTGTATAGGCACATCCGGTGCACGTCCCGCTGCAAGGTGGTCTCGTCCTTTCCTTCCGGCTCTGCTTTCGGCTGCGGCTTCTTCACCGGCTGCTTTACCGGCCGCGCCGCGCGTCCTTCCGGGTATTTCCGCTCCCGCTCGATCCGCCACTTCTTCGGCCTTGCGCCCTTCACCTGCACCCGGTAGGCAGAGCTCACCGCGCCCTTGCGCTTGTACAGTCCCCGCTCCACCAGCTGCTCCGGGGTACCCCTGTACAGCAGCTTGTTCGTCTGCGGGTCGTACAGGCTGTAAATGTACTCCATCAGTCCAGCCCTCCCGCACCCCGCCGGTGCTTTTCTCGGTTGCTCTGTTCCTGCGCACGCTGCACTCTTACAATGGCATATCTCACAGCGTCCCGCACCTCCTGCACCTGTAACCCTTTGGTTCCTGCCAGCAGCTTCACAAACCGCTTGCGGGTAATTCTTCTTTTGCCCTTGCTCATGCTCTGCCTCCGTTCCCGTACAGCTCCACCTCTGCACCGTCCTCCGCGATCAGGATCCCGCCGTCCAGCGCCTGCGCCAGCTGCTGCAGCCGCACAGCGCTCAGCTTCAGCAGCCCGCCGGGCTTGCACCACCGCCGGACGTAGCCCTCCTTCACTTCCAGCTTGTCGCTCAGCGTCGCCGGGTTCTCGCCCCGGTAGTTCATTGCCTCCTGTAAGGTCATTTTGCCCTTCTCCTTTCCCAGCTCGTGGGCACCTGTTGCTCCATCACAGCCCGGATGCGCCTGTCCATCTCGTCCTTTGCCAGCGGCAGGGTGCAGGGCACCCGCATCCGGCTCACCTGCGCCCGGATCTGTGTTTTCTGCATTTCCCACACCGTCTCCGCCGTGTGTTGGCGGTAAGCTTCCAGCTCCCGCTCCTCCGGCACATCCAACACCTCCACCTTGGCGCCGTAGCTCTGCGCCGCCGCCCGCCGGAACCATTCCAGCGCCACGTCCACGCCCTCTTCCAGCACCCACTGGTTCAGCTGCCGGTAGTTGTCCACCGTGGCATCATACAGCTGGATCAGCCGCTCCGTACTAAAGCCCAGCACCTCGGCGCACGCCACGGCATACACCCGCCACTCCACCGTGGCAGCCTCGTCCACCGCGCCCTTGATCTTCAGCTCCGCGTGCGTCTTGGCTACGCCCTTTGCGTTCGGGATCAGCAGCTCCCACGGCGTACCCTTCGGCAGCTGGCTGCGCAGCCACGCCTCCGCGTTCTGCGTTGCCTCAAGCGGCCGACCGCACTCTGCCATGATCCGCAGCACCTCGCCGTTCACCTCGTTCCGACACTTGTTCACCTTCTCCAGCCGTTTCCTTCCAAGACCAAACACCTCATGCAGCGCAATGGTCACGCAGGCGTGGGTAAAGTCGATGGCATTGTTCCGCGCTAGCGTGATCCGGTTCTCAAGGCTCATCTTCTTCATTGTGCTGTCCTCCTGTAAAATTCCTCGTTCAGCTTTCCCCACTCGTCCGTCGTCAGGCTCCTGTCTGCCGCCGCCCGCGCGATCACCCGGTACGCCGGGCCGTTGCGGTCACGCGGGTGCATCCAGTCCACCTCTTCCAGCGCCTTGTCCAGCTGTGCCCGGTATTCCTCGTAGGTCATCAGCCCTGCACCTCCCCCTGCCGCTTCATCAGTTCGTGCAAAAACGCCGCATCCTTCCCAAAAACGCTCTGGATCTTGCGGTCGCCCCGCAGCGCATTCAGAAGCCGTTCTTCCACTTCCATGCCAACCTTCTTTGCAGTCTCTTCCTGTTCCTTGCTGGTCAGGTTCTTTCTCAGCATGCCCATCAGCAGGGAAATAAAGGTATCCTCTGCCGCCTCCACAATGTCCAGCCGTTTGCAGTTTTCCCCCTTCGTGTGCATAATGGTTCCGTGCCCATCGTTCTTGATCGTTATCGTAAACATTGCTGCATTCCTTTCTCATTTCAGCTTTTCCGTATGGTACGGCGTAAAGCTGTCGTACTCCACATAATGCTGCCTTGCCATCTCCACGGCCTTTGCCCGGGCAATGCCCTCAGTGGGCGCACCCACCACATAGCTCAGGCACTGGACGTACAGGCTGTTCGTCTCCGGCAGGGTCTTTGCACACTCCACGTGCACCCGGTACTTGCTCATCAGCCTGCCCTTCTGCTGCGCTGCACGGTGTTCCCCGGCTGCTGGTGGATCTTCTTCGCCCGCCGCTGCTCCCGGTCCTGCGCAGCAAAGCCCAGCCGCATAAACACTACCGCCGCCGCCAGCAAGCCGATTGCCGCACAAACCTCTCCGTCCGTGATCACGCCGCCCAGCTGCGCACCGCCCTCAATGCCCATGCCTACCAGCAGCCCGGTCAAGCCGCACCCTGCCGCCAGCCAGTGCCATACCCCTGATTTGATCCTCATTGCAAAATCCTCCGTTTCGTGTTAAACTTCTGGTGATAGGTCGTCACATCTATCACCTTGCAGGGCTCGTCGGTGCTGTCACACCGCCGGGCTCTCTTTTTTTGTTGTGCCGGTCCAGCTGCGCCAGCTCTTCCGCCGTTAACTCCTCCACCAGAAAATCGTATTTCCGCAGCGGCTTCTGCCCGCCAGCGCCTTTCCGGTGGTGGCTTAGTACACTGTAAAAGCTGTTCCGGCTCGCGTAGCCCAGCCGCCTTGCGCACTCCGTGCCCGTGCCGCTGGCCACCAGCTCCCCGGTCTTGCGCAGCCAGATGGTGTACCAGTTCATGCGTTCATCCTTTCCAGCGCTGCATTTTTGTCAATGCGCCACAGCCTCGGTCCCACCTTGTGGGCAGGCAGCTCTCCCGTCCGGCACATCCGCTGCACGGTTTTCAGGTTCAAGCCCATCAGGGCTGCATACTCCGCCGGGCTAAGATACGCCGGCAGCTGCCGTGTGTCCCAGATCCGCGCCTTTCTCATCTTTTTTCGCCTCCTTTAATTCAGTTCCAGCTCCTCCGTCTCCGCGATCACCTGCATCACCTTCAAAAGCCGCTGCCCGGCGTGCTTCGCCTCCAGCGCTAAGTACTCCGCGTCATCGTCCGGCCGCTGGTCCATGGTGTCCTGCAGCCGGTCTAGCTTGTCCAGCATATCGCAGCAAATAGCGATCCCGCCCTCCAGCAGCCACTTGCTGGCCGTCTGCATGGGCTCCACCGTCTTCGGGCTCACCAGCTTGCCCGCCGGGGCCGTCCTCCGCACCTCATCGCACTCGTTCTTCATCATACGCCCGTACCCTCCTGCGCTAGGCCCGCTTTTTCTGCGTCCTCAATGCTCACGCCGTCAAAGCTCAGCTCCAGCTCCCGCAGCACCTTTTCCTGCGTTTTCACATTCACCCCTGCCCGCCTCATGGCGATCAGGCAGTAACCCATGCAAGCCGTATTGCTCCACGGCCCGTTCAGGTTCATCAACAAACTCTTGTCCATCATGGTTCGTACCTCCTGTTGCATTCCACGCCTTTCCTGTGCTACAATCGGCACAAAGAAAGGAGGTTTTTTCTTATGGCTCCGCAATTCCATATCCGTTCACAGGATATTCCGCTGCTCATCCGTGCGCTGCAATCGCTCGAACAGGCACCAGATTCGTGGTTTGGTCCCGTGGACGATCCCACGCTGATCTCTGATATGAAAAACGCTGCCCGTGCGCTTCCTGTTGCGCTCAAGCTCAAGACCCTGCGCCTTTCAGCGTTGGATCTTCTCGCGCTGCAGCAGGCCTGTGCGTATCAATGCCTGACCGCCAATCCTTCAAAGCAAGACTACAAGCTGCTTGAAGATTACAACAACCAGTTTTCTGTTCTTCTGGCTGCGGGCAATCTTGATACGTTCCGTTAAACACCCTGTCCTGTCTGCCATTGCGCAGCGCCATCCTCTGTGCCCGCTTCATGCGGGCTTTTTTGTTGCCGTCCATCCCTTCACCTCCTTGTGCTTACGCGCTCTTGCCATCCCGGGCAGGATGGAACAGGTACTCCATCCGCATCCCGGGAAACAGGCTGTTGCGCACTTTTTCCGCTTCCGGGTAGGTAAAGTCCGTTTCGCCGTTGATTTTGTTTCTTGCAGTCTTCTCTGAGCAGCCAATGGTTTCCATAATGTCCTTGACCGTCAGGCCGTTGCGTTGCATCTCTGCTTTCAGATTGTCCATTCAACATCCTCCGTTCCTTTTTGTTTTACCGTTTACGGTAATTCGTGGTTTGATTCTACATCCGAAAAAGGTAAAAGTCAACCCTGTTTTGGAAGAATTTTATATTATTCGGTAATATATTATTGACTTGTCACCCGCGCTTCCTTATAATAGAGAAAAAAAGAGAAAGGAGAATCTTACCGTGTGGCTCGAAAAACTCAATCACCTAAAAAAGCTCAGTGGTATGACCATTGAACAGATTTCGGCGGCGTCCGGTGTTCCAAAAGGAACCCTGAACAAGTTGTTCGCCGGTCAGACGAAAGATCCCCAGCTATCTACCGTTTCCGCCGTTGTGCATTGCATGGGGTATACGCTGGACGATCTGTCCGATAATACCGTAAACGGTAAAGTCGCCCTCACCCCGCAGCAGTCCGCCCTGCTTTCCTCTTTTGAACTGCTCAACGAGGAAGGCCAGCAGAAGGCGCTGGACTATGTGGACGATCTGGTGCTCACCGGGCGCTATAAAAAATACGCTGCATCTGATGCAGATGGAAACAAAGCATAAATAAAAAAACCGCTCCGGTACTGTCCGGAACGGTCTGTCAGTATGGGAGTAGTATTATGTCCAGTTCATCCTATCTCGGTCATGGTGCCAAGTATTGGGCTGATAAATATTATGAATTGCAAACGCAGACCCGCCTGCCGGATGATCCTGCAGATCTCAGCTGGCGGGAAAAATATCTTGCGCTGGAAAAAGAGTGCGCACACTATCAGGCCACCCTTTCCGATATGCGAGTAGAAATTGAAGATCTGCGCAGCAAATCAGCATCCTCTGTTCCGGTCTCTGATCATGAAACCGAAAAATGGAGAAATGCCTACTGGAAACTGTGTGAAACGCTCAAGAAAAAGGAAGCGCAGTGCGATGCGCTCAGCGTTGAAAACCTGCGCATCTCGCGTAACCTTCAAACACTCCCGAAAGGGCACGATACCTATAGAGGAAAGACTGCTGAGCAATGGGCAGAAATAGCCGACTTGCGTGAAAAGAGCGTTTCCAAATCGGACGATCAATTAACGGAAAACTTCAAAGCCATCCTCTGTGATAACAAAAAAGTGTTGAAGGATTTTGAAGATTCATGCAACGCCACCTCTAAAAAATTAGAATACGCCGAAGAAAAAATCAAAACACTTCAAGACAATTTAAAATTTGCAAATGATAAATTAGATTTCTATCTTCATCATGAATACAAATTGTTGGCTAAATACCTTTTCTTACTTTCTATTTTTACTTTAGGAGCATTTTTTCTCGGCAGGCTCTCCATGGATGTAGCTTCCGCTTTATATTTAAACCTTATCTCGTGTCTTATTTTTCTTGTTTCTGGCGGTGCAATCTCGTATGCGTTCTGTTCTTCTAAATATGCCGATTCCAGAAAAGCACAAAAAGATTCCTATGATGAACATTTAAAAGAGCAGAAAGAAACCTTTGCAAAAGATCTGGCTGTCATTGTCGATGGGCTTGACCTTCTCTCCCTAAGCAATGCGCCAGAATCCAGTTATCTGGATCAAAAAGGGCTTCCGCATATTCTAGTTGATGGTGAAGATATCTGCATCGTTGTGTACACTCCTACCGGAGAAGTTTTTCATCAGGCAAAAAAGCCTTGCATCAAATATCCACAAACAACAAACCTTGCAAACTTAGTTCCTTGTAGTGCGTGCGCACAGTGCAACCCGATCATCCCTGATTTATCTTGGTATGGTCGTTGTCTTTCAAATGCAGAAATCCTTCAACGTTATGGTATAACCATCCACGTTCCTCTTTCATCAGATGAAGCTGTTCATCGTCAACAAACAAGTTCTACGTGTTTCGTATCTTTTGGCACATCAGATGTTCGTCTCAAAAAGAGAGCTTTGGATGCTATGATCAATTCTCAAGTTGCAAATTCTCGTGACAAAGCAAAACCCCCTCAGCCGTAAAGCCAAGGGGGTCATGCCTCAAACAGGGGATCCAAAAAGTAGGAGGTAATTGTTATTCCTATCAACCCGCGCATCTCTGCCCTTTTATGGTAGCACGGGCGGTGTAGCGGGTCAAGCGCTCAAAACGCATTACGCAAAATAAAATGTCCGGGTGCTGGTACGAACAGCCCCCGGACGGAATGCAACACATTAAAACCGATAATGCGCCTGCCGTGGATAGTATACCACACTCCCGGCAGCCGCGCAACCGAAAGGAGTGTGATCTCATGCGTACCAATAAAAAGGGCATGGATGGCCGCTATCGCTATCGCATCTGTATCGGCAAGGACGAGCATGGCAAGCCAAAGTATAAAAACTTTTATGCTGCCACCGCCCGCGATGCCAAGCGTGCCGCCGATGCTTACCGTGCAGCCATCAGCAGCGGCATGGATCCCGCCCAGCAGAAAGCCACCCTTGCCACCCTGTACCGCAACCTGATCGCGGTAAAAACCGCCAAAGGCATCAGCAAAAAAAGCCTTGACCGCTACGAGGACAACCTGAAAAGCTGGGGCGACCTGATAGACGTTCCGGCAGGCGACTTAAAACCTGCAGACTTTCAGAGCCGCCTGAACGAGCTTTCCTCCTGGCACGATGGTCACCCGCCGCTTTCTCACTTTACCCTGTCCAATCTGCGCAGCAGCGCCAAGGCCGCCTACGATCTTGCTATCCCCGAGGTGGTTTTGTACAACCCCATCACAAAAACCACCTGTCCGGCCGGTGCGCCGCCGGAGGTTCGCACACCCATCACCGACGAGCAGCAGCGCTGGATCCGCGAAACGCCGCACGCCGCCCAGCGTGCAGCCATGCTGCTGCTCTACTCCGGTCTGCGCCGCAGCGAGGCCACCGCGCTGACGTGGGCAGACGTCGATCTGCAGGAGGCCACGATCACCGTCACCAAAGGATACGATTTTTCCAGCAAAAAGACCAAATGCCCCAAAACCGCCTCCGGCACACGCGTTGTCAGTATCCCCCAGCTTCTTGTAGATTATCTAAAGACCCAGCAGGACGGCTGCCTGTATGTGCTGCACAACCGCAGGGGCGAGCGCATGACCGAGCAGGGCTGGAAACGCCTGTGGCAAAGCTATATGCAGGATCTTAACGTCAAGTACGGTTACGATGGCAAGCAGAGTAAAAACCGCCCCGGTGGTCTGCCCATGGTCATCGACACCTTCACCCCGCACCAGCTGCGCCACACCTTCTGCACCCTGATGTACTTTTCGGGCGTAGACGTTCTCACCGCCCGCGATCAGATGGGCCACAAGGACATCAACGTCACGCTGGGCATCTATACCTCTTTGGACAAAAAATTCAAGAAAAAGAAGATCAACCTTCTGGACGGATATCTCAGTCAAGAAACTGGCTGAATCAGTCTTATTTTTTGCGCCACTTTGCGCCACTTCTTGCGCCACTAAATAAAGCAATTTCCAGATAAACAGGGGTAATTAAGGCACAATCGCCCACTTTCCCATCCCCTGCCGCACAAACAAAAACCCCCGAAAACCGGCTTCACAAGCCAACTTTCGGGGGTTTCTCTTTGGAGCTACTGACCTGATTCGAACAGGCGACCTGCTCATTACGAGCGCGAGAACACCACATATTTTATCTCGTTTCTTCGTATCTTTACAAATCACCTGCGCCACTCTTGCGCCACTTGTCGCCACACCCATAAAAAATCATATCTCGCTTTATTTCCCCCACCCCAAAAGCAAAGCGGCAGGCTCTGGAACAGCCTGCCGCTTTTATCGTGCAACGAAAATTCTACCTCAGACAAATAAGATATAATTCTATCAGCACTTTGATCGTGTCACTATTATATCACACCCTCAGCGCTTCATCAACACTTCTTCATCCGCTCCAGCGTCTCGTCCGCCTTGATGGCTTCCGGCGTGAAAGAGTTATTCTTCCACCACGCCACGAGGGCGGCCACCGTGGTAATGCCCGCCGTCACCAGCTGCTCCACCGTCTCGCTCTCAATGGGCAGCACCGGCTTGCCCAAGGCGCTCAGCACCTGATTGGTCAGCGCCAGCAGCAGGCAGGCGGTACGTGCCACGGTGCCCGCAGAGATGGTCGGTTCGTTGTAAGTAGAGATATGTGCTTTCATGTTCAGCTTCCTTTCTGCTCTTCTTCCGAGCGCTGCTTTAAAATATCCACGGCTCTTGCCAGTGCCTTCGGGATCGGTACGCCCATCAGCCCCGCGTTCTCGATGATGCTCAAGGTCTCATTTGCAATAAAGCCGATCACCACCGCGTCCCGCACAAAGCTGGAGCCCATCACGGCATCCAGCCTGCACGCCACCAGTACGATCAGCAGGCTCATGCCCTTGCGGCACAGCCCTTTCCACCCTGCCCGGCTCTCCAGTGTACCGGTCTTGGTTTTCGGCGAGGCATGGAACACCCCTGCCACGATCAGACCGGTGATGTAGTCCACCGCCATGCAGATGATCAGTGTCTGCAGCGCCGCGTCCCAGCCGCCGTACAGACTGGCAATGGCACCGCCGATCAGCCCCACGGCAGTGCAAAAATACTCCTTCATCTTCACTTCCTCCTTCATAACGTCCATCTGCTCTTTTTCGCCCGGGTATCCACGTGCACCCAGCCGGTGGTTCTGCCCGCCTTGACGGGGTAGCGTCCGATGCCTCCCCAGCCCGGCATCAGGCTTTCGGCGTAGGCGGCAACGTCCTCCACGCTCACGCCCTCCACCCGGATGTCTGCCGCCCGGCCCAGCAGGTGCTGGCTGCTCTTGGCACCGCCCACGGCTGCGTTATGCACCGCCGTCCGGTAGCCGCTGGTGATTACCACCGGCTTGCCGAAGTGCTCCCGGATGCACTGGAGCACCACGGTCAGCACCTCGTCCACCATAACGGTGTCGGTGCCGTCCCGGCAGCGCAGCTCCCGCACCTTAAAGTCCGGTGCAAGGCGGTGGTTGCCGTCTGCCATAAGGCTGTACTGTTTAATTGCCATAGTCCACTTCCTTTCCTTTTTTATTGATGATGCAGGCCTCTATACAATTTATGGCTGCCCGCTATCAAACAACATACTTCTTGTGCTGGCTTCGCACATCGTCGCTCTGTACATCCGCATAGATCATCGTCGTTGCAATGTTCGCGTGTCCGAGCATCTTCTGGATGTTGATCACATCCATGCCGTGCTGCAGCGCGTGCGTTGCAGTAGTGTGCCGGATCAGATGCGGGTATACATCACGTTCCAGCCCGGACTTCTCGCCAAGCTGCTTGATGATTTTTTCGATTCCGGCCTTGCTCAATCTGGTGTGCGGGCTGCGTTCGCTAGTTAATTAAAATTACAGAATAGTTTTAACAATTTTATCCGCAATTATGTTTCTTGTCCTAAAGGTTGGATGAGTGCCATCTTGCGTATAATATCTGTTTGTAATCGAATTTGCTCCAAGAGAACGATATAAATTTATGCACGGAAGGTTATATATAAAAGCCACATCATTTTCAATCGCATTCGAGAAATCATACAAATATATTCCATTATTATTAGGATTTATATTGCTATCTTCTCCATCGGAAATGCTTCTCCAATAAGGGCAAATAACAACGATTCTAATTTGCGGATATTTCGCTTGCAATTTTTTTAGTGCTTTAGAATATACTTCCTTAAAAGTATCAATGGAATAATTATATCCCCAATCATTTGTACCATAAAAAACAGTTATAAAATCAACATTCGCAAAATCAATTTCTTTTAATGTGGTTAAATGTTCAGCATAATTTGTAATTGAAATATTTCCAACTTTTGCATCTTGCTCTGACCAGTCACCAGATATAATAGCATCTACAAGTCGGTTGAAAGAAAACGGCATATAATTCTTGTCCGCATGGTCAATTACAGAGGTTCCACTAAATCCAACATTGATTGCCTCGATTTCAGGATATTTCTTTGAAATCATTTCTGGGTATCCAGTTTCATGTCCAAACATACCTGTAATGGAATCTCCCATGCAAACGATAGTGCTTTTTATTTTTGTCGCTGGTTTTGAGAATCCAATTATATTTGCAACCCTGTCAGATACTGCAATCATTGAAGGGTATAAATGCCTTGAAAATTCCACAGAGGATGCTGATTTGTACGAAATATTAATATCGTTTGTTCTCAACCAGTAAGCAAATTCATCACGTCCTCCACCATTTTGATAAATAGATAATGTTCCCTGCGAACTCAAACCAATACCATTGGCGTTGTTAAATGTTTCGTTATAAGTTTTCAATTTCATCCCCGAAATTGTGATTTTTGCAACTGTGTCGTTATTCATCGGCAATATGCTCTTATCATAATCAGGGGCTATATTCTTAAATGGAATAGTAATTCTGTATTTACCATCGGCTGCCGTAGATGATGCGTAGGCACTTACATCTTTTGGAAGAGATACCGTTTTCAACGTCGTTTTATATTCAACAAAATCTGTAAGAACTCCATATTGGAGCATGACATTACTATAAACAATTGTATTGGCGCTTGTTACATTGTTTAAACACGTATAGAAACGAATTTCTATTACATCCCCCGCAGAAACTTTCAACATACAGTACAACCGTCCTATGCCGTAAAGCATTTCTGCATCACTGTTTTTTGTATTTTTAACGTTTATAGCAACATCTTCGGCATTTTCTCCTTTGGCATTGCACGAAAACCATAAATTTCCTGTAAACTCAGCGGTGTAGTTACATACAACAGCCGTGACCGCCCTTTCTTCCATTTTTCCCCTGATAATCTTTAATCCATTATCTTGATGAGTAATAGTGTGTAACGAATTATATGAGTTTGCATAAAGAGGGATAGTTGTATAATCAAAACGATTTTGCAAGTAAACAACCGCTGTAGCCTTATAAATTTCTGCGTTATAAAGCTCTCTGTCCACAAATATTGTTGAACCATCTAATTTGTATTCAACCGTTCCGCTCGTATCAATTAAATCTTCCTTTAGCTGACTAACCCCCTTCGCGTTCTCCTCCTCCGCTGCCTTTGCCCGGGTCACTTCCTCCGCCAGCGCCGTGCCCATCGCCTCGGGGTGCTGGGTCAGGTAGCTGTCCACCTGCGTGCGGATCAAATCCTCCTTCAGGTTCAGCCCGCCCGCGTTCAGGGTGTCCACCTGCTGCTGCAGCTTCTGTTCCGCCCCCTCCGCGCGGCTCTTTTCCGCCTTCAGGCTTTCGGTCTGCGCGTCATTGCGCTTACCCACCTCTGCCGCGTCCGCCGGCGCTTCCGGCACCCGCAGCGTCGCGTCGGTCTTCGTAAGGTCTTTTCCGTTCAGGTCAAATACCTTGCCCATGTTGTTCTCCTCCGTTACTGTTTCCATGCGGCTTTCAGCCGGTCATAGATGGTCTGCATCTTGCTGCTCGCATAGGCCGCGTTCCGCAGCAAGGTCAGTACCAGCTCCTTCTCGTGGTCGGTCAGCCCCTCCGCCGGGCGGTTCTGTGCCGCAATGGCTTTCGCCGCCTCGGCGCTTGCCTGCGCGGACGCTGCGCTCTTTTCCGCCAGCGCCGCCGCCTCCCGGATGCTGTCCACAAAAATGTCGTAGTCGTTCATCTGCTTCACCCTTTCGTGATCTCTCCGTTCGCCACCGCCCGCAGCATGCTCCCCGGCAGCGTAAATGCCGGCCGGCTGTACAGGGTCATCGTTGTAGTTATGTATTTGCAAGTCGTAGCGCTGCACTTCACGTTCTGCGTCCTCCCACCACTTCCGCATACAGTCGCCCGGGTCAGGTTCTCACTCTCCGGCAGTCCGTCTGCCGATGCATCCACCACCGGGGTCCGCGTCCAGAATGCTTTCTCCTTGTCTGCAAAGGTCTTCAGTGCATCTGCGCCCTCCAGCACCTGTCCGGCTGGGTCGCCGGTTGCATCCCGGATGCCCAGCTCTGCCGCCGAAAGCAGGAAGATCTTCCGCGTCAGCACACCTGCCTCGGTGGTTCCGTTGCCCGGCACATACCGGATCTTGGTCGCGCTCATGGCCTCCAGCATCTCTGCGTCAAAGCGCGCCATAAAGGCCCCGGTCAGCCACCGGTCGATCTCGCTCTCCGCGTAGGCGTTCACGTCCTTGTCGTTCCACCGCCGCGCATCTGCAAATTCCTGCCGTACCAACAGGGTGCGCCCCTCTCCGTTCAGGCTGCTCTCGTAGTCGTGCACTGCCACAAGGTACTCGGTCAGCGCCCCGTTCTCCCGGATGGTCACCACGCTGCCCACCGTCGCGTTTCCCAGCAGCGCCTGTGCCGCCGTCGCCGTGATCTTCACATCCCCGGTCACCGCATCCAGATGCACCCGCCCGGTACCCGGGTCGTAGGCGGTCTCGGTCAGGTCCTTGCCACCCATCTTCACGCTCACGGTGCGCATCTCGTAGTTTTCCCGCACGGTCAGCACCGTCTCAAAGGCGGCGCCTTCCAGCACCGTGGGCGCCGTGTTCCCGGAAGTCACGTTGGTCAGCGCCTGCGCCACGCTGTAATACACGTCCTTTTTCTTCACCTGCACCACGCACAGCGCCTGCTGCTCGCCCGCTGTCGCCAAAATGTTCGTGCTGCCCACCGCCACTGCGGTCACTTCTCCGTCCACAAGCTGCACAATGCCCGGCACGCTCACCGCCCAGTGCACCGTCTTGTCGGTCGCGTTCTCCGGCAGCACCGTGGCAGTCAGGCTCGCGGTGTCCTCCACCTTCAGCACTAAGCTGCCCCGGCTCAGCCGTACACTCTCCACCGGCACGATCCGGTTGCCCGCCGCCACCTTGCAGCTTGCACTGTGCGCGCCCACCGTCGCGGTCACCACCGCATCGCCGTCCGCCAGCGCCGTCACCGTGCCGTCCTGTACCTGTACCACGCCCTCCGGCGCAGCGCTCCACTGTACATTGCGCTCGGTGGTGTCCTCCGGCCAGAAGCGCACCTCCAGCGCCTTGCTCTGCCCGATCTTCAGTTCCATGCTCTCCGGCTGCACCAGCAGCTTGCGCAGCGGTACCGCCGCCGTGGTCACCTGTACCGCACAGGCGGCATACCTTGCACCCGCTCTCGCCGTGATCAGCGCCGCGCCCTTCTGCACCGCCGTCACCTTGCCGTCCTGCACCTCTGCCACGCCCTCCGGCTGCACCATCCAGTGCACCGTCTTGTCCGTGGCATTCTCCGGCCAGATCCGCGCCGTCAGCACCGTGCTCTCTCCCGCCTTCATCTGCAGCACCACCCGGTCCAGCCGGATGCGCTCCACCGGCACCGTGTCCGGCTGATCCGGGATCTTGTCCATCCAGCTTTGCCGCAACTCCGCGTGCACCGCCGCCATGTCCGGCGCCGCATAGCTCATGCCCTCCAGCATCCGCATCAGCTGCACCCGGTCCGGGCACAGGCTCTCCGCCGCCCGCGCCGCCTGCTGTGCCGCCTGCTGCGCCGCCAGCGCGTCCTCCATCGTCCGCTGCGCATACTGGTAGTACAGCGGCAGCAGCGGGGCAGGCATCCCTTCCAGCGCCTCGCCCATCTGCAGCGTCTCGTGGCAGATGTACTTTTCCGGCTTCGTCATGGCACGGTATCCTTGCCCGTCCACCGCCATCAGCATCCACAGCCCGCTGCGGCAGGCGGTAAACCGCCCGTCCACCTTCACGCCGTTCTCCCGGTCCAGCAGCGCCGGTTCCGGCACGCTGCCGTCCTCCCGCTCAACGTGCAGCGTCACCTCCATGCCGTCCCAGTCCTCCGGCAAACTAAACTCCAGCCGCTGCACCTCCGCGCTGCCGCGTCCGCCCAGCTTCAGCACCTTCTGCTCCGGGCCATACTCCACCCCGCCAAAGGTGCGCTTCAAAATTCTTACCAGCATCTCCCGGCCTCCTTTCCGTATCCAGTTTACCGCAGCCCAGCGCCCAAAACACCTGCGGACATTCTGCTGCGCATTCTTGACATATACGTAAAATACGTATATAATAAGATTGGAAAGCGGAAGGAGGTGATGTGTAATGCCAATGACGCCTAAGCAGATCATAAAACTTTTAGAACGTCACGGTTTTGTTTTTGTCAGTGCAAACGGATCCCATGCCAAATACCATAATCCTACCACCGGCAAAACTACGATCGTCCCCGTTCATGCCAAAGATCTGAAGATCGGCACAGAGAAAAACATTCTCAAGCAAGCCGGCATTCACAAATAAGCCTCTTTTAATTCGTTCATTTGAATCACGATCAATAACAAAAGGAATATATTGTTGCGCTATGCCCGTAAAGTAAAAGTAAAGTCAAAAAGGAGATTGTCATTCAGAATAATTTCTGTATGTTCTGATACTTTATAACATTGTATTATTTGATATCATGTTTTTATATAAATGAGGTGTATGTATGAATTCTATTTTTTATCCTGCCGTTTTCCATCCAGAGGAAACCGGTTATTCTGTTACGATTCCGGATATTGAAGGCTGCTTTACGCAGGGTGATACTATGGACGAAGCCGTTTCCATGGCACAGGACGCCATCGGGCTTATGCTGGAAGATCAGCAGATCTGCCCTAAGCCCTCTCTTCCTTCCGCTTTATCTGTTGATCCCGGCGATTTTGTAGTGATGATTCCTTTTGATATGGTCGAATATCAAAAACAGTTTAAGCCTGTCAAAAAAACGCTTTCCATTCCCGGCTGGCTGAACGATGCTGCAGAAGCTGCTCACATCAATTTTTCCGGCGTTCTGCAGGAAGGTCTCAAATCTGAACTCGGTCTGATCTAAACGATCCATACAACGCACAACACCCCGGCAGCTGTTTCTTATCAGCCGCCGGGGTGTTTGTCTTTGTTTGTTATTGTTTGTCTTTACCGCAGGTCTGCCCACGGGTCGCTGGTCTGCGCTTTGCTCTTCTTTTCGGCATCGCTCACCCAGCCGTCCAGCGTTTTCTGGGTGTACAGCGGGTTATTATCCGCATCCCGCAGCGCCAGCAGCATCTCGTCCAGCTGTGTCCGGTCGTATTCACTGCCCGCCACATACTCCGGCTTGCATACTGCGGTGATCTTGCTCTTCACGCTGCCAAGGCTCTTGCCAGCCCGCAGCAGCCTGTCCAGCTCCTCCTGTGCATCCTTTGCCCGCACGCTCTCCAGCGCCTGCTCCAGTGCGTCGGTCACGCTCTCGCTGTCGCCCTTCAAAAGGGTGTCGCCCTTCTGCTCCACCGCTCCGGTCACCATGTCGATCACCGCCTCGCGCTTCGCTGCGTCTGCCTTTGCCCTCTGATCAATGCCCATGGTCTCGTACATCTCCCGGATGATCTGCCGCGTCAGCTGCTCCCGCCGCGCCGTGTCGCCGCTGTTCTGTGCCTTTGCCGCCTCCAGCACATCCGGGTCATACTTCTTCAGCCGTTTCTTCAGTTCGCTGTAGATCTTGTCCTCCTTTCCCATGGCACTCAGCTTCTCCATGGCCGCCTGCGCCTTGCCGGTGTCGCCGTTTGCGTAGGCTTCATACAGCCGGTCGTACTGTCCGGTGGCACTCTCCGGCAGGGCGTTAAAGCTGAACTTCCCGCCCCGTGCCACGGTCTGGATGTCATCCCAGTACCCCTGCACCGCGTCCACCAGCTTCCGCCCGTTGCCGTAGGGTACGCCCGCGATCTCCATCCCGTCCTCGATCAGGTTAAAGGTCCGGGTGTGCAGCCTGTCCTCGTGGGCTGCCAGCTGCGCCTCGGTCATCCCGCTGGTATCCCTGCGCCACTCTGCAAACCACTTCATCGCATCGCTCATCAGGTCGTTCACCGCGCTGATGTTCGTGGCGCTCACCACGTCGTAGTCCTTGCCGCTCATGGCATTGTCCACCGCGCTGTACAGCTCGCTGCCAAACAAAAAGTTGCCCGCCGCGCTCTCGGTGAATAGCGCCGTGAACCGCTTCAGCATGCTCTCCAGCGTCACGTCTCCGTTTTCGTCCTGCTCCCGGTCCCACCGGTGCAGCAAAAAGTCCGCGCCGATCTTCATCAGTGCAAACACCGCCGTCTGCGTCACCTGACTCACCACCGCCCGGTTCAGCTGCTTGCCTGCCCGCTGCACCTCGCTCCGGTTCTCTGCGCTCTGCTGCGCCTTGTACCGCGCGCTCTGGGTCTTGTAGTCCATCACCGCATCGGCTAAAATGCCGTAGTTCTGGAAGCGCTGGGTCGTAAACATGGTAAACGTCTTCACAAACTCGTCCGGGTTGCGCTGGATGCCCGCCCGCTGCATCACCGTGTAGTTGGGCTACGTGCGCTCAATCACCTTCTGGTAGGTCTCGTTCACCGCCTTCCAGTATTCCTCGCTCCCCGCCTTGGCTGCTTCTGTACTGAACTCCGCCGGGTGGTTCTTCACATAAGCCTTGCTGCCCTCCCACAGCGCCGCCACCGTGATCTCGTCCATTCCGTTGATCCATCCGGTCAGCGCCTTTGGCAGCCTGTCCATGGCCTTCTCTGCAAGGCTTCCGTCCTTGCCAATGCTCGCCAGCTCTCCGCGCTGGCTGCCCCGCTTGCGCCATTCCAGCAGCGCGTCCCCGTGCTGGGTGATCTCCGCCTCCAGCGCCGCCCGCTGCTTTGCCGAAAGGTTCTTCACAAAGGGCACCACCGCCGCCATGGTATCCATGCCCAGCACTGCGCCCGCTGTTGGCAAGCTCGCCGCCTGCGCAATGGCAACGCCCGGGTTCAGGGTCAGCACCGCGCCCGCGTAGTTGCCCCGCAGCCGCGCCGCCATCCGGCTCACGCCATTGTCCCGCCTGCGCTGAGTGGTCTGCAGGTCGGTCAACAGGTAGTTGATGTAACCCACCGTGCCCTCGCCCCACTGCTCCTTGATGATCTTGTTCTTCAGGTTTCCCAGCCCGTCTGCGGTCTCCACGTTGCTGTTCAGCACCTTCTGTACATCCCGGATCGGCAGCGCCAAGCCCGCATACGCCGCCGTGTCCCGCAGGCTGCGCTGCACCACGCTGCTGCACTCCTCCAGCAAGATGGGCTTGCTGCTCTTTACACGGTTCTTCAAAAAGCCACGTCCCTCAATGGTCGCATCAAGGTTCAGCCCCTCGATCTGGGTCGCCAGTTCACCCTCGTACACCGCAATGGGGTAGTAGTTCTTCACCTGCGCCCGGTTGTACCCCAGCAGCTGCATGCTGGTCTCGTTGATCAGATTCGTGGTGTAGCTGCCAAAAAACTCCTTCATGTCCGCGATCCACGCCCGGTCGTAGTCCGTCAGCGCCGCCTCCACCGTGTTCAGTACGCTGTCCGGCATGGGGTTGCCCTGTGCGTCCTTCAGCATGCCCAGCTGTACGGTCTGCCCCTTCTGGTACGCCTGCTCAATGTCGCCCGCGCTGTACAGCTTTGCGTCCGGCAGTACCATGCCGCCGGTCATCAGGTGCTCCACACTGTCCTTGTTCTGTAAGTGCATGTACAGGCTGCACAGCTGCGCATGGGTCAGCGGCACCGCCTCGCCCTTGCTGTCCACAAGGCCAATGTTCACAAGCTTCGCCCCCGGGCCTGCAAACTCCGCTATCTCCTTCAGGTGCTCCTTGCCGGTCACGTTGCTGAATTTCTTCTCGCCCTCAATGGTGATCTCGGTCTGCCGCCGCTGTCCGTCGTTCAGCATCCGCGCCAGTTTCTCCATCTGTCCGTCCTTTGCATACCCGCCGATCATGCGGAACACCCGCTCTGCGCCCAGCATATCAAGGTTGTACTTCGTCAGCAGGTTGTGCAGCCCGTCCAGCGCCCCGCCGGGGTGGTTGCCCTTGCTGGCCTGCACCTCTCCCGCCGCCGTCACGGCGATCTTGTCCACCTCTTCCGCCTTTGCAAGGCTCAGCGTCTTGTTCTCGGTACGGATCACATGCAGCGTGCTGCTGGTAATGGCGTTCAGCATCCGCATCTGCTCCAGCGTCAGGGGCAGGTAGGTGCGGTTCTCGGTCTCCCGGATCCGCGCTTTCAGCCGGTCGCGCAGCATCTCCGCCTTCTCGCTCTCCGGCAGTGCCTCGGCCTCCGCCAGTTGCTCCCGCAGCTTTGCAAGCCGTGCCTTCTTTGCTCCGTCCATGTCATCCCGCAGCGTCTGGATCAGCACCTGTACACCGCTTTTATCCCAGTCCTCAGTCATGGCATTGGTCGTACCCTTCGGTCCCATCGACCGGCGGATCTCGTCCTCCAGTGCGGTCAGCTTATTTACCGCGTCTTTATTCAGCACCGCCTGATTTGCCAGCTTCGCCACCTCGGCTGCCTGCACGATCAGGCTCTGCTGCACATACTTGCCCGGGCTCGGCCGCAGCACCAGCTGGTTCAGCGCCGCTGCGTTGCGCTGTACGCTCTTGCGTACCTTGTCCATCTCCCGGCCTTCCCGCGCCTTCTTCACCCGCTTTTCCGCCAGCGCCTTCGCCACCGCAATGTCCTCGTCCCGCTGCTGCCGCGCCGCCTCAATGGCAAGGGCATTCCGCTGCGCCTGCTTTTCGGCAAAAGCCTCCCGCTTGCGCTCGCTCTCTGCCTCCCACTCGGCGATCTCGTTTTCCTGCACGATCAGCGAATACTCCGCCGTGTCCGCGCGCCGGGTCTCCTGCCGCAACTGCCATGCCAGCTCGTTCTTTTCGCTGCGCAGCCGCTTTACTTCCAGCTTCGCCTCGTCCAGCATCTCCTGCCGCTCCGCCTTCAGCCGCTTCTTTTCCTCCTTCCACTGCCGTTCGTAGCTTTCCCGCAGCACCGTCATCTTCTCGTTCAGATCTCCAAGGTTCGTAATGTCCACGCCCTGCGTTTCCAAAATGTCGTTCAGCTGCTTTTCTGCCTTCGCGTTCGCCTTTGCCTTCTGCACCTCCGCGTGCTGCCCTGCATCCCTCTGGTTCTGCGCCAGCCTCTCCCGGAACAGCGCCTTCTGCCCCTTCTGGATGCCCTTCAGCTCCCGGCTCACCTCGGCAGCCCGCTCCTCGGTGCCTGCTGCTGCTCTGGCCACCTGCATATTGTGCTGCATGATGCCCTCAAAAATGGCCTCCGCGTTGGTCATCTCCGGCACGTTCATCACGTCGCCAAGCATCCGGCCCGCCAGCTCCACCCGGGCATCCTCGTACTCTGCCACGTCCGCAAACCGGCTCATCATCTTCGGCTTAATGGCATCATGCATGTTCATCAGCACGTCCAGCCACTCGGTGCTCTCCATGCTCAGCGCACCGTCCACACCGGCCTGCTCCGCAGCCGATCTCCACAGCGCCCGCGCACCGTCCCGCACATACCCCGCCGCGCTCACATCGTTCACAATGCTCTCGTACTGCTCCGCCGGGTTGCCGTCCCGCACGCCCTCGGCCTGCCGCAGGGTCACGCCATGCCGCCGTGCCTCGGCCACCGCCTCGCCCCAGCTGCCGTACCGGCGCACCAGCTCCGCCTTCGCCGCGCCGGTCTTATTCACCGTGTACTCCAGCTTGTGCAGCTCCGGGTATTCGTCCCACAACTCGCTGTTGCGGTAGGTCGCCCCGTCCAGCACTTCACCCGCCAGCGTCTCCGCCAGCGCCTGCGCCTTGCTCATGTCTGCGCCCTCAGCCTTCAGATACTCCACCAGCACTTGCGCCTCGTTTGCCAGCTTCGTCCGGTCAGCCCGGCTGCCATTGGTGCGGGTCCACCGCACCGCCAGCCCCTCCAGGCTGTCCCGGCTTACCTTCACACCCCGGGTCAGCCCAAAGAACTGCCCCAGCGTGTCCAGCGCCGCCGCCTTGTCCGCAATGGCTCTGCTCGCTTGCCGCTGGTTGCTGTCCTTTGCCTCCCGGTCTGCCTGCTGCGCCAGCGCAAAGCGCACATTCGGCACCTTGTTAAGCAGCGCCGTCCGTGCCTCATCGTCCCCGGCCTTGTACAGCTGCACCGGCACCCCGGCATCCTTCAGCTGCTGCACCAGTGCTTCGCTTGCGTTATCCGGCAGTATCGCCGCCCGCACCTCGTCAAAGCCCACCGCACGCTGCGGCTTTGCCTCAAAGTACCCGGTCGGTATCTTCGCCACATCCTTGTACAACGCAAGGATCCTCTGTGCCGCGTCCTTGCTGATGATGCAACCCTCTTTGGCAAACGCCTTGCCGATGGCTGCGGCCGTGTGCTTTCCCTCGGCTGCCCGCAGCAAGATCTCGCCCAGCACTTCCCGCTCTGTATAGCCGCCGTTGCGCCGCAGCATCTGCACGATCTGCTCGATCTGTCCGTCCGCATCCTCCAGCAGCTTCTCGTACTCCGCCTCCGGCATCTGCTGCAGCCGGTCCTTGTCCGCCCGCACCTCGTCCAGTGTTTTGTACTCTGCCGCCGCCGTGCTCAGCAGCGTCCTTGCCGAAAGCCCCCATGCGCCCTTGCCCCGGGCCTGCTCCTGATTCATGGCATTTACCAGATTCTCCAGCGTGTAGGGGTTGTGCAGCTGTGCAAAGCTTCTCCGGTTTCCGTTCCGGGTGTAGATTTCCTTTCCGTTGTAGATGCCCTTCCTGCCCAGGATCTTCTCTACCTGCGGCAGCAGCCACTGTTCCACCTTTGCATCTGTGGCTTTCTGCTGCAAAGCCTGTCGCATGGCATCCGTGTCCCTTACAAGTTTTCCACTCTTATCCTCGGTCATCATATAGTCATAGGCACTGTTCAGCAATATAAGCAGTTTGGGTGGGATTACCCTCTCAGCTTTCTTCTGGGCTTTTTCCTCACTCCATCCGAACTCTTCCATAGCCCAGTTCTTTTCTGCTTCCCGTACCTTTTCAAATACCGCATGCGCCAAATCATGATTAGCGTTTTTCTTGTCGGTTTCAATAATGTTCCGCAGCGCTTCTTCTCCACCAACAGCTTCAATCGTTTTTTCACTTCTCCGCACCTGCGATGCCGTAAAACGTTCCTCCCGCTTCATCACAACATCCACGTCTTTGCCCTGCGTTGCCAGATACGCAGCCTTCACCGCATCGCTGTGTGCCAGCTCCTCCGCGATCTGCTGCGGGCTCTTTCCGGACACTTCCATGTCCATCGTTCCGGTTATCACATTGCCCCGGGCAAATTCTCCCCCAGCGGTCTGGCGGCTCAGCTGTGCAAGTGTAGTGTTCAGCGCTCTTGCCTTGTCTGCGTGCACCTCGTACTCCACGCCCGGCCTTGTCGGGGTCCACGCATCCGCGCCGTACACCCGGTTTGCCTTGTCCACCATGGGGTCAATGGTGTCGCTGCCAAATACCAGCGATACCGGCCCGTACTTCGTGTGTCCCTCCCGGGCCTTCACCACCGCAATGGACGGCGACGGCATCCCGCCCAGCTGCAGCGCCTCGCGCAGGTTCTGCTCGGTCAGGTTGTGCACCGCCACCAGCTCCTTCTGGCCGTCCACCTCCACCGGCGCACTAAGCGCAAAGCGCACTGTTTTCTGCACAGCTGCATTGTTTTCCTTGCTTTCGCCAGCATCCTGTGCTATACTTGTCTTAGCAGGAAAGCCCGGGCGTTCACCGCCCTCCTCGGTCTTGAAGACCGTGTCAGCGCTTTCCTGTTTTTGTTTTATATGCCCCTCGTTGTCCAGCACAAGCATACTGCCATCCGATCCGCATACTTCGTGCACATAAAACTTATTACCCTGTTTTGTACTGCGGTACTCGTTCACGATCACCGCTTCATAAATGGTCGTTCCTCTAACCGTCACAGGTGCCACAAACGTATGGGTGTTGTAGCCTCTTCCCTTCCAGTTTTCGGTGGTTCCAATTTGTTCTCCATACCGGATCACATCCGGGATCGCCGCCGCAGCGATCTGCTTCACAGGTCCATTCCCGTGCTGCACAGTCGCCTTTGCACCTTTTCTGGAAAGCTCCACAACACCAAAGCCGTCGCGCTCCACCTTTCCGCCAATGGATTCAAAGTACCTTACAATGTTCTCGGCATTTTCCTTGTTGGTCGCTCCATACGCAACTTCGTTGCCCGTGATCGTTGCCACCGGCTCCATCCGGTCCAGCTGTTTCAGGTGTTCGTTCAGCTGTTTTTCCAGCGTTTCCTCGCCTTCCGCAAGCTGGAATCGCACCCCCTTCGCCGCGCCGTTGCTTTCAATGGCAGCGGCGTTTTCTTTTGCCGTCCGCAGATTGTCCATCGCCTTTTCTGCGTGCGCAAAATAGGCATCCTGCAAAGCCTTCTTCTGCGCCTGGGCAAGGTTCTTTGCGTGCAGCGCCGCCCGGTTCTCCGGGTCGATGGTCAGGATCTCCTTTGCCTTGCTGATGATTCCGCTCAAAAGCTGCTTCACCGCGTTCACGGCCTTGGTAATGGTGCCCGCCTTGCCCGCGTTCTTGTCCGCCTGCGCCCGCTGGAACTGTGCCCACCGGGTCATGTCCTCCACGGTCTCAAAAATGCCGCTCCAGCTGTCGGCCACCAGCTCCTCCGCCGCCTGTTCATAGGTCAGGTTCTGGGCTGCGTAGTCCTGCATTTTCTCCCGGATCATCCGGTCCACGTTCTCGTAGCCCTCACTCTCTGCCATGTACTCCAGCGCCATGTCCATCAGCGCCTTTGCGCCCTCCGCGTCCAAAGCGTTGTACCAGTGAAAGTCCTCGTGCAGGATCGTTGCAAACACATTTTCGTTCCCGTCCGCAAAGAAAATGCGTCCCGTCTCTGTGTCGATGTACGCCTTCACCCGCTTGCTGGGCGTTCCGTCCGGTCCCCGCAGCACGCTCTTTAAAACAGCATCCGTGCCGGTGCCCGCCGCGTTCAGCTGGATCAGCTGGGTCGCCATCTCGTCCGCCGTCCGCAGGCTTCCTTTCCAGATCACCCGGCCTTCGCCGCTGGTGCTCTGGCTGCTAAGCGCACCGCCCAGCCCGCCTGCTGCTTCGGTCTCGCCCTGCCCCTGCGTCCACGCTGCCTGCAAAGCCTCTTTGCCGCCGGGCTGCTGCAGCACATAGTTTGTAAAACCCGCCAGTCCGCTGGTGCTTCCCGCCAACTCCAGCGCCTTGTCAAAGGTCTTCACCCCCTCCATCTGTCCAAGCCGGTACATGCAGCTCGCCGCCGAGGTATACCGGTCAAGGTCTGTAATACTGTCCGGCACCATCCGGCTGATGGTCTCGCTCGCGCCCCTGCTCACCTTCCACCGGCTCAGCTCCCGCTGTACGCTGCGCTGCTTTTCGGTCAGGCTCTGCTGCCGCAGTCCGTAGGTCTCCCGCAGCGCGCCGCTCTGGGTCGTGTCTGCTTCCCCGGCCTGCACCGGCTGCACAGTTTCCACACTTTCCCCGGCCTTTTCCACGTTCCTCTGAGAAAGACTTCCCCCTTCGGGAGAGCTCCGTTCCTGCGCCGCCGACTGGCTCGCAGGAACGGTGAGAGGACTCTGTTCCCCAAGCGCCCCCTCCGCAGCCTGCTGCTGCGCTGTCTGGGCCGCCGTCTCTTCGCTCTGCACCCGCTGCGCTGCAACCTCCCGCAGTGTGCGCCGGGTCGCTGCCGCCGTGTCCGGCAGCTGTACGCCATAGGCTGCCTCAAACGCTGCCCGGTTCGCCTCGTTCCCGGCCTCCGGTGCAAACATCCTGATGGTCTTTCCCGTCAGCTGCTGCGCCTGCGCCATCTGCTCAAACTGCTGCACCGCTGCATTATCGCTCACCGGCGCCGCGTCAGCAGTCTGCGCCGCCGTCCGGCTCGCGGGAACGGTAAGAGGGTTCTGCTCCTCAAACGCAGCGTCCTCCATAACCTGCGCCGCAGCCGCTTTCTCCCGCTGCACCTGCTGTGCAGCCTGTACCGCATCCACCTGCTGCTCTGCTGTCCGCTGTGTCTGTGCCGCACTCTCCCCGGGCTCCAGCGCTCTCTTTTCCATCGCCCGGTACTCCTGTGCCAGCTGTGCGGCCTGCTGCTGTACCTGTACCTGCTGCGCCTTGTAGTCGATCTGTGCGCTCATCGCGCCCAGCCCCGTGCCCACGGCACCGCCCAGCGCACCGGATGCGCCGCCGGTCAACCCGCTCTGCAGTGCGGTCATAAAGGTCTCCGGCTTCAAAAGCGCTTCGGCCGCTTCCTCGTCCCCGCCCAGTACGGCATCAATGGCGGTGTCTGCGTAGGTCTCCACAAAGGCCTGCACCGCGTTGTCCACGCCGCCGGTCAATGCGTTCGCAACCGCCGGGTATGCCTTGGCAAATGCGCTGTCCCCGCCAAGGCCGCGCACCCAGTCCGCGATCTGCCCCGCCAGCGTGTTCTTTGCATAGTCCGCGCCCATGCTCCGGGCAAGGTCTGCCGCGCCCACGCTGTTGATGGCCCATCCCGCACCAAACTTCGCAAGACCGGTGGCAAGCGTTCTGCCTGCGCTCTGGCCCTTCTCCACGCTCTGTCCCATGCTCTCCGCCGCGCCCTGCGCACTCAGCACCGGCAGCACCAGATACGGGCTTACGCCCGCCACTGCAAGGTTCTCCGCCGCGCTGCTTGCAATGCCCATGGCAGTCCGCGCCGCCGGGGTCATGCCCGCCTGCGCTGCCGCCGTGTGCCGCTTGCCGTAGTCGTACAGCTTGTACCCAAGGCTGTCCTTGTCCACGCTGTCCGCCACCTTTGTCCCCGCAATACGGCTGCGCATGGTGTCGATCTCCGCCTGCGTATATCCCTTTTCCAAAAGTTCTGCATCAGTGTACGGCTGCATGCTCGTTGCCGTGCTGCCCTGCTGGGCGTAGGTGGTCTTGCCGCCGGTCAGCATTCCCAGCAGCTTCTCCTGCCGTGTATCCCCCCGCACTTCTTCCCGCAGCGCCTTCCAGTTTTTCCGGGTCTCCATCTCGTTCCAGATGCTCACCCCAAGGTTCTCTCCGACCATCGGCACCGCAGCCGCCGCCGTTGCCGCAATGCCCTTTGCCATGTCCGCGCCGCGCCGCACAAATACTTCCGCCTGGTTGTAGGCCGGGTATTCGGTCAGGTACTGCCGCGCCTTGTCGATCTCCTGCTGGCTGTACCCCATCCCCCGCAGCTGCGCGTCCGTGTACTTTGCCTTCGTCTCCTTCTCCCCGCCCGCGCTGCGGCTCGTGCCGCTCTGGGCATAGCTGGTGTATGCGCCGCCGCCCGCGCCCGCCGTGGGCGCTCTGGCACTGGTTCCCTGCTGGGCGTAGCTGGTGTAGTCCTGCTCCTTCTGCCGCATCAGGTCCACCAGTTCCCGGTGCCGCGTGTCCGCGTCCGTCCACAGGTTCCACCTGTCAAAGTCATCCCGTTTTACAGCATTGGCTGCCTGTGCCCGCTGCTGCGGGGTGTTGTCCCCGCCCGCGTAGTTCCAGTCCGGTTCGTAGTCCTCCTGCCGGTCGGTCTTTACCGGGCTGCCGGTCGCCGTGCCCAGCACGCTGTCCAGCACCTCGTCCGCCAGCTTCTTGCTGTCCAGCGTCCCCAACTGCCGTGTGCCGCCGCCCATCCAGCGGGTATCCGTGCTGCCCTGCGGCAGCTGCACCCGGGTCTGCAAGGGGCTTTCCACAGCCGTCCGCACCCCGCTGCCGCTCCGGCTCTGCGCCATCCGGCTGCTTACCCTGTTTGCCTCGTTCTGCTTTTTCTGGTAGTTTTCCTCCCACCGGTTCATCTGCTCTTTGGTAGCCGGTTCTGTCTGCGCCGGGTGATAGCTGTCCTCGTTCTTCTTATCCTTGTACTTTCCCTCGTAATTGCGGCTCCACTGCGCCATCTGCGCTTTTGTCACTGCCATAGCGTTCTCCTTTATTTCAGCGTACCCATCGCGTATGCAATCTCGTCCTCAGAGTATCCTTGCAACCGCAGGCTGTTGTAAATGGTCTGTTCGTCCGAGCCTCTGCTCTGCTGTCCCTGCGCCGCATTTGCCGCCACCTGCATCCGTTTCGTCGTAATGCCGGTGCCCGGTTCGCTGTCCGTCAGCCACCCTGCATCCGTCAGGGTCTTTTGGTAAAAGCTGTACATCGGGTCCGTGCTGGTCATCCCCTTAAACGCCTTGGACATGCTCATCAGCTGGCTGTTGGTAAATCCACTGCTGCCGGTCTTTCTGCTGGAAGAACTGCTTCCGCTGCTTCTCCCTCTGCTCCTGCCCGTCCCGGTGATCGCACTCTTCTGCCGCGCAAGCGCCAGCGCACTGGCGTTCTGCCGCCCGGCAATGGTGCTGTAATAGTCGGTGCTTCCCGGGTCGATGCCCGCCAGCTGCAAATAGCTCTTTGCGCCGGTGTCGTTGCCGCTGCTTGCAAGGCTTGCCCCCTGCAGCAGCGCCGCCATCTGCTCCTTGGTGGTGTCGCTCATGCCCTGCCATGCGTCCAGCATCGTGCTGTCCAGCCCGTACTTTGCCAAGGTCTGGTTTGCCAGCTCGTCAAACCCCGCCTGCTTAAAGGCCGTTGCCTGCTCCATCGCCGCCAGCTGGTCGCTCAGCTGCGTCCGGCTCAGGCTGTCCGCGTACTGCTTCTCCCTAAAATCGTTCTCCCACTGCTGCTGCGTGTACCCCATGTATCCGTCATACCCGGCCTTCGCCACGCTGCCAATGCCCTTGATGATGTTCCAGATGTTGTTTTTCGCGTCCTCGCCTTCCTGCCGCGCCTGTCCCAGCCGTCCGTACAGGTAGTTGCGCCAGCTCTGTGCATTTGCCGTATCCTGCGCCGCTTCGCTGCGCTCCATGCTGTCCTGCCCCAGCAGGGTGCTTACCATGTCGGTGTTTCCCGCAAGCTCGTTCTGCCACTGCTGCAGTGCCTTGCTGCGCAGCGCGGCCAGCGCCGTGCCCGCGCTGGCGGTCTGGTCTGCCGCCGTCTGGTTCACCACACTCTTCGTCCAGTCCGTGCCGTACCCGCCGCTAAGGCCTTGCGCCGTGCCCAGCGCTGCCGCTGCACTGTCCGCAGCGTTCCCCTGTACCCGGTTTTTGTACTCCCGGAACGCCTCGTTCAGCGCCGCGTCGGTCACGTCGGTGTCGTTCATCCCGCCGATCTTGTCAAGCCTATCGTTCACCTGCCCGGTGTACGCGCTCTCGTACGCGCCCGGCACTTCCTGCTCGGCCTGCGCCAGTCTGTCCTTTGCGTTTTTCAGCTTCTTCATCGTGCTCATGCTCCGCACTTCCTTTCTTACAGCAGCATCATAATGGCCTTAATGATCCACGGTGCAGCAGTTGCTATCATCTGTCCAATGCCCGTTGCGGTCTGAATGCCGTTTGCCTTCTTCTGCTGGTCGGCATTGTAGGCGTTGTTATACTCGTTCTGCCGGTATTCCAGCCCATCGTACCAGTTGCTCAGGTTCTGCTGGTAGGTGTTGTACGCGCTGTTCTCCGCCTGCTGCAGGCTCGAAAGCTGGCTCTGCAGCCCGTTCTTTTTGGCGTTGTACTCCCCAAGGCTCTGGTTGTACAGCCCGTCCAGCACACTGTCCAGCCGGTCCATCGTGCTGGCGTAGGCAGTCTGCCCCGCCTGCGTGCCGTAGCTGTTGGCATACCCGCCGGTCAGCGCCGCCGCGCTGGCCTGCGCGTTCTCGTTGTCCTTCTGCGCCTGCCGGGTGTACTGGTCCTTGTACTGCTTGTACGCCGTGTCCGCATCCGGGTCGTAGTCAAACTCGCCCATGTCCTCCAGTTTTCCCAGCACGTTGTCGATCTTCGGCTTATACTGGCTCTGGTACGCGCCGGGTTTCGTCTGCTCGTACTGCTCCAGCGCCGTCTTTGCCTCGTTCAGTCTGCTCATGTGTTCACCTTCCTTACAAATTCCTCGTTCATGTTCTCAGTGTCCAGATGGCTCAGCACATACTCAAGCTGCTCCTGCAGCTGGTACAGGTAATTGCGCAGTTCCCGCGCATCCTCCGGGTCCATCTTTTCCCCAAACTGCGGCAGTGCAATGCCGCTCAGCCCCGCCAGACTTGCCATAGTTTCTCCTTTCCTTCTAAAAAGGTGCCTCCTTGGAGGAGCTGTTTCACCGCGTCGCGTCAGCGGACGGTGAAACTGAAGGGGTTTCCTCATTTTTTAGGTCTTGCCCCCTGCACCCGGTTGCCGCTGCTGTCCGCCAGCGTCAGCGCCATGCTCCGCAGCGCGATCTGCCCTGTCCCGCTCAGCCGGATGCGCAGCGTATCGCACCGCCGGGGCACAAACGGCATGTTCAGCCGGCTGTACTGTTCCATTGCCACGCAATTGGCCACGTCCTCAAACGCTCCGCCGTCGTAGCTCGCCGCCACGGTCAGCACACTGGGTGTCTGTGCGTCCACCCGCAAGGTGATCCGGCTCACATATTTGTCGTCCGGTACGCTCATACCAATGTCTCCGCTCACCGCGTAAAACTCCAGCTCCTCCGGCTCCTCCGCACCCGCGCCGTCTCCTGCCGTCTGCGCCCAAAGGTTCTCCCCGTCCCACAGGTACAGCCGCCGCCCGCCGCTCACCATCTCCAGCGCCCTGCCGCTCTCTCTGTGCCAGATGCCGCGCTCGGTGTCGTACACCAGCAGCCTGTCCTCTCCGCTGCCCGGGTGCCGCAGGTACAGGTAGTACCGCTGCCCCACACACCCCGCCGCCGTCCAGTCCACGCTCTGCAGCTTCTCCTCGTCCAGCGCCGCCGAGATCTTCACCGGCAGGCTCCCGTCCCACAGCATCACGCCGTCATTGCTCAGGTAATAAAGCGCCTCGTTCAAAACGCACAGGCTGCGCCCGGCATTCGCCGCCACGCCCCGGCACCGCACGCTGCTCACGCGGAAGTCGCTCGGCTTTGTGCCGTACAGCTTGTGCAGGATGTTCTCCTTAAAAAAAAGTACATACCCCATGCAGCTCGCCGCGCCGGTAAACGCGCCCTCGCTGCCCACGCCCACCGCGTAGCTGTCCGCCGCCGTACCCTGATAGCTGTACCAGTTGGTGGCATCGCCCAGCTTGCTGGCGTAAATGCTGTTTTCTGCGGTGCTGCAGCCCCATACCCGGTTGTCCTGCACCGTCACAAAATCCAGCTCCGGCACCCGCCGCTCTATCTCCACGCTGTTTGCCTGCCGGTCAAACTCCTGCCGCGTGCCGCCGTCCATGCTGCTCCACACCGTCCGGTCCTTCGTCACAGTCAGGGTTCCGTAGTACATCGGGCTGTCCTCGTTGGCCGCAATGGTCATCACCAGCGCGTCCTTCTCCGCGCTCACCAGCTGCACCTCGCCCTCCAGTGTCTGCCCCAGCGCGTACAGCACCGTGCCCGGCATCCCGGTCACGGTCACTGCATCCCCCGCCCGGAATCCCTCTCCCACGCCGCTGCACTCCATCCGGCAGCAGTTCAGCAGCACCTGCTCCCAGCTCTCCGTCCTCTCGTGGTAGATCTTCACCACGCTCTTTTGCCCCCACGGCAGCGCCGCATCCTGCTGCAGCCACACCATCCCGTCGGTCTTTTCGCTCGGCTCCTCGGTGCTGCAATGGTTTGCGGTGTAGGTCTTGCCCGCCGTGTCGCAGGGCATCAGCCGCATCTGCGCCTCGTTCTGGCTCCAGCTGTTTTCCATCTCGGTCAGCGTCCGCGCCTCGGTGTCAAACATCTTCTTGTCCGGCCAGATCAGCACCCTGCGCCCCATGCCCACCATCTGCTTTCGGCTCCGGCTCAGCGCATCCGGCAGCACCGTCTGCACCCCGTCGCGCCCGGTGTACTCCAGCGTGCCCCCGATGCACAGCACCAGCCCGTCCAGATAATACGCGCCCTGCACATCCTTTTGCTCCCGCACCTTTTCCCGCAGCCTCCGGGTCTGCAATGCCGGGTATCCCCGGCTGGAAAAATTCATGCTCTCGCTCAGCTCCGCCTCGCTGCACCCGTAGGTCTCGTTTAACCCCCCGAACGCCCGCAGCAGCTGCCTTGCGCCCGCAAGCACGGTCAGGTTTTGTCCGTCCA
>OGUG01000116.1_pt1 | contig 41007 bp, 37 predicted proteins | sample 1573711 | NCBI WGS metagenome assembly OGUG01 (sample SAMEA2582006, study PRJEB24529) | metagenome | biome: Human gut stool | place: China | collected 2011 | reverse complement strand
AGCGCTTGCCTTACAAGCAAGATGTCAGCAGTTCGATCCTGTTACCGCCCACCATTAGTAATTAATTTCCTTGTTTTCAAGGAGTTTTTTTATTTTATAAATAAATAGATGGTGATGGAGTTCACCGATAAATCTGTATAAATACAGTAATGACTCCTGTTATATTATATTTTTATTTTAAATATATATAACAGGAGTTTTTTATTTTATAAAAAGATAATAAAATAGTGAGGAGATTTTTATGAGTAATTTATTAGTTGTTATGTTAGGTTGTGCTTTGGGTGGTGCTATGCGATATTTAATCACTACATATATAAATAAATTAGGATATTTTCCTTATGGTACTTTAGCTGTAAATTTAATAGGTTGCTTCTTAATTGGCATGATAGCTACATTATTAACAGAAAAAATACAAGGTACATCACCATATCTTTCTTTATTTTTAACAGTAGGATTTTTAGGTGGACTTACTACTTTTTCATCATTTACAAATGAAACTTTAATATTGTGGCGTACGGGAGATTTCATTTCTGTAGTATTAAATGTAGGATTAAATACATTTGGTGGGCTTTTAGCAGCTTGGATAGGTAGAATATTAATCTATATGGCTTTTTAATAATAATAAAGGCGATACATTTATTTGTATCGCCTTTATCTCTATATATTGCAATATTAATGAAAAACTTTTAATAAACTTAAAACCATATAAGTCATACCAGCAGCGATTAAAGGTCCAACAGCAACTCCTTTAAAGAAAAATACACCAATCATTGTACCAATGATAAGAGATGATACAATATCTGGAGAGTCCTTCAATAAGGAGACACCAGAGCCACCAGCAACAGCAGCAAATACACCGGCTAATAAGGCCAATATACCGACAGGAGAGGTGAAACTATGTATCATCATTTGAACTGTTATTTTACCAGTAGCTAGAGGTATTAAAATGGCAATTGTAAGTAATATGATGCCATAATTTAAGCCATTTGTTTCTACGAATTGCATTAGAGCATCTAGCTGGAAAACCTTTAAAATTAAAATTACACCAACAGCATAAAAAACAGACATATTATGTCCAATATAACTTAAGGCTAAAAGTACTAAAAGAATAATATATTCATTACTCATATAAACACGTCCTTTAATTAAATTTTCTTAAATTGTTTTTCTATTGTAGCATATGGTTTTTGAAAAAACAAAAATTCTTTAAAATTTTTTCTAAAAAACTATAGCTTTTTTAATTTATTTTTGTTACAATATAACAAGTTAATGCTTTAGCTAATTAAAGTATTACAATGCAAGTATAGATAATATATATTCGTATTAGGAGGAAATATTTATGAAAAAGGTATTATTGCTATGTATGTCTATGCTTTTAGGCGCAATGTTAGTAGCTGGCTGTGGAAGTGAGGAAAAAGAAACATCTTCTGCTACTGGTGGCAGTGATAAACCTATCGTTATTGGTTTAGATGATAGTTATCCACCAATGGGCTTTAAAGACGAAAATAATGAAATTGTTGGTTTTGACGTAGATTTAGCAAAAGAAGCAACAAAAAGACTTAATCGTCCAGTAGAATTCAAAGCAATTGATTGGTCTAGTAAAGAAGCTGAACTTAAAAGCGGTCGTGTAGATATTCTTTGGAATGGCTTAGATATTACTGAAAAACGTAAAGAAAATATGTTATTTAGTGATCCTTACATGAAAAATCGTCAAGTTATCTTCGTTCCAGTTAATTCTGATATAAAATCTCTTGACCAGTTAAAAGGTAAAGTAATCGGTACTCAAAGCGGTAGTACAGCAGAAGATTTCTTAGATAATAACCAAGATTATGCTGCACAATTTGCTGAAGTAAAAAAATATGGTGATTACATTGATGCTTTCATGGATTTAGAAAATGGTAGAATTGATGCAGTAGTAACAGATGAACTCATCGGTACTTATTACATGCAAAAACATGCTGATTCCTTCAAAGAAACTGATATTGTTGTAGGTGAACCTACTGATTTTGGTATTGCATTTGCAAAAGACAATCAAGCTCTTCGTGATGAAGTTCAAAAAGTAATGAATGAAATGAAAGCTGATGGTACAATCGCTAAAATTTCCGAAAAATGGTTTGGTAAAGATATCACTACAAAATAATAAGATAAATAAAAGCGAGAACGAAAAGTTCTCGCTTTTTATTTGGATAATATAGTTACAGCTAAAATAATGATGATAGCACCAATTAATTCAAATAAACCAAAGGAAATATTTAAGAAGATAATTGATAAAATAATAGAAGAAAAAGGTTCTAAAGAAGCAAAAACGCTAATTTTTGTAGGAGAGAGATATTTTGTACTTTCAAGATAAGCACAAAATGCTATTGCTGTACCAAAAATAATGATAGCAGATAAAGTAAGAGCTGTATCTAAATCCCATATGCCATTGAATTCCCATGGTTTTTGATAAAAGGACATCAAGATACCACCGATTAGCATACCCCAGCCAATGATTAGTGTGGAACGCCATTTTTTGATAATAGTTCGAGGTTGCAATGTATAAAAGGCAGCAAAGCAAGCACAAACAAGTCCCCAGATAAGAGCTTCTAAAGATATAGCTAGAGTGGAAAAATTTCCTTTAGTAACTAAAAAGAAAGTTCCGACCATGGCAAGAAAGATAGAAAATAATTCTTTAAAAGAAGGTAAGCGATGAGTGGTGAACAATAAGTAAAATACGATTACAATAGGCATTAAATATTGCAGTATAGTAGCTGTAGCAGCATTACTGTGAATGATTGTACCAAAATATGTATATTGAACACCTAGCATACCAAAGATACCAAAACAAATTAATGGAAATTTATCTTTAGTGCGCCAAATAGAAAAAATATCACCTTTATTTAAGATGGCATCAATACATAATAAAATAATACCAGACAAAATTAGACGAACAGTAACAAGCCACTCGGCAGAGATGATTTTATCAACAAATAAATGTTGGGATAATACACCAGAAGCACCCCAAAGTATAGTACCTGTAACTATAAATAGTGTACCTTTTAATTGGCAAGACATAAGAACCTCCTGAAATATGAAAATAATAGATATATTCTATTATTTTTTTTATTTATTGTAAATAAGTATTGCTTTTTGAGGATTATTGTATTAAAATTTAAATAAGATATTAATTAATAATAATTATTTATTAGAATTGAGTTAAGGAGAAGAAATTATGGAAATGTCAGCATTATGGAAATTAAGTTACGGAATGTATGCTATTGGCACATTAGATGGAGAAAGACCGACAGGTTGTATTGTAAATACAGTTATTCAAATCACTAGCGATAATCCAGTGATTGCTATTAGCATGAATAAAAATAACTATACTTATGATTGTATAAAACGCACAGGTAGATTTTCTGTATCCATTTTATCTGAAAAAACAACACAAAATGTAATTGCTAAATTAGGTTTTTCTTCTGGTAGAGATACAGATAAATTTGATGGCGATATTTTTGCTTGGGAATATATGGACGGACTTCCTGTAGTAAATGAAAATAGCTGTGCGCATATAACAGCAGAAGTTATTACAATGACAGAAATGGAAACTCATTATGTGATTTTAGCGCGTGTACAAGATGCAAAAGTAACTTCTGATTACAATCCAATGACTTATAAATATTATCATGAAGTAATCAAAGGTAAAGCTCCTAAAAATGCACCTACTTATCAGGCTCCAGAAAAAATAACAGATAAAGAAACATGGGCTTGCCAAATTTGCGGATATATTTATGAAGGTGATTTAACTAAAGAACCAGAAGATTTTGTTTGCCCAATTTGTAAACAACCAAAATCTATGTTTAAAAAACAATAAAATAAATTGGTAAAATAAAAAGCTGACCATTATTAGGTCAGCTTTTATTAATTTAGAAAATATTATTTTTTGGAACGAGCTTTAGCTTTTGCAGCTTGTTTTTTCTCTTGTTCATGTTTTGCGTAATCTACGCCCCAGCTTTTCATTTTATGTTTAAACGCTAACATTGGATGGCGTAAAAACATTTTTTTCTGAGTGCTTTGCATGATAGAGCGAAATTCTTTTGTTTGTTTAGTGCCAAAACAAGGACGGTCACAACGTTCGCAAATTGGTTTAGTAATACCATATGGACATCTACTGATTTTCGTCATTACAGTAGTGAGCAAAGCTGTACATTTTGGACAAAGTTTACTTCCAGATGTATTATGATGGCTGTGACAATAAACACCAAATGTTTTACGGATTTCTTCTTTTTCCTTAGGAACATTGTTTTTTATTTCAACCGGTTTACGTTTTGGTAAAAATCTTGAAAAAATTCCCATAGCAGTCTCCCTTGATTATATAATTATTGATTTATAAGTACTTATTTAATTTTACGGTTTATTATAATTTATGTCAAGAAATAGCATAATAGTTTGACAAGGTTTAATTTTTATGATAGTGTCATTGTTAATAAGATTAAGGTATTATTTGGAGTGTATAATTGATATGATAAAGTTAAAAAATATTGTAAAGACTTACGATACCCCAAATGGTTCAGTTCATGCGTTAAAAGATATTAATTTAGAAATTAAGCGTGGAGAAATTTATGGGATTATCGGTCTAAGTGGTGCTGGTAAATCTACATTAGTTCGTTGCATAAATATGCTAGAAAGACCGACTTCTGGTAACGTCATCGTCAATGGTAAAGATTTGACAACAATGACAGAATCTCAGCTTCGTGAAGCGAGAAAAGATATCGGCATGATTTTCCAACATTTTAATTTATTGTCTACTTCTACAGTATACGATAATATTGCTTTTCCTTTAAAATTAGCAGGAAAATCTAAAGAAGAAATCAAGGCTAAAGTAGAACCATTATTAAAATTGGTTGGTCTTGAAAATAAAGCTCATCAATATCCATCTCAATTATCAGGTGGTCAAAAGCAGCGTGTAGGTATAGCTAGAGCTTTAGCTAATGATACAAAAGTATTATTATGTGATGAAGCGACATCAGCTCTTGACCCTCAGACAACAAAAGCTATTTTAGAATTAATTAGAGATATAAATAAGAAATTACAATTAACAGTAGTAGTAATTACTCATGAAATGCAAGTTATCAAAGACCTTTGCGATAAAGTTGCTGTATTAGACCATGGGGTAATTGCAGAAAATGGTACAGTATTAGAAATATTTACTAATCCTAAAGAACCTATTACTAAGGAATTTATGAGCGTACTTAGTAGCAATGAACTTCCAGCTGCTTATCGCAATGGCAAAGTACATAAAGAATATATAAAAGATGCAACTATGTTACTTCGTTTGACTTTTATTGGCGAGTCTGCAGATAATCCAGTGATTGCAGGTCTTATTCGTAAATTCCCTGAATTGGATATAAGTATTTTATTTGGAGATTTATCTCAAATTCAAATGGTACAATTTGGTAGAATGATAATCGGCTTAGATGGAAAAGAAGATCAGATTAAAGATGCGATAAAATCTCTAATGGAACAAGATTTAAAAGTGGAGGTGATAGGATATGTTCAGCGACGCACTCATGCTACTGCCTAAGGCATTAGGTGAAACTGTATATATGGTAGCTGTATCTATGATTGTTGCTTCTGCTATAGGTATTCCTCTTGGTGTATTATTATTGGCTACTGGTAAAAATCAAGTTTTAGAATTAGGTATAGCTAATAAAACATTATCAGCTATTGTAAACTGTGTACGTTCTATTCCATTTATTATTTTAATGGTGGCAATTATTCCTTTTACAAGATTGATAGTAGGTTCTTCTATAGGTACTACAGCGGCTATTGTACCGCTTATTATAGCTTCTATACCTCTTATTGCTCGCTTAGTGGAAACTTCACTTCGTGAGGTGCCTTATGGCTTGATAGAGGCTGCTTTATCTATGGGAGCAACTCCTTATCAGATTATTAGACGTGTATTACTTCCAGAAGCTATGCCAAGTATTGTGGCACAGTTGACAACAGTTATTATTGTGTTGATTGGTGAATCTGCTATGGCTGGTGCTGTAGGTGGCGGTGGCTTAGGTGACTTGGCTATTCGCTATGGTTATCAGCGCTTTAATCCAGAAGTAATGTTGGCTACAGTTATTGTACTTATAGTATTAGTTCAAGTAATTCAATTTTTGGGTAATATGTTAGCTAAAAAATTGAATAAAAAATAATTTTATTTATGTATTAAGGAGGAATTTTGATGAAAAAATTGCTAGCAGTAATTGCTACTGCATTTTTTGCAGTAGTGGCTTTAGCTGGTTGTGGTTCTAGTACAGATACTGCATCTAGTGAAAAAACTGTGCTAAAAGTAGGAGCAACAGCTGTTCCTCATGCAGAAATCTTAGAACAGATTAAACCAGAGTTAGCAAAAGAAGGTGTTGACTTACAGATTATTGAATTCAATGATTATGTACAGCCAAACTTAGCTTTAAATGATGGTGAATTAGATGCAAACTTTTTTCAACATCAGCCTTATTTAGATGAATTCGCAGCAGAACACAGTGTAAAACTTGTAAGTGCTGGCGGTGTTCATATCGAACCTATGGGAATTTATTCTAAAAAAGTAAAAGCTCTTGATGAATTAAAAGATGGTGCTTTAGTAGCTATTCCTAATGACCCTACAAATGGTGGTCGTGCTTTAATTTTAATGGCAAAAGCTGGTATTATTACTTTAAAAGATAATAACGATATCAAAGCAACTGTACAAGATGTTGTAGCTAATCCAAAAAATATTCAATTCCAAGAAGTTGAAGCAGCTCAGCTTCCACGTGTTTTAGATGATGTAGATGCTGCGGTAATTAATACAAACTATGCAATGCAAGCAGGCTTTGTACCAGCTAGCGATGCTTTAATTATCGAAGATAGTACATCTCCATATGTAAATATTGTAGCTGTTAGAGAAGGAGATCAGGAAAAACCTGCTATCCAAAAATTAATGAAAGCTTTAAAATCTGAAGCAGTTAAAAAATTCATTGAAGAAAAATATAAAGGTGCAGTAGTTCCTGCTTTTGAATAAGCTTAAAAGAATGAAGATATCTACAATAGATAATAAATTATTGTGGATATCTTCTTTTTTTAGCAGGAATAAAAACTATAAATATCTAAATAATAAATATGATATTTTTCTTTTAAATGTCAATGGAGGGATTTATATATGAAGAGCAAGAAAAATAAAAAGAATGCTGTAAATAAAGATGTAAAAAAAGATGTAAAAGTAGCAGTAGTGAAAAAAGAAGATATGTTTGAAGCTAGATTACATAAACATTATGATGAATTAAAATGGCTTTATTGTGAATTGTATCAGCAACAACCAAATCCTTTAAATTATTTTGATGATTTAATTAAAAACTTAAAAGACTTTTATGACCAAAGGGAAGCTTATTTAAAGGAATTAGATATTGCACGTGAAAAAAATACTAATTGGTATAAAGGCAATGATTTCATCGGCATGATGATGTATGTAAATAATTTCTCTGGCACTTTAAAAGGCTTTGAAAAAAGAATACCTTATTTACAAGAAAGCAATGTAAATTATATCCATTTAATGCCTTTGTTGACATCTCCAAAAGATGAAGGTGATGGCGGTTATGCTGTAGCAGATTTCCGCAATGTTCAAGAAGAATTAGGAACTATGGAAGATTTGCGTAAATTAGCTAAAAAATGTCATCGCAATAAAATAAGTATTTGCTTAGACTTTGTAATGAACCATACTTCTAATCAACATGAATGGGCAAAAAAAGCAAGAGCTGGTGAACAAGAATATCAAGATAGATATTTCTTCTTTGATAATTATGATATGCCAAGATTATTTGAAGAAAAATGCCCACAGGTATTTCCTACAACAGCACCAGGCAATTTCACTTATTTAGAAGATATTCATAAATTTGTAATGACTACTTTCTATCCATATCAATGGGATTTAGATTATCGCAATCCTATAGTTTTCAATGAAATGGTATATAATATGTTATATTTAGCAAATCAAGGCGTAGATATCATTCGCTTAGATGCTGTGCCATATATTTGGAAACAATTAGGTACAAATTGCCGTAATTTACCACAGGTTCATACTTTAGTACGTATGATGCGTATGATTACAGAAATTGTTTGCCCATCTGTATTATTATTAGGTGAAGTAGTAATGGCACCTGAAAAAGTAGTTCCATACTTTGGTACAATTGAAAAACCAGAATGTCATATGCTCTATAATGTAACTACTATGGCAACAACATGGCATACAGTAGCTACTAGAGATGTAAGCTTATTAAAACATCAGCTTGATATTTTAGCTTCTTTACCAAAACAATATATTTTCCAGAATTATTTACGTTGTCATGATGATATCGGTTGGGGCTTAGATTATGGTTTCTTGAGATATCAGGGAATAGAAGAAGTTGCACATAAAAAATATTTAAATGACTTCTTCACTGGAAAATATCCAAATTCTTTTAGTTGTGGCGAATTATATAATGATGATGAATCATTAGGTGATGCTCGTCTTTGCGGTACTACAGCTTCTTTATGTGGTATAGAATACTATGATAAACAAAAAGATAAAGATGGTATTCAGTCAGCTATTGATTTAGATTTAATGTTACATGGCTTCTTATTGAGCTTATCTGGTATACCTGTTATTTATAGCGGTGATGAAATAGCTCAATATAATGATTGGGAATATAAAAATGATAAATATAAACAAGCTGATTCTCGTTATATTCATCGTGGAGCATTTAATTGGCGTAAAGCTGGTCGTCGTAAAATAGATAATGCTATTCAGGCGAAAGTATATCAAGGTATTAGCAAAATGGAAAAAATACGTTTACAATATGATGTATTCTCCACTGATGCCAATATCTATACTTTAAATACATGGAATAAATCCACAGTTGCTTTAGTTCGTGAAACAGAAAATGAAAAATTCATTGGTATTTATAATTTCAGTGAGTATGAAGAAATGGCATGGATTGACGAACAAGATGGCTTATATAAAGAATTATTGACAAAACAGAAAGACTTCAAAGCATCAGGATTAAAATTACCAGGACATGGTACTTTATGGCTCTGGAGAAGTAAAAAAGCATAATATAAAACCATCATAAATAAAAAAGGCGTTAACTCTAAATTTTAGGTTAACGCCTTTTTATTATTTTTTATTTATCTGTGTAACTAAGATGCGGTCAATGCGGGCTTTATCCATACTGATGATTTCAAAACGGAATTTATGCCAGATGATTTTTTCACCGACTTTAGGAATGTAACCAAAATAGGAAGTAATAAAGCCACCCATAGTTTGGAAATGTCCACTATCTTCATTTGGCAATACTTCGATATCGAATTTTTCTTTGAAATCGTCAATATCAAAAAGTCCATCAATATACCAAGAATGTTCATCTCGTTGAATGATTTGAGGGGAATTAGCAACAGGTTTACCAGTTATATCACCTAAGACTTCATTGATGATGTCAAAGATAGTGATAAAACCTACAACACCGCCATATTCGTCAAGTACTACAGCTTCATTTATTTCACTTTCACGGAATTTTTCAAGAACACGAAAGCTTTCCATAGCACGAGGCACAAACATTGGCTTATGCATGAGCTTTTCTAAATCAAGCGGTTTATTAGCTAATAATTCATTTAAAATATCTTTAGCATAAACAATTCCTACAAATTCATCAAGATTATCTTTACCTACAAGAAAAACATTTTGATTATGTTCTTGAATAAATTTTAAATTTACCTCTAAGCTATCTTCAAGGTCAATCCACATCATTTGTGTACGTGGTGTCATTAAAGAATAAGCTGTTTGGTCACTCATATGGAAAATACGGTCAACAATATCTTGTTCAGCTTTTTCAAAAGTACCATCTTCCGTACCTTTTTCGATTAAATCTTTTACTTCATCTTCGGTAACACTATCATTGTTTTGAGGATTGATGCCAAAAATCAATAATAAAGTATTAGCTATAGAAGTAAATAGACTAATAAATGGAGATAAAAGTTTTTTCCATATTTTTAATGGTGTAAGTAGAGTTAGTAAATAATACTCAGGTTTTGTAATGGCTATATTGCGAGGTAGGGTTGTACTTAAAATAGAACATAATAATATGATGATAAAAGTACTGATGATTAGAGAAATAGGCTCTATATAATTATCGCAATCAGGAAAAATCGCTTGTAAAGCATGAATGAAAAATGGTGCAAGTGAAATGCCAGTCAATAAACCTATTAAAATATTGCAAGAAACATTACCTATTTGCACAGCAATTAAATAAGTAGTAGGTTTATCAATTATTTTTAAGGCTTCAGAAGCTTTCTTTTTACCTTCATCAAGCATTTTTTCTAATTGATTTTTATGAGAATCAGCAATAGCCACTTCAGTGAGAATAAATAAAGCATTTATTAAAATTAATATAAAAATTAATCCAATAAATAAATCCGTCTCGGGAATATCCAAATATCAACACTTCCTTATCTAAAAATATACTATATTATACCACTTATAACTGATAAATGCCATTTTACCAATAATTTTTACAAAGATTATAAAAAACTTACAAAAATTTTTCAAAAAAAGTGTTGACAATCTAATATAAGTTAATATATAATAATCAACGTTGCTGATACATTTACTAAAGCAACAAGACAATGCGGGAGTAGCTCAGTGGTAGAGCATCACCTTGCCAAGGTGAGGGTCGCGAGTTCGAGCCTCGTTTTCCGCTCCATTTAATAAATATCCCAGTAGCAATACTGGGTTTTTTTGTTATAATGATAAATAAAATAAGATACAGCTTATTATTTTTGTTAAAATAAATTGTTAATTATTAATTTAAGTAGGTGATAAAATGAAACCATTTATGCAAGAATTTATTGTAGGATTTATTTTGATCATGGTATTGGTTATATTCACCATAGGCGGATTGAGCAATATGCATGATGCTCAGGAATTAGTGGCAGGACTTATATTATTAGCTACTTTGATTGTGTTTACCTTAGGCAAAAGCCCAGTATTTAGGGTAGATAGAGCAGGTATGTCTATTATTGGTGCGTCATTAATGACAGCTTTTGGTATTTTGTCCCTTGAAGAAGCCGTTCAAGCAATTGATGCCAAAACTATTGTAGTATTATTTTCATTGATGGTAGTTGTAAGTAATTTAAAATTAGCAGGATTTTTTACATATATAGGCAAAGTAGTATTCACTCATATTCATACAGGAAAAACTTTATTATTAGCAGTAATTTTTATGTCAGGAATTTTATCTTCTATTGTAATTAATGATATAGTTTGTTTATTATTTACACCTGTAGTTATCATGATATGTTTGAAAGTAAAGGTAAATCCTATTCCTTATTTGCTCGCGGTTGCAATGGCTTCAAATATTGGTAGTGCTTGTACATTTATTGGTAATCCCCAAAATGTATTAATAGGTAGTTTATCTCAAGTTCCTGCTGGAGAATATTTCTTATCAGCAGCTCCGATATCTTTTTTAGGCTTAATCTTGCTTTATTTAGCAATATCATTTAAATATAAAAATGATTTGTCAGTGAGCTTTGAATATAAGAGTGATAACAATAGTATCATTCATAAATATTTATTGAGTAAAACAATAATTGTATTAGCACTTGTCATTATTTTTTATTTAGTTGGTTTCGATTTATCATTGACAGCAAGTTTTGGGGCAGCATTTTTATTGATTAATGCTCGTATAAAACCAGAACGTGTTTATGAAGATATAGATTTTAACTTATTAATTATGTTCATTGGTTTATTTATCATCATTGCTGGCGTAGAAAAAAGTGGTTTACTTGATTTAATAAATAGTTTTTTACCACCAGAATATATGAAAGAAATACCACTGTTTTCAGTGATGGCAATAGTGCTTTCTAATATAGTGAGTAATGTACCAGCAGTATTACTTTTAAGATATTATATTCCTGTAGATGAACAAATCTTATGGCAGGTTTTAGCTTTATTATCCACAATTGCAGGCAATTTGACAGTTTTTGGCTCTATTGCGAATTTGATTGTTATTGAAATTGCCAAAAAGCAGGGTATAAAAGTAACTTCTAATCAATATTTAAAGATAGGTTTTCCATTAACGATATTATTATCCATTATAAGCATTATTTGGTTTGAATTTATAAATTAAAAGTATGAAAAGTGTTGACTTTTTGTTTTTTATCATTTATAATAACTTATGTTGTTAAGACAAGTGCGGAAGTAGCTCAGTGGTAGAGCATCACCTTGCCAAGGTGAGGGTCGCGAGTTCGAGCCTCGTTTTCCGCTCCATAAGAAATTGGTCCCCAGTCAATAAGACTGGGGTATTTTTGTACTTAGACTTGTTTTTATGAAAGTATTGTGATATCATTCATTTAGTATAGTAGGTGTACTGTGACTATTAAGGTGAATGACAGTAACATATACAATAAGAATTTTGGTTTACTAGTTAAACAGGAGGTTTTTTTTTACAATGAACGTTACTACAGAAAAGATTGAAAATCATAAGGTAGTACTTACAATTGAAGTACCAGCTGAAGAACTTGATAAAGGTATTAAAGCTGCTTGCAAATCCCTTGCAAATCGTGTAAACATTCCTGGTTTCAGAAAAGGTAAAGCTCCTCGCCGTATTCTTGAAATGAACATCGGTAAAGAAGCTATCTTAGATGAAGCTTTTGATCGTGTTGCACAGAAAGCTTTTGATGAAGCTTTAAAACAAGAAAACTTAGATCCAGTAGACCGTCCACAGGTTGACATCGTAACTTTAGAAGAAGGTAAAGACGTAGTATTCAAAGCTACTATTACTCCTGTTCCAGAAGTTACTCTTGGCGAATACAAAGGATTAAAAGTTGCTAAAGACGCTGTTGAAGTAAAAGACGAACAAGTTGAAGAACAAGTAAAAAATATCTTAAATCACCATGCAAAAATGGTTGACGCTGAAGAAGGTGCAACTGTTGCAAACGATGATTTCATCACTTTAGATTTCAAAGGTGAAGTTGACGGTGTAGCATTTGCTGGCGGCGAAGGTAAAGATTACCCACTTCAAATCGGTTCCCATTCTTTCATCGATACTTTTGAAGATCAACTCGTTGGTCTTAAAGTTGGCGAAGAAAAAGACGTTAACGTAACATTCCCAGAAGAATATCATGCTAAAGATTTAGCTGGTAAAGCTGCTGTATTCCATTGCAAAATTAACAGCATTAAACATAAAGAAATGCCTGAACTCACTGATGAATTCGTAAAAGCATCTACTTCTTATGAATCCATCGAAGACATGAAAGCAAAACTTCGTGAAAACATTGAAAAAAATGCACAGCGTGAAGCAGATACTAAACGTCGTAACGAAATCTTAAAACAGGCTACTGACAATATCACTGTAGATATTCCAGAAGTTATGGTTGAAAACCGTGTAAGCAACATGATTCAGGAACTTTCCGTAAATCTTGAAAACCAAGGTATGAACCTTGATGCTTACTTAAAATATGCTAACATGGATATGGCAAAACTTCGTGAACAGTACAAAGAAAGTGCTGCAATCGCAGTAAAAACTGACCTCATGTTAGATGCTGTTGCAAAAGCTGAAGATATCAAAGTTGAAAACGCTGATATCAACGCTGAAATTGCTTTACTTGCTGCAACTTATGGTACAACTCCACAAGAAGTAAGCAAAATCATTAAAAAGAACCACAGCATTGGTAACTTAGTAGCTACTGTACTTCACAAAAAAGTTGCTAACTTCATCATTGACAGTGCTGTAGAAGCTTAATAAAAAAATTAAATGTAATATTTTTGACCGGGGTGAATGATATGAACTATGTACCTATGGTAGTTGAACAGTCAGGACGTGGAGAACGTGCCTATGATATTTATTCTCGTCTTTTAAAAGACCGTATAATTTTTTTAGGTGGTCCTATTGATGATAATGTAGCTAACGTGGTAATAGCCCAACTTCTATTCTTAGAATCTGAAGACCCGGATAAAGATATTCACCTTTATATTAATAGTCCCGGCGGTGTTGTTACTGCCGGGCTAGCTATTTATGATACTATGCAATATATTAAGCCAGATGTATCAACTATATGCATTGGACAAGCTGCTAGCATGGGCTCTGTGCTTTTAGCTGCTGGTGCAAAAGGCAAAAGATATGCACTTCCATATTCTCGCATTATGATACATCAACCACTTGGCGGAGCTCAGGGACAATCAACAGATATTCAAATTCAGGCTCGTGAAATTTTGCGTATTCGTGAAACTTTAAATGAAATCTTAAGTCGTCATACTGGTCAGTCTGTAAAAAAACTTACAGAAGATACAGAACGTGATAATTTTATGTCAGCGTTAGAAGCTAAGAAATATGGTTTAATAGATGAAGTTATTATTCGTCCACAAGAAGAAAAAAGTGATAAATAGTCAATCATGATTAGCTGTAGATAAGAGGTGAATGTTGTTGAATTTCGGTGAGGGTAATAAAGGCAAAATGAAATGTTCATTCTGTGGAAAAACTCAGGAACAAGTACGAAAACTCGTGGCTGGACCAGGAGTCTATATCTGCGATGAATGTGTTAAGCTTTGCGATGAGATTGTAGAAGAAGAAGTTAATGATAATGAGCCTGTTGAACTTAGAGAGTTGCCAAAACCTAGAGAAATATATGATGTATTAAATCAATATGTAATAGGGCAAGATGAGGCAAAAAAATCTCTTTCTGTAGCTGTATATAACCATTATAAACGTATAAACAGAGTTACAAAGCAGGATGATGTTGAATTACAAAAATCTAATATTTTGATGTTAGGACCAACTGGTAGTGGAAAGACTTTACTTGCACAGACCTTGGCTAAAATATTGAATGTTCCTTTTGCTATAGCCGATGCAACATCACTTACAGAAGCAGGCTATGTTGGTGAAGACGTAGAAAATATTCTACTAAAACTAATTCAAGCTGCTGATAATGATATTGAACAAGCTCAAAAAGGTATCATCTATATAGATGAAATTGATAAAATTGCTCGTAAATCCGAGAACCCTTCAATAACAAGAGATGTTTCTGGTGAGGGAGTGCAACAGGCACTTTTAAAAATCCTAGAAGGTACAATTGCTAGCGTTCCACCACAAGGTGGAAGAAAGCATCCTCATCAAGAAGGTATGTTACAAATCGATACTACAAATATATTATTTATTTGTGGTGGTGCTTTTGATGGTATTGAAAAAATAATAGATGCACGTTTAGGCAAAAAAAGTCTTGGTTTTGGTGCAGATATAAAAAGTAAACGCAAACAAACTACAGGTGAAATTTTGAAAAATGTTTTACCTGAAGATTTATTAAAATGTGGTTTAATTCCAGAATTTATAGGGCGTGTTCCTGTAGTAGTTACTTTAGAGTCTTTGACAGAAGATGCACTAGTAGATATTTTGGTAAAACCAAAGAATGCTTTAGTAAAACAATATGGCAAACTTTTGGAAATGGACGGTGTAAAACTTCATTTTGATGAAGAAGCTTTACATTTGATAGCCAAAGAAGCTTTGGAGCGTAAGACAGGTGCTAGGGGACTTCGCTCAATTATTGAACGTATTATGCGTGATGTAATGTTTGAGATACCTTCCAAAATGGGTGCTGTTTCTTGTGAAATAACTAAAGAGATTATTGAAAAGAAAAAAACTCCTGTAATCACTTATGCTGATAAAAAAGCTGTAAAAAAATAACTTATTTTTAGCAAAGTAACAGGATATTAATATGCCATTAATAAAGAGTTGTTGCCAGGCTAAATAAAACCGCAGCAACTCTTTTTTATAATAAATATTTTATACTCATAGGAGGATTTCTTTCGTGGGGAAAAAAAGTACATTGAGCTTTTTACCATTAAGAGGAATGGTGTTATTTCCAAATAATGGAGCACATATTGATATAGGTCGTGATAAATCTGTTGCGGCTCTAGAAGAATGTTTGGCACATGGCAGACAGATTATGCTTAGTGCGCAAAAAGATGTCGAAGTAGAAGACCCAAAACGTGAAGATGTATATGAGATTGGTACAGTATGTCAAGTACAGCATGTAACTAAACTCAATAATGGGATTATGCGTGCTCAGATAGAAGGATTGTATCGCGCTCGTATTTTAGATTTTCGCGATGATGGTCTATTCATTGAAGTAGATGTCGAAGAAATTGAAGAAGATAAAACAGATACTAAAGAAATTCAGGCACTTATAAGAGCATGTATTTCTAAATTTGAAGATTGGGTAAAACTCAGTCATAAAATACCACCTGAAGTCATGATTGCAGTTAATGTAGCTATGGATGATGGCGGAATTTTATGCAATGTAGTTACTAATCATTTAAATTGCAAATATCAAGATAAACAAGAAATTTTGGGTATCGTTGATTTAAAAAGCAGATTAGAAGCTCTATATAAATTATTATTACAAGAAGTAGAAATTATGGAGCTTGAAAATAAAATAGTTTTTGATGTGAACAAGCAAATGAATAAGATTCAAAAAGAATATTATTTGCGTGAACAGATAAAAGCTATCAATAAAGAATTGGGCGAAGATGATGAAATAGCAGAAGCTATTGAAGAATATCGCCAAAAAATGAAAGAACATACTTATCCAGAGTATGTAACAGAAGCGTTGGAAAAAGAATTAAAACGTTTAGAACGTACAAATCCAGCTTCTCCAGAAATGGGAGTAATTCAAAATTATATTGAATGGGTACTTGATTTACCATGGGATATAGAAAATCAAGAAATTATAGATGTAAAAGAAGCACAAAAAACTTTAGATAAACATCATTATGGACTTGCAAAAGTAAAAGAACGTATTATTGAATATTTATCTATAAAAGCTTTATCACCAGATATAAAAGCGCCTATCGTATGTTTAGTAGGCCCTCCTGGTGTTGGTAAAACTTCCATTGCAACATCTATAGCTCAAGCTTTGAAACGCAAATTTGTCAGAGCTTCTTTGGGTGGTGTACGTGATGAAGCTGAAATCAGAGGTCATCGTCGTACTTATGTAGGTGCTATGCCTGGTCGTATCATTGAAGGTATAAAAAATGCAGGTAGTAAAGACCCATTATTCTTATTAGATGAAGTGGATAAGATGGCGTCAGATTATCGTGGCGACCCTGTGTCTGCTCTTTTAGAAGTATTAGACCCAGAACAAAACAGCACATTCTCTGACCACTATATCGGGCTTGCATTTGATTTATCTAAAGTAATGTGGATAATCACAGCAAATGATTTAGGTAATATTCCTCGTCCTCTTCGCGACCGTATGGAAATCATCATGCTTCCAAGCTATACTGAAGTAGAAAAAATGCATATAGCAAAAGAACATTTACTTGATAAAGTAAAAAAAGCAAATGGTCTTAAAAAATCTCAAGTGAATATGTCTGATGAAGTAATCAGCAAAATCATCGAAGATTATACTCGTGAAGCTGGTGTACGTGAATTAGAACGTCAATTATCTAAAGCTTGTCGCAAAGCTGCTTATAAAATAGTTACAGAAAAGAAAAAATCTGTACGCATCACTAAGAAGAATATAACTGATTTTTTAGGTAAAGCAAAATACACAGAAACTAAAGCTGAAAAAGAAAACCAAGTAGGTCTTTGCACTGGTCTTGCATGGACTGAAGTCGGCGGTGTTATCTTGCCAGTTGAAGTAGCTGTTTTAAAAGGAAAAGGAAATTTATTACTCACAGGTCAACTCGGTGATGTAATGAAAGAGTCTGGTAGAGCAGCACTCACATGTATTCGCGCTCGTTCTGAGAAATTAAAAATAGATGAAAAGTTCTATGAAGAAAATGACATTCATGTACATTTTCCAGAAGGTGCAGTACCAAAAGATGGCCCATCTGCTGGTATCACTATGACTACAGCTATAGTATCAGCACTTACAGGTAAGAAAGTAAGAGCTGATGTGGCTATGACAGGAGAAATCACTCTTCGTGGCAAAGTATTACCTATTGGTGGGTTGAAGGAAAAATCTTTGGCGGCTTATCGTGAAGGTATCTATACTGTAATCATGCCAAAAGCTAATGAAAGAGATTTAGACGAAATTGCACCAGAAGTAAAAGCTAAGATGAAATTTATTCCTGTAGAGACTATAGATGAAGTTTTAAAAGTAGCGTTGGTGGATTAAATGACACAGACAGATATACAAGACAATAATGCAAATAAAATAAAAGCTCAAGATAAAATAAATATTATCCGAGCTAAATATATTGCGTCAGCTGTAAAAAAAGCGCAATATCCAGAAGAACGCTTAAAAGAAATAGCTTTTATCGGTCGTTCTAATGTGGGTAAATCTTCTTTGATTAATTCTTTGACACGTGTGCATAATTTAGCACGTGTCAGCGGTCAGCCAGGGAAAACGCAGACAATTAATTTTTATGAATTAACTGCTAGATTTAATGAAACTGGTGAGGATAAATTATTTCATTTAGTCGATTTACCAGGATATGGCTATGCAAAAACAGCTCAAACTAATCGCAAGCAATGGGCAAAATTTATCGAAGAATACTTTTTATATTCAGAGCATCTTCAATTCGTTTGCCAGCTTATAGATATTCGTCATGAGCCTATGAAATCAGATAAAGAAATGTTTGATTGGCTCATAAAAAATAATATTCCTGTGCTTATTATCGCAACTAAAGCTGATAAAATAAGCCGTGGAGCAGTGAATAAACAAATAGCTCAAATTCGCAAATCTTTAGGTGTGAAAGAAATAGATATTTTACCTTATTCTTCACCGAAAAAACAGGGAAGAGCAGAGCTTTTAAATGTAATTTATGAAATGTTAGTTGATTAATAATTAAGTGCCTTTAACATATGTTAGAGGCACTTTTTTGTTTTATGAACGTTTATTACAGTTTTATGATTGATATATCGAAAATAGTTTTCTTTTTATAATTAAAATTTAGATTTTACACAAAACGTTCTTAAAATAAGAAAACAATCATATAAATATGTTGACAAAAATCATAAAAATGATAAAATTAAATCATAAGATACATAACAATCGTAAAGGGGAATAGAAAATGAGTAAGATTGATGAAATTACAAGAGAAAAATGGATTATGAACACATTCCCGGAATGGGGAACTTGGTTAAATGAAGAAATAGAAAATGAAGAAGTAAAACCAGGAACTGTAGCAATGTGGTGGCTTGGTTGTACAGGAATGTGGTTTAAAACACCAGGAGGATGCAATATAACAGTAGATTTATGGTGTGGCAATGGTAAACGCACTCATGGTGATGGCAAGATGAAAGTTGGTCATCAAATGGCAAATATGTGTGGTGCAAGAGCAATGCAACCAAATTTAAGAGCAGTACCATTTGTTATTGATCCTTTTGCAATCAAAGGAGTAGATGCAGTTTTAGCAACACATTATCATCAAGATCATATGAGTGCAGAATATGCAGCACATGTTATTCAAAGTAATATGACAACAGTTGATGAAAACGGCAAAGAAATTCCAGTTCCATTTATCGGACCTAAAAAATCTGTTGAACTTTGGCAAAAATGGGGTGTTCCAACAGATAGATGTATTACTGTAAAACCTGGTGACAGCATTAAAATCAAAGATATTGAAATCATCGCTTTAGATTCTTTTGACCGTACTTGTATCGTAACAACTGATTCTCAAGGACCAGATAGAGAAGAATTAACAGGAAAATGTCCAACTGATATGGATGATAAAGCTGTAAACTACTTAATTAAAACTCCAGGTGGAAATATTTATCATAGCGGTGACTCTCATTATTCCATTTACTTTGCAAAACATGGAAAAGATTATGATATTGATGTAGCATTTGGTTCTTTTGGTGAAAATCCAGTAGGAATGCAAGATAAAATGACATCTATTGATATTTTACGCATGGCAGAAGCTTTAAAATGTAAAGTAGTGATTCCTATTCATTATGATGTATGGACAAACTTTATGGCAGATGTAAACGAAATCAAAGTTTTATATGATATGAAAAAAGATCGTTTAGGATATAAATTCCATCCATTCTTCTGGGAAGTTGGTGGTAAATATGTATATCCAACAGATAAAGATAAAAGAGCATATCATCATAGACGTGGTTTTGAAGATTGTTTTGAAGCACCACAAAATATACCATTCCGTTCACTTTTATGATGAATTTAGAGGAGAAATATATTATGTTAAGAGAGTTTGTTGAACAAAAGCACGTAAAAATAGCAAAAGAAGCAAAAGATTGGCAAGATGCTGTTCGCATGAGCTGTGAAGTATTAGAAGCAGATAATACTGTTGAAGCAAATTATAAAGAAGATATAATTGCTTGCATAGAAAAATACGGACCATATATTGTTATTGCACCTAATATAGCTATGCCCCATTCTCAAGAAGGGGCACAAGGCGTACACAAAACAGCAATTGCCTTCATGAAATTGGATAAACCAGTAAGTTTTGAACCAGGTAATCCAGAATTAGATGCACAATTATTCTTTACCTTGGCTTCATGTGATTCAACACAGCATTTAAATAATATGCAAAAATTATCTGAACTATTATCAAATGAAGAATTAGTAGAAGAATTAGCGAAAATAACTTCTGTTAAGGATCTTTTAGAATTACAAAAAAAATATTTAGATTAAGAGCAATAGACAAGGAAAGGAGGTAGCTAAATGGATATTTTAATAACTATCTGGGAATATTTTGCAAATAATATTTTACAAAAACCAGAATTTATGATTGGTTTTATCGTAATGATCGGTTATATACTATTAGGAAAACCATGGTATGAAACTCTGGGAGGAACCTTAAAAGCCATTGTAGGTTATTTGATTTTAATGGTAGGTTCTGTAGGATTAACTTCGAATTTCCGTCCAGTATTAGTAGGATTGAAAGATCGCTTTCAGATGGATGCGATGGTTATTGATCCTTATTTTGGACAAAATGCTGTTACAGCTGGTGTTGAAGAAGTATTTGGTAAGGGATTTGGCGATGTAATGATTTTGCTATTATTAGCATTTATCGTAAATATCATTTTAGTTAGATTTTCCAAATATACTAAAATGAGAGCACTATTTACAACAGGTCATATTCAAGTTCAACAAGCAGCTACTGCATATTGGTTAATATTATTTGCATTGCCAATGCTTTCTGATAATAGATTAGGCTTATTGATTGTAATGGCTTTATTACTTGGTGCATACTGGTCTGTTGGTGCAAATATGACTGTAAAACCTTGTCAGGAAATTACAGATGGAGCAGGTTTCTGCATCGCTCATCAACAAATGTTTGGTATTGCTATTAATTATTGGTTAGCCGGAAAATTATTTGGTAAAAAGAATAAAAAAGAAAACAAAGATATCGATGACATTGAAATGCCAGGATGGATGTCAATGTTCAATGATAATATGGTATCAGCTTCTATATTGATGTTGGCATTTTTTGGAGCTATATTATACATTTTAGGTGAAGATTATTTGGTCCAAGGTGGATTTATGAAACAAGGCGATAGCATGTTATTCTATGTAATCGAAACTTGCTTATATTTCGCTGTAAATTTAGCTATCTTACAATTAGGTGTTCGCACATTCGTAGCAGAACTTACAAATTCTTTCCAAGGTATAGCTAATAAATTATTACCAGGTGCAATTCCAGGTGTAGACTGTGCTGTTATCTTTGGTTTTGGTTCTCAAAATGCTGTTACATTAGGTTTTATTGCAGGCTTCTTTGGTCAGATGCTCGCTATTGCGTGTCTTGTATTATTACAAAGTCCAGTACTAGTAATAGCAGGGTTCGTACCAGTATTCTTTGATAATGGTTCTATCGGCTTATTTGTAAATAAACGTGGTGGGTTAAAAGCAACTTTAATCTTGCCATTTATTTCAGGTATTTGTCAGGTGTTTGGTTCTGCAATTATTGCTGGTTGGGTTGGTATGGCAGCATATGGCGGTTATTTAGGAATGTGGGACTGGGCTATTATTTGGCCTATCTTTACAGTGGCTATGGAATACTTAAGTTATATTGGTGTAGCTATTATCTTGATTGCAATGATTGTAATACCACAGCTTGAATACAGACAAAATAAAGAGGGTTATTTCTTAATTACTGAAGATTATGAAGCCTATAAAGAATTAAAGGTTACAAAATAATTTTAAAAGGTTTATAATGAATAAATATACAACTATCTAATCAACATATTATATATATAAAAGGAGCGTTTTATCATGACTAATGCAAATTTAAGTTTTCTTGTTTGTTGTGCAAATGGAGCAGGTTCTTCTTTAATGGCTCAATTGGCTTTGGAAAAAGTATTGAAAAAAAATAACATTAAAGCAGCAAAAGTACACCATTGCCCTTTATCAGAAGGAAAAAGCAGTGCAGTTCAATATGATGTAATTTTATGTGTACAAAATTTTGTAAATATGTTTGCTGATGCACAGAAAAAAGGTAAAAAAGTTATTGGTTTAAAAAATGTTATGTCTGCACCAGAAATAGAGACAAAATTAAAAGAAAATGGTATCATTTAAATAAGACCATAATAATCAAAGGGTTCTTTTATGAATCCTTTGATTATATCTTATTAGAATGGATACGAAAAGGTGAATTTAATGAAAAGAGAACGTGCATATGTAGATAATAGAAGAAATAAAATTTTAGAAATAATGAAGACAAATCCTAAAGTGAGAGTGGACGAATTAGCAAAAATATTTGATGTATCACTTATTACTATTCGTAGAGATTTGCAATTTTTAGAAGATAAAAAATTATTGATTCGTTTTTATGGTGGAGCTACTTATAATAAAGTAGAAGAAACCAAAGAAGATGAATTAAATATGTATAAAACTTTGATTGCTAAATATGCAGCATCTTTAGTAGAAGATGGAGATTCTTTATTCATTAATACAAGTAAAAATGCATTAGAAATTTTGAAATATATAACTTGTAAAAATGTGACTGTAATTACTAATAATGGTAAAGTTTTGAATATGGATTATCCAGAAGATATAAGTGTTATATTGACAGGAGGAGAGATAAGACATCCTAAAGATGCTATGATTGGTGATTTTGCTATAAGAAATGTACAAAATATTTTCCCCAAAAAAGCATTTATAGGTTGTTCGGGTATATCCCCTGTATCTGGTATGACAACTGAAATAGCTGGAGAAGTAAAAGTAAATGAATTAATGATAAAAAATGCGACAAAAGAAGTTTATATCTTAGCAGATCATACAAAAATTGGTAAGAATAGTAGTTTTACAAGTGCAAGTATAAAAGAAATAAATCATTTAATAACTGATGAAAAAGCACCAGTAGAAGTACTAAATGAATTAAAAAATTTAGGAGTGAAAATTCATCAGGTTCATAAAGGGGATTTTTAGATATGAAAGCCTATTCAATTGGTCTTTATGAAAAAGCTATGCCTGGTAATTTATCATGGACAGAAAAAATATTAGCTGCTAAAAAAGCAGGATATGATTTTATAGAGATTAGCATCGATGAAACTGATGAGAAATTAAAACGTTTGGATATGTCAAAAGAAGAACGTATAGGATTGGTTTCATTGATGCAAGCATTAGATATGCCTATCCGGACCATGTGCTTAAGTGGTCATAGAAAATATCCATTAGGAAGCAATGATCCGGAAATTAGGCAACGCAGTATGGAAATAATGGAAAAAGCATTACAATTAGCAGATGATTTGGGAGTAAGAATTATTCAATTAGCTGGATATGATGTATATTATGAACAGAGTAATAATGAAACCAAGAAATATTTTCTGAATAATCTGAAAAAGATTACAGAAATGGCAGCTTCTAAAGGTATTTTAATGGGATTTGAAACAATGGAAACAGAATTTATGAATACTGTACAAAAAGTTATGTCATATGTGAAACAAATAGATTCTGTATATTTGAATGTATATCCAGATTTAGGCAATATAACTAATGCAGCTGTAAGCTATGGAAAAGATGTTAATAATGATTTAGAAACAGGTCGTGGAAAATTAGTTGCTATGCATTTAAAAGAAACAGTTCCAGGAAAATTTAGAGAAATACCATTTGGAACAGGTCATGTAGATTTTGAAAATGGCATAAAAAAAGCATGGGAATTGGGTGTTCGTAGATTTGTAACTGAATTTTGGTATACTGGCAATCCAAATTGGCAAGATGATTTGAATTTTGCAGTGAAAAAAATGACAGATATATTAAATAAACAGTAATGGAGTATGATATAAAATGAAAGTGAATAAAAAAGTTATTTCTAATTTAACAAAATGCTATTCTATTGCACCTTTAAAATATAATGGTCAAGAACATATTTTAGTAGCAGCAGAAAAACATGATCCTTGTTATTTATTTGATTTAGATGGTAATAGAGAAGAAACAATTTGGACAGAACCAGGTGGAGTTATGAGTATGGTACAAGTGCCAAATAGTAATGGTGTATTTTTAGCTACACATAAATTTTATTCTCCAAATGACTCCAAAGAAGCTAAAATTATAATTGCTACACCAAAAGGAAAAGATGATTGGGAAATAAAAACATTAGTAGAATTACCACATGTACATCGTTTTGATATAGTGACTAGAAATAATGTTAATTATTTAATCGCTTGTACATTGAAATCTGGTCATGAATATAAAGATGATTGGACTAATCCAGGGAAAATTTATGTTGGTGTTTTGCCAGATGATTTAAGTGCTTTTAATGAAGATAATCAATTACCATTGACTGTATTAAAAGATAATTTATTGAAAAATCACGGTTATTATAAATTTGTAGAAGATGACGTTCAAAAATGTGTTGTTTCTACAGACAATGGTGTATTTATCTGCACTCCTCCAGAAGATGCTACTAAACAGTGGAGCATTGAACAAATTCTTGAAGAACCAGCTAGTGATGCAGTGTTGGTAGATATGGATAATGATGGCGAAAAAGAATTAATCAGCATTTTTCCATTCCATGGCGAATGTATAAATGTCTACAAAAAAGAAAATGGCAAATTCAATAAAATTTATAGCTACACTACAGCAGATTTTGCTCATGCTATCTATGGTGGAGAATTTATGGGAAAACCTTCTGTAATCATTGGTCATAGAAAAGGTGAAAGAAATCTATTGTGCTTCACTTATAATGATGAAACAAAACAATATGAAGTAGAAATCTTGGATAAAGATTGCGGCCCAGCTAATGTATTTAAATTTAATAGAAATAATGAAGAAGTATTAATTTCCACAAATAGAGAAATTAATGAAGTAGCAATGTATACATTTGAAAAATAAAAAAATAAAAATATAAAGGAGAAGTTAAACATGTTAGAAGAATTAAAAAAAGCAGTTTATGAAGCTAATATGTTATTGCCTGAATATAAATTAGTTACTTTCACTTGGGGTAATGTGAGTGGAATTGATAGAGAAAAAGGTCTTTTTGTAATTAAACCAAGTGGAGTAGATTATAATAAATTAACACCAGATGATATGGTAGTTATGGATTTACAGGGTAATAAAGTAGAAGGAAAATATAAACCATCATCAGATACACCAACTCATTTAGTTTTATATAATAGATTTCCTAAAATTGGCGGTGTAGTGCATACGCATTCATCATGGGCTACAAGTTGGGCTCAAGCTGGTAGAGATATTCCTTGCTATGGTACTACACATGCTGATTATATATATGGAGAAATTCCTTGTGTACGCAATTTGACTAAAGCAGAAATCGAAGATGATTATGAAAAAAATACAGGTATATTGATTGCCGATGAATTTGAATTAAGAAAAAAAGATTATATTGCAGTGCCAACAGTTTTATGTAAAAATCATGGTGTATTTTCTTGGGGCAAAGATGCTTTTGAAGCTGTACATAATGCAGTGGTAACAGAAGAAGTAGCTAAAATGGCTGGTAGATGTGAAATGATAAATGCTCGTGTGCAACCAGCACCTCAAGAATTGCAAGATAAACATTATTATCGAAAACATGGAGCGAATGCTTACTACGGACAAGATTAAATAAAATAGGATTATAGTATATCTTTAACAAAGTAACTATAATCCTATTTTTTTTATTTTTAATAAAAATGAATGATATTCATATTTACTTGACTGTATAATCTATAGTTTGTTACAATAAAAACCAGATATTTTGATAAACGAGGATTATTATTATGCTTACAAATTTTGATAAATCATTATTAAATATTATTCAAAGAAACTTGCCAATCAGTGAGCGTCCATTTTTGGAATTGGCTAAGATTTTAGAGACAACTGAAGACCATGTAATAGAGCGTTTACGTTATTTAAAAGAACATGGTTATATTCGCCGTATAGGGCCATTTTTTGATTCGGGAAAATTAGAGTATAAAGGAACTCTTGTGACTTTAAAAGTAAAAGAAGGCTATATGCAACAAGTGGCTGAATTTATAAATCGCTATCCAGGGGCTACACATAATTACGAACGTGAAGGCGAGTATAATTTATGGTTTACATTGCTTACACATAGCGAGGAAAAGAGAAAACAGATATTAGATGAAATCAAAGCTCAAGAAGGCGTAGAAAAATTGATGAATTTAGTATCTAATAAAAAATATAAGATAAATGTACAATTTAAATTAAAATGATTTATTTTTAGTATATTTATGCTTATAGATAGAATAACAAAGTTACAAATATATTTAATGACTTAGAAAAATTTTTTACTGTATTTGAACTCATAAAAATTTTTTTGTATAAAGCAAAAATATATAGAAAAAACGCTGTAATACTTGATTTTGTTGAAGAAAGGCAGAATAATGGATTTATTAGATAAACAAATTATTAGAATTATGCAAGATGAATTTCCACTTGTAAAAGAACCTTATAAAGAATTTGCAAAAAAACTTAATATATCTGAGCAGGAATTATTAAATCGTTTGCGAATTTATAAAAAAGAGGGTAAAATTCGTAAAATGGGTGCTGTACTTCGTCATGTAGAAGCAGGATTTCGTGCAAATGCTCTTTGTGCATGGGTAGTGCCAGTGGATAAATTAGATGAGATAGCACAAAAATTAGCTCAATGTCCATCTATTTCTCATTGTTATGATAGAAATACTACCCCAGATTGGCCATATAATATTTATACAATGATACATGCTCATACACGTCAAGAATGTGAAGTCATTGCAGAAAAATTGGCCAAAGAAAATAATCTTCAGCAATATACTATGCTTTATTCTGTGAAGGAATGGAAAAAAACAAGTATGCGATATTTTGACGAAGCTGAAGATGAATAATTTTTGGAAGGTGATTTAATGGTTTCAGAAAAAATGTATGAATTAGGTACAAAAAAATCTACTATTCGTACTATTTTTGAATATGGTCGCAAACGTGCGTTAGAAGTAGGAGAAGAAAATATCTATGATTTTAGCATAGGTAATCCAAATGTTCCTGCTCCTGAATTTGTAAAACAGGCTATCATTGATATTTTAAATGAAATGGATCCATGTGCTGTACATGGTTATACTGTAGCTCCAGGTAATCCAGAAGTTAGAGAAGTTTTAGCTAAAGATATTAATCGCCGTTTTGGTACTAATTTTGCTGGTAAAAATTTATTTATTACTGGCGGTGCTGCTGGTGCGATTACAATTACTTTTAAAGCGTTAAGTGAAGCAGGCGATGAATTCATTACATTTGCTCCATATTTTCCTGAATATAAATGCTTTGTAGAATCCACAGGAGCTAGTTTAAAAGTAGTTCCTGCCAAAATAGATGATTTTCAAATTCAATTTGATAAGTTTGAAGAAATGATAACTGCAAAAACAAAAGCAATTATCGTAAATTCACCTAATAATCCTAGTGGTGTTGTATATAGTGAAGAAACTATCAAAAAATTGGCAGAAATTTTGACTGCAAAATCAAAAGAATATAATCACCCAATTTTCTTGATTTCTGATGAACCTTATCGTGAAATCGCTTATGGTGTAGATGTACCATATTTGCCAAAATACTATGATAATACTATTGTTTGCTATTCTTATAGTAAATCTTTCTCACTTCCTGGTGAACGTATCGGTTATATCGTAGTACCAGATGAAGTAGCTGACTTTGGTAAGGTTTATGGTGCTATTGCTGGAGCTGCTAGAGTGTTGACTCATGTAAATGCTCCATCTTTATTCCAATTAGTAATTGCTCGTTGCGCAGGCAAAGAGTCTGATATGTCCACTTATGAAAAAAATGGTAAATTATTATACAATGGTCTTATCGAAGCTGGTTTTAAATGCGTAAAACCACAGGGAGCATTTTATCTTTTCCCTCAATCTTTAGAACCAGATGATTATGCTTTCTGTAAACGCGCTCAAAAATATGATTTATTATTAGTTCCAGGTAGTGACTTTGGTTGCCCAGGACATTTCAGAGCTTCTTATTGCATAAAGACAGAAACAATTGAAAAATCTTTGCCTTTATTTAAAAAGTTAGCCGAAGAATATAAAAAATAAATAAATATTTTTATCAGCTTATCTAGCAAATAAAATTGGGGGATTTTATTAGATGAGGTGATTATATGTCCTTTATGGATAATTTTTATCTGACAGGTAAAAAGGCAATTATTACTGGCGGAGCAAAAGGTTTAGGATTGGGCATGACAAAGGCACTATGCCAAGCGGGTGCAGAAGTTGTGATTATATCTTCTAGTGATAGTGCCAAAAAAGAATCTGAAAAGCTTTGTAAGCAGGGATTTTCAGTTTATGGCATCAAGGCAGATTTAATGAAGCGACAAGATGTGCAATCATCATTTTATGAAGCATTAAATTATTTTGGCGGTAAGCTCGATATTCTTGTGAATAATTCAGGTATGATACGTCGTCATAAGTCTGAAGAATTTCCGCTTGAAGATTGGGATATGGTTATAAATCTCAATTTAAATACAGTGTTTCAGCTTTGCCAGTTAGCTGGGAAAGTCATGTTAAATCAAGGCAGTGGAAAAATAATAAATATAGCTTCTATGCTCAGTTTTTTTGGTGGATTTACCGTTCCAGCATATTCAGCAAGTAAAGGTGGTGTAGCACAGCTTACCAAAGCACTTGCTAATGAATGGTCAAGTAAAAATGTGCAAGTTAATGCTATAGCACCAGGTTATATGGCAACAGATATCAATCAAGCTTTAATTGATGATGAAAAGCGAAATCATGAGATATTAAGCCGTATACCAGCAGGACGTTGGGGTAATCCAGAAGACATGCAAGGGATTGTCGTATTCTTAGCATCAAATGCTTCTAATTATATTAATGGGGCAATAATTCCTGTAGATGGGGCATATTTAGCGAGATAAAAAATACCTCATAATATTAGTACAATCTAATATTATGAGGTATTTTTGTATTTTTTATTAAATATAAGTAAAAAATTATTTTTCTTTGTGTTTATTTTTTTCGGCTAAATCAGCTTCACATTTTTCAAGAGCTGTAGAGAATTTACGCCAGAGATGTTTTCTGCCTAATGTGCGGAACAATCCAGCACGATACATATGACGGCGAACTTGTGGATTAGCTTCGCAAAGATATACTTCAATACCACGTTTTTGAAGATGTTTAACGATTTCATTGAGCATTTTAAGACCACTTAAATCTACGAATGGTACGCTTTCAAAGCGTAAAATCAAAGATTTTGGATCTTTATCGATATGGGCAAGGGAACGCTCAAAGGCACTTACAGCACCGAAAAAGAGTGGCCCTTCAATAGTATAAACGAGCATTTCAGGGTGATGTTCTAATTCTTTTTGGAACTGTGGTTCAATTTCTGTGTGATGAATAGCATGGACATCAACAGAGAATACCATTTTACGCATGAACTGTAAAATAGCAAGTACGACACCAACATTTACAGCAACTACTAAATCAGTGAAGATAGTCAAAAAGAATGTGATGAGCAAAATAAGGGAGTCTGCACGAGGGGCAACACGGATAAGGCGAATAAAATTCGGTACATCACTCATATTGTAGGATACAACAAATAAAATCGCAGCCATAGAAGCAAGTGGAATATTAGCAGCAAGTGGAGCTAAGAAGAATAATACTAATACTAAAAATACGCAGTGAACTAAACCGGCAAGTGGACTTGTACCACCTTGACGAATATTTGTAGCAGTACGAGCGATAGCACCAGTAGCAGCGATACCACCAAAGAGAGGACAAACGATATTAGCAAGACCTTGACCGAATAATTCTTGGTTAGAATTGTGTTGATGACCTGTCATACCATCAGCAACAACAGCGGATAATAATGATTCAATAGCACCGAGCATAGCAATAGTGAAAGCTGGGCCAATCAAAGCAAATACATCAGAAATAGATATTTCAGGAAGTGTAAGGCTTGGTAAGCCTTGAGGAATACCACCAAAAGCAGTGCCGATAGTAGCAACTCCAGGGAATTGATAATAAGATTGGATACAAGTTGCGACAATCATTGCCCAAAGTGGTGCTGGAAGTTTTTTAGCAATAGGAATTTTAGGCATGATTAGGATAATAGCAAGGCTGATTAAACTAATCATAAGTGTAGGCATATGACTTTGTGGCAAAGATAAAATCATCAAATAAAGTTTTTCGTGGAACATTTCAGCGTGAGCGATTGGCGGAAAACCAAAGAAGGATTGCCATTGACCAACCCAAATAGTAACACCGATACCAGCAGTAAAGCCAACGATAACAGGAGCAGGAATAAAGCGAATGACATCACCGAGTTTGGCGATAGACATCAAAACTAAAATAATACCAGCCATGATAGTGGCGATTTGTAAGCCTGCTAGACCATATTGTATCAAAATGCCACTGAGTAAAACGATAAATGCACCTGTAGGGCCTGCAATCTGCACACGAGAGCCACCAAAGATAGAAACGAAAAATGCGGAAATAATAGCAGTATAAATACCTTGTGCAGGAGATACGCCACTAGCGATAGCAAATGCCATAGCAAGAGGCATAGCCACGATACCGACTACGATACCTGCGGAGATATTTTTTCCTAAATGTTCAGATTTGAATAAACCAGCGTTATAAGCTTCTTTTAATGCAATCAACAGTAATTCTCCTTTAGTTAAATATTAAATTGTTAAGTGAAAAACGATTAAAAAATATGTAATAGCTATAATTTTTCTTAGATGATAAAATACCTCCTTTATAAATAAAATACAAATGATAAATTTTTTATAAACTTCATAAATATGATAAAGCTGATAAAAAATACAAAGAATAGTTTATCACTAGATTTTAAGACTAGCAATAAAATTTAGGTGAAAAATAAAAAAGGAATTAGCAAAATACTAATTCCTAGCAAAATTTTAATAAAATATGATATGAAAATGTAGTTTTAAGCTTCAAGATATCGTTGATACATATTATAAGTTTTTTCATCAAAACAAGAGAAAATAATATCAAGTTTATAATCTTTGTGCATATCTAGCCATGTTTTGACTGTAGAGATAGCAATTTTTGTCGCTTCTTCTAGTGGATAATGATATACACCAGTGGAGATAGCAGGAAAAGCGATACTGTGAATATCGTGTTTCAAAGCTAAATCTAAAGAATTTTTATAGCAATTGGCAAGTAGCAAAGCTTTATTTTTTTGAGTAGAATAAATTGGCCCTACTGTATGAATGACATATTTTGCTTTTAAATTATAGCCTTTAGTGATTTTAGCTTCGCCAGTTTCACAGCCACCGAGAGTGCGACATTCTGCTAGTAGCTCACGACCTGCACGGCGATGGATAGCACCGTCGACTCCACCACCGCCGAGAAGCGTCTTATCCGCAGCATTGACGATTGCATCACAATCAAGAATAGTAATATCACCTAAATCAATAGAAATCATATTAACACCTTCTATAAAATTTAATTAGCTAAATCATCTAATAGGAATTTTAGAAATAGTTATCTTTGTTTTTTTCAAGCCATTAGCTTTGAGAAAATGGCTTAATTCCTGTTTATTTTGTCTACACATAGCACCGAGAGTGATTTCAGGAATTAGTTCACTATCCCAAATATCGGCTAAACATAATTTATGATAACTGCGGATTTCATTTTTAAATAAAGAAAAATGCGTTTGTTCAATGGAAGACATTCGCAATAGTGAATGGAATTTATCATGCAAAGGTTTGAGCGTAGCAGGCAAGATAATATTACGGCTCATGCTCAAAAAATCTTTCTTCATAGACAAAGTTTTAGGATAAAAAAGCAGACGAAATTCATGTTCATCAGCAAAATAATTATTTTTAGCAAAGTTCATGACTTTATTATAGGCAATAACTAAAACAATAAAGCCATATTGTTCGATATATTTTTGAAAAGGGTCATTGTAATTGCGAATTTGTTCTTCAAATAAATCGTAAAAACAAGCACAGATATGGGATAATTTATCTAAGATTTCAGCATCGCTATAGAGAATTTTTTCTAGTTCTGTTATGGAAAAATGGGAGTAATCTTTGAAATTTACATTGAGTTTATCCATATTGATACCGATACAAACACCACTATAACTAGAAGCATATCTTTCCCAATGTGAGAGATTATCTTTTTTATCGGTTAAACTTAGCGAATAACCATCACTTTTTTTGAGATAATTTTTTAAGTCAGGCATATGGGTTTCAAAACTTTTTTTCAATAATGATAGATATTGCTTGAAATTATCATTAGTGGAATTATTTATAATCTCGTCCATATCTTTGAGCATATGATTTACAGTATAATATCTTTCTGATTTATCGTTAGAAGATTTTAGATTGGTCAGCCAAAGCTCACGACTCATGATGATATTGTAAAGTGAATTGATTGATGTATAATGATAAAAAATATTTTGTCCGTCCATAATTATTACCTCGTAGAAGTCTTATTAATTATAATTATGAAAGGGAAAAAGAGAAAATGCAATAATAAAGATGTTCATTTTTTTGATAGAGCAATTATAAATATAAATTTCCTTGATAATGGTAACTAATTATAATAAAATAAGATTAAGATACTATATATTATGAATTAAAATTTTATTATGCTATTATATAAAAAAGGAGGGTATTTATTATGTTAAAAGTACAAAAAATGTATCTAATGATAAAACAAGGCTTTTCTTCATTTTTAATTACACCTGATACAGATTATAATAGCTATATATCGGAAAATATTTCACAAAAAGCATGGCAAATTACAGGAAATAAATTAAAAGAAGCAATGGTAAAAATTGGTGGTAAATATTAATGGCTAAAAAAAATATCCCAAGTAGTAATCATACTCAAGTAGAAGTGCAACAAAAAAACACTGAACTTCATGCTGGAATTTATCAAGGCCCATTGCCGTTGCCATCCATTATGGAAGGTTATAAAAATATTGATTCTAGTTTTCCAGAGCGTATAATGAAAGAATTTGAAAAAAATTCAGATCATTATAGAAAGGGAGAGGAACGAGCGCAAAAGTATGCAATAGAGCGTGATATCCGTGGACAGTGGATGGCTTTTATTTTATCTTTATGTCTAATGGCTATAATATTTTTTGCTCTTTATTTAGGTAATATGACTTTTGCAGGAGTCGGTGGATTAGTTTTTATAGTTTGGATAATTCGAACTTTTAATGTAAGAGTAGGTAAACCTACTATTAATCAAAAAAAACAACAAAATAAATAAAAAAACTCACTTATGACTAAATAATTAAATGAATTTAAAGTTAAAGCAATTAAAATGGTTTTGAATGGAGATTTTATTTATCATGTAGCTAAAATTCTAAACATGCCAGATATAGCTCCTCTTTGTGGATGAATATCTCATTATGAATATGGTGGTATTCTATAACTTCTTCATAAGAATTGTAAATATAAAATAGTGTATTTGTTCATTTCTTTGGTGGCAAAGAAACAAACTAAAGAAAACCATCGCAGATAAAATTTTAATAATTAACATTACCATTAAAATTTTATAATGCATGACAAATAATGTATAAAATTGATTTTGTTTTAGTGCTATAGTATAATATAAACAAAAGAAGAGAATAAACTGATGTTGGCTACGTCAGCCCTCTTCTGCATAGTTTGTGTGATTGAAAGAAGAGGCTGTCCGTTAAGACGGCTTCTTTTTTTATATCAAAATTAATTGAAATAAGAAAGAATAGTAAATACAAGCGTTAAAAAAGAAATTATTAAAGATAATACTTCATAATCAGTCATATTTACCACCTCCCTCAAAAGAGAGAGCCGACACATCAATTTATTCTCCGCAGGATATTGTATCATAAAGACAAGTGAAAAGCTTGTCTTTTTTATGTCTTTATTAAATTTTATAATGCGGAAAAATAACGTAATAATAACCAAATATCCCTCACGTTAGCGAATTTTGCGGTAGCCGTAGGCTATTGGCAAGGATAAAACCATGACTATGAATTTAGCTCTACTGTTTGAGCGAAGCGAGTTTAGAGCGTTATAGTCATGGTTTTATAATTGACAAAGAAAAATTGGTATCGGAAGGTAGAGTTCTTTTGTTACTTTTCTTGCTCATGAAAGAAAAGTAAGCGGACTATACGAACATTTGTTGTAATAGTCCTTTTTTTATTTGTTTCCAGTGTTCTAGCTGGGCTTTTTGGTTTTCGAGTTTGCGGTCAAATGCTGAAAGGAAATCGGCTATTTTTGTTTGTTCTTCTAAACAAGGTAATTTAACATATAGTTTGGATAAATTATCTTGATTTATATTAGTATTAGCACTAGAAGAACTTTTTTTCAATAAAGCTTTTCTAAAACTAAATTCTAGAAAACAATATTTTTTATAGTGAAGATAAATATTTTCATTTATATTAAATCTACACCTGATAATAAATCCAGAATAAACGGTATCAATCAGATTTTCCATGATTACACAAGGTAAACCTACACCTTCACGTTTTACAGAAGAACGAACAAAAAGAACATCACCTTTTAACAAATTATTTTCTGAAAGTTCTTTTTCTGTTACATCAACTAATGAATAATTATCATTAAAAATATAAGACTTATTAAAAATGTCTTGTAAATTAATGAATTTTTTTCCGTGTCCAAACGCTTCATTACTTTTAGAAATACCATTTTTTAAAGTAGCAATATCGCCTAATTTTTTCTTTTCCCAATTAGGATAATTATTGCCGTTTTTATCTTTAAAGCGTAGTTTTTGGCTAAAGATTTGTTGTAGCAATCCTTTTTTCTGATTTTCTAGGCTAGTGATAGTATTTTCTAGGTTTGTTATTTTTTTATCTACTGTAGTAAGGAAATTAGCAATTTTATTTTGTTCTTCTAAACTAGGATATAAAACTTTTAAGTTTTTTAAATTTGCTATAGATAAAACTTTTTGAGAAGTACCTTCAGAAATGGCATACATTTTAAATTGATATTTAGTATTTAATAAATTTACTAAAAAATATTCATTACTATTTTTTAAAGAAAAAACAGGATAAAAATAACTGATTAGTCCTTTTTTTAATTTTAAATTAATATTAAATGTAAAAAAACCAGTATCACTTCTATTTCTGTATGTTATATATCCATATGGCAAGACGTTGTAACCAATATTACTTCTATTTGTAATTCTAGCATTATTAGAATAATAATCTTTTTGTAGAACTAAACCTTGTTTTGATGATGTTAACATAGGATATTGATTTTCAATAGTTGATTGCTCTTTATAAATTGATATTATTTTTTGTAGTTTTATATTTTTCCATTCATCAGTGAATTCTTTAAATCTTAATTTTGGTACATTCATTATTTTAACCCCAATTCATGGAAGTATTTATCTAATTCTTCATCAATATTTTGGCTTTCGTTTTGGAGTTTGGTCAATGTGGCAAATTCTGCTTGTAGGTCTACTGGTTCTTCTTCTTCAAATGTATCTACATAACGAGGAATATTGAGGTTATAGTCGTTTTCTTCGATTTCTTCGATAGTAGCAACATGAGCATATTTTTCTACATCTTGGCGGTTTTTATATGTTTCAATAATTTTATGGATATGTTCATCTGTGATGAGATTTTGATTTTTGCCCTTGTCGAATTCTTTGGAAGCATCAATAAATAATATATCTTTATTTGGACGGTTTTTCTTGAAGACTAAGATACAAGTCGGAATACTTGTGCCATAGAATAAGTTTGCAGGTAAGCCGATGACTGTATCGAGATAGTTGTAATCACGGATAATTACTTTGCGGATTTGTTCTTCAGCAGAGCCACGGAATAATACGCCATGTGGCAATACTACAGCCATAGTGCCGTCTTCATCTAAGGAGTTTAACATATGGCAGACGAAGGCAAAATCTGCTTTGCTAGAAGGTGCGAGTTTGCCATAAGGGCTGAAGCGTTCGTCTTCTAAGAATTTTTTATCAGCAGACCATTTGGCAGAATATGGCGGATTGGCTACGACTGCACTGAATTTTTTATCTTTGAAAGCAGGTTCTTCAAGTGTATCGCCGTTTGCTATTTCAAAATGTTGATATTGAATATTGTGTAAAAGCATATTCATGCGAGCGAGGTTATAGGTAGTTGCAGTTTTTTCTTGTCCGTAGTAATAAGTAACTTTAGTTTCTTTGCCGACACGAAGAAGAAGCGAACCACTACCGCAACATGGATCGTATACGGAGAATAATTTATCTTTATTTAGAGTTACAAGGCGAGCTAAGATTTTGGATACTTGTTGTGGTGTATAGAATTCGCCAGCTTTTTTGCCTGCTGTCTGGGCGAACATGCCTATTAAATATTCGTATGCATCACCGAGTACATCAATTTCGGCATTATCAAAATCTAAATCAAGATTGTCTATACTAGCTAATACTTTGCCGATTACTTGGCTACGTTCTTTGACATCTTTGCCGAGTTTGGTGGATTTTAAATCCATATCATCAAATAAACCTTCAAAATCATGCTGGCTTTGTGTACCGAGTGATGATTCAGAAATAGCAGAAATGGCTTTGTCGAGTTCTTCAATATCGAAGCTATTTGTTTCTTTTAAGACTTTAGTGAAGTGAGAAAATAAGTATTGTGGTGCGATAAAGTAACCAAGAGATTCAACAATATCAGAACTAAAATCGTTTCTTACATCTTCATCATTATTAGCATAGAAATCTTCAAAAGAGATATTATCTTCTTTTAATAATAAATGAGCATTTTTTTCTACTTTTTCAGATAGATAACGGTAAAAAATTAATCCTAAGATATAAGATTTGAATTCGTAAGCTTCCATACTACCACGCAAATTATTTGCCATGTCCCAAAGTGTAGAATGAAGTTGCGCTTGTTGTACTTTTTGAATATCAGAAGTTGACATAAAAATCCTCCTAAAAATAAAATGATGTTCATTTCTTTTATGGTAAAGAAACGAACTAAAGAAAATTATTATAGATAAAATTTTAATTTAAAAATACAAAAAAGTAATGTATTATATTTATTTGTTCATTTCTTTAGTGATAAAGAAACGAACCAAAGAAATCACCCGCTCACGCATTTTTTACTTTGTCAAAGATAAAAATATATCAACAACGTTCTAAACTCGCAAGGCTCAAACAGTAGAACTAAAAGCGTAGCTATATTTTTATCTTTGCCAATAGCTAATAGCTACCGTAAAAAGATGCTAAAATGCGGGAAAAAGTTTGGTATTATTAAAGATTTTCAATAACTAGCGTTACCATTAAAATTTTAAAATGCGAAAAAACGATAAATAAAATAAAAACCAAATGTTCATCACGTTAGCGAATTTTGCGGTAGCCGTAGGCTATTGGCAAGGATAAAACCATGACTATGAATTTAGCTCTACTGTTTGAGCGAAGCGAGTTTAGAGCGTTATAGTCATGGTTTTATAATTGACAAAGAAAAATTGGTATCGGGAGGTAGAGTTCTTTTGTTACTTTTCTTGCTCATGAAAGAAAAGTAAATATAAATAAATATGTTTGTTCATTTCTTTGGTGGCAAAGAAACGAATTAAAGAAAACCACCGCAGATAAAATTTTATGATATGAAATAATATAGATTAAAAATATTTTGCTACGTGTTCTTTGATGAAGTCTATAGCTTTATTAGTTATAGTTTTTTTCTGTGAATATCCTTTATTAATTTTACTAGCTATATCCATTCTATTGGTGAGTCCGCTATAATTGTATTCTTGAATTTGTTCAGCTATGAAAGCTGGTTCTAGGTCGTATTCTGTAGCGAAGTTTTTGATTTCTTGTTGTTGTTGTTCATCTTCAAAATTTTTGAAGGCATCATCAATAGAGCTGTCTGGATTTAAATTTGGAATGACTTCATCTAAGAATTTTTCAATTAAATCTATTTTATAACGTAATTTTTGATTGCCACTGCGATTTAGTTCTGTTTTTATTTGCTGTACTTCTGTTTTTTGTTTAGTTTTGTCATGTCGTTCTATATTATGGATAAGGTTCATAATATAATCAAGATTAATATTGTCTGTGGCTACAAGTTCAATACAGAAATCTATGTCATCTAAAATAGAAGTCTTTGTTTTATCATAGGAGTATTTTAGATTTTCATGGATTAAGAAATATTTTGATTTGTAGTCTTCGAATTCTTGTATGTTGATATCTTGAATTTGTTTATCAAAGTCAAATTCAGTGAAGTTATTTAAAATATTTTTTGTTTTGATTAAATCACGGAAGGCTAAAACGAATTCTTTTTGTTCTTTTTCGGTGATTAAATCATCTACATATTCAGGTCTTGAAGCAACAGATAATAATGTTTTTATTTTTTCGCGGAATTGATTTAAATAATAATCAAAGTCTTTTACCAAAACATCATCAATATTGCTATTTTGAGAGAATAAGCGGATAGAGTCATCAGTTTTTGTCTTTAAATTGCGATAGCAAACGATATTGCCAAATGGTTTTGTAGTATGTTCTACGCGATTGGTACGAGAATAAGCTTGTAGTAGATTGTGATATTCTAAATTTTTATCTACATATAAAGTATTCAATACTTTGGCATCAAAACCAGTTAACATCATGCCGACTACAATTACAATATCTATTTGAGCTGTTTTGATTTTTTTCATCAAATCACTAGCAAAAGCAGGGAATGTAGTTACATGGTAATTTGTATTATACATTTTATTATAGTCAGTGATGATTTTTTCAAGGCTATCTTTAGAATGTTCTTGTTTAAATTCTAGGTCTTCATTTTCTTCATAAGTGAAGATAGCAGATATCCTTAAATCTGTATTTAATTCTTTAAAAATATTGTAATAAGCTATCAATGTTTTTATATTAGCTACAGCGAATAAAGCATTATATCTGCGGTTATTTGTTTTTCTATCGTGATTATCTATGATATGTTGGGCAATGAGTTTTAGTCTTTTTGGTTCAGAGAAAACTTCTTCTTTGTCGATATTTTCTACTTTTGTACCATCAAATGGATCGTATTTTCCTTCAAATGTTTTGATATATTCTACATTGAAGCCCAATACGTTATGGTCGAAGATAGCATCTTTGATTAAATAAGTGTGTAGACATTTGCCGAAAATATCTGCTGTGGTGCGGTTGTCTTGTGATTTATTTTCTATAAAACGCGGTGTACCAGTAAAACCGAAGATTTGAGCTTTAGTAAAGGCTTTTTTGATATTAGTTAGCTGTTTACCAAATGTAGAGCGATGACATTCATCAAAGATGATGATTACTTTTTCTTGAGCGTATTTGGTGAAATAATCGTTATATCTTGGCGTAGTAGTGGCTTTGGCTAATTTTTGAATAGTAGTAACAATGAAATTTGTATGTTCATCTTTTATTTGTTTAGCTAGAATAGCTGTATTATCAGTAGCGTCTATAGAGTTAGCTTCAAATTTATTGAATTCCTGTGTAGTCTGGCGGTCAAGGTCAGAGCGGTCGACTACGAATAATACTTTTTTGATAGATGGTTGTTTAGCTAATAATTGCCCACATTTAAAAGAAGTGAGTGTTTTTCCTGAGCCTGTAGTATGCCAGATATAGCCACCTTCATTAGTATTGAGTGCTTGTTGAATTAATTTTTGTGTAGCATATACTTGATATGGTCGCATAATCATTAAGTTTTTATCTGTATCATTGATAATCATATAATTATAAATCATATCTAATAGATGATTAGGATTTAAAAAGCTTTGTGCAAAATCAGCTAATTTAGTTATGCGTTTATTATGTTCATCAGTCCAAAAGAAAGTAAGACTATATAGAGGATTGTAATCGCTGTTGGCATAATATTTAGTATCGACACCATTGGAGATGACGAAAATCTGAATGAAGCGAAAGAGATTGCAATAAGAATGTATTTTGTAGCGATTAATTTGATTAAAGGCTTTTTTGATATCTTGACCACGTTTTTTTAGTTCAATTTGTACAAGTGGCAAACCATTGATAAGAAGTGTTACATCATAGCGAGCATCATTTTTTGTAGTTGCATTATGCACTTTTATTTGATGAGTAATTTGAAAAGTATTATTGCTAAAATTTTCTGTATCTAATAATTTAAAATAAATTTGACTACTATCATCACGTTCTATAGTGAATTTATCATGTAAAAATTTAGCTGATTGATGGATACTTTTACCACCAATTTTATTCAATAAACGATCAAATTCTTTATCTGACAAATCTTTGCCGTTGAGTGTTTCTTGATTGAGTTTATTTATTTGTTTGCGAAAATTAATAAATAAGTCATCAGCATTATTGATTTTAACTTTTTTATATTGGCTAGATAATTGTTGGATAAGCTCTTTTTCTAATTCATTTTCACTTTGTGGGTACATAATAATAATACCTTTCTAGTTTATTTTTTTATTTTATGTAATAAATATACAAAGAAAGACTACTCCTAATCATCAGGGAATAGTCTTTTTGTCTTTTATTATACTATATCTAAAGTTGTATTTCAAAATACATAAAAGAGGGTTCATTTTCTTTAGTGGTAAAGAAAACGAACCAAAAGAAAGCCACCGCAGATAAAATTTTAGCTTTGAAAAACATTATCATTTCATACAAAGCTTAAAACTCGCTACGCTCAGACAGTTAAGCAAAAG
>OGUG01000107.1_pt1 | contig 42332 bp, 37 predicted proteins | sample 1573711 | NCBI WGS metagenome assembly OGUG01 (sample SAMEA2582006, study PRJEB24529) | metagenome | biome: Human gut stool | place: China | collected 2011 | reverse complement strand
GAGTAATTTTATCTTACATCAGTTTGGAGGTTTACACAAACTTTAGGATACTCCCATTTTTATCCATATTTTGCTCTCTGTTTTTCTTCTTTTCTCCCTTGCCATCAATGCATATCGTATGGAAAAGATATCACGAAGCCTTCACCTGAAACGAAGGATCTTCCTCGATCAATTCAATAAATGCTTCTGCGACATCCGGATCAAACTGCGTGCCTTTTCCTTTTTCTAATTCCCCGATCGCATACTCCACGCTTAAGGCATCCTTATAAGCCCTCCGGGACACCATTGCATCAAAGCTGTCACACACTGCAAGGATCCTGCCTAAAATCGGGATGTCCGTTCCCTTGACACCGCCCGGATAGCCTTTTCCATCATAGCGTTCATGATGGGATAAAACCGCCGGAATGACATAGTTCATATTCGGGAGGAAATGGATCATCTCAATGGAATTCTCCACATGAGTTTTCATTACCTCGTATTCCTCATCTGTCAGTTTGCCCTTCTTCTTTAAGATGCTTTCCGGGATACCGATTTTTCCGATATCATGGAGCAGACCTGCCACTTTTGCAGTCTGGATATCATCCTTTGGAAGCCCCATTTTTGCTGCAAGCTTCATCGCATACCCGGAAACATTCTCAGAGTGTTCAAAGGTGAACGAATCCTTGGCATCAACTGCTGCCATCAGCGCAAAAATCGTCGGCGTTACCTGCTCATAACCTTTCTCCCTGCTCTGTTCCTGCCCCTCAAAACTCTTCTCGTAAATCTCGATATGGTTTTTTCCATTTCCTTTTGCATAGAAGGCTGCCCGTCTTGCCTGACGGAATAATTTTCCTGCACTTTCTGCCATGTTTTTGTCCCATGCGATTCCAATGCTGAACGTAATCGGCTGGATGACTTTTGGCTTATCTTTTTTCTGTTCTAATATCGTATTCTGTATCAGCCGCGCAAACGACAATAGTATTTCTTTTCTGTTTTCTTCCGCAATAATAAGAAATTCATTGGAACCGACACGGAATACCGACATTTTGTCACTGCAGAGGTTCTGCACCTGGGATGCGCTCCACTTCAGGATCTGGTCTCCGGTCTCCTCGCCGTACAGATCATTGTATAACTTAAAGTTATCCATATCCAGATATATCATTCCTGTCGGATGTTCCTTTATATCCAGATTTTTCATAAATTCACTGCAATAGCTGCGGTTATACAGACCTGTCAGTTCATCATGAATGGACACCTGATATACTTTTTCATAGGCACTGATATTTTTTAATGCGCCGGATACACTGTTCCCGATCTGCCGGATACAGTCCGCCTCATCATAGATCAGCCTGTTTTTTCTGTGAAGCTCCACATATAAAAATCCATAAATTTTATCGTCATACTTAAAAACTGCGATCTCCGGTTTTTTATGAATGCCGCCGGTGCCACAGAATGACCTCAGCCTTGCCTCTTCCTCTATGTCCAGCACCCGGTCTCCGTCTGCCGTACACTCCACAAAATGGTCATCTCTTTTTTCAAAAATACGTGCATACGAGTCCGGTACTGCCGAACTGACGGTGCTTCGGATTTTCTGGTACAGTTCTTTTTTATTCAGGATCGAGGCCGCCATATCCTGAAATTCCACAAGGCTCTCCACAATGTGTTTTTTCTTCTGGTACAGGATACGCTCCAGCCATTTTCTGGCATAGCTCATGACCAACACCATCCAGAGGCACTGCAGAACGACAAACACTGTGATAAACTGTTTGGTAAAGCTGTCCGTCTGGCCGATCACATGGTCAATGTTTGGCTCCAAAATAATCATTGGAAGAAACGCTACAACTACTGCGATCAAATATACGGCACCTGTTGTCGCACGCATGGAAAATGAGAACAGATACTGTTTATAAATAATGTATACAAAACAGACCGCCATTCCCACTCCGCCAAGGGTATCGAATGGGAAATCACCGCTCCATGGCATCACGCACAGAATATTTCCACCCATGATGAGCAGTGTTCCTATTAATAATGGGACGAGTTTTTTCCGGTACTCTAATTGTTCCCCGATTTTTTTGTGGGCAAGCAGCGTTACATACACTAACAGAAATATCTCTGCTGCTGCCAGCAACCAGATGCCTGTTTTTGCATGATAATGGTAGGATATACCGCCATTCGCCATGATCTGCACTTCCGGCGGTGGGAGAATACAACCGGTAAAAACATTCAGCAGGACAGCTGATACTGTCACAGCCATACAGCCATCCAGAAATCTGTCCTTTCCCCGGATGTCAAGATAATGGAACAAAAATCCATATATCAGTATCGGGATCGTAAAAAGTCCCATCAGTGATACATGATACCAGAACTGTATCCCCGGGCTGATCTGCAGTCTCATGAGCACAGCGCCGCCTGTCCAGGACAATAATGCCGACAGTATTGCCTTGAGATCTCTTACTTCTGATGATTTCTCTGCAACATTCAGAAAACAGAATAGTAAAAACAGATAGCATATGAGTGCAGCCATTGGAATACCAATATATATATTTTTGATCAACACCAGATTCATGAAATGTTCCATTTTTCATTCTCCTTCGTGTGAAATATCGTATTTCCATTCGCAGTCTGACGTCAGATACTGTCTCTGTACGCAGACATATAATATATGTTACCATATTTTTACATTTCATACAAGAATCTGCCCGCTTGTCCATTTGCGTTTCGGATCTGCCCTTGTTTCGTTTCAGTTTCCCTGCCGGAAGCTGTTTTTCTCCTTCGTAAGTTCCAGCATAAGCATAAGCACACTCCATTTCCGGTTCGATGGTGTGAGGACTGCTTTATAGTCAACCGGAATCTGTTTCCGGCGCAGTTCAAACAGTATTTTGTCAAAATGCTTTTCATTTACACCGCAGAATACCATAAGGCTCTCCTGTGGTGCGCTGCCGGTAAATGGTGCTGTGAGCACGTTCTTTTTTCCCTCTGCGAGATCCCCGATACTCTGCCGCAAATCTGTGGTTTTGATCTCCTCCAGGCGGATTTTCATTGGCGCAAGCAGCTGTTTTACCGCTTCTTTTTCTTTTACCTGATAGATTAATATTTTTTCCATGTTTTTCTCTCCAGACTTAAGAAAAGCCAAACACAAAATATGTCTGGCTTTTTCTTTCATTCTATCATTTTTTATAACACTTCTTCAATAATTTTCTTTAAAGTGCCGGCAGAACTTTGCAGTTTTTCTGTTTCCTCCTCATCGAGAGTGATCGGGATCCGGTTTTCCACACCGTGCGCTCCCACGATTGCCGGCATGCTTAAGGAAATATCGGAAATCCCGAATTCTCCGTGCATCAGATTCGATACCGGTAAAATGGATTTTTCGTCGCGGATGATCGCCTCGCAGATTCTGCGCACTGCCATTGCAACTCCAAAGTAGGTCGCCTTTTTCTTTGCAATGATCTCGTAAGCACTGTTTTTTACATTCTCTGCAATACGCTCGGTCGCTTCGTCATGGTTGAAGTGTCCACGCATCTCGCAGAATGTATTGATCGGCACACCCGAAACAGTGGCGCTGCTCCATGCTGCAAGCTCGCTGTCGCCGTGTTCGCCGATGATGAATGCGTGCACACTCCGGCTGTCCACATTCAGATGCTCTCCGAGGTTGTATTTTAATCTTGCAGTATCTAACACCGTTCCGGAGCCAAGCACCCTGTTTTCCGGGAAACCGGACAATTTCAATGCCGTGTAGGTCAGGATATCCACCGGATTGGAAACGATCAACAGGATTCCTCCGCAGTTTCTTTTTGCAATTTCCGGAATGATGGATTTGAAAATACCAACATTTTTCTGGACAAGGTCTAATCTTGTCTCATCCGGTTTCTGATTGGCGCCTGCTGTTACGATGATGATCGCTGCATCCACAATATCATCATAATCTCCGGCATAGATTTTCATTGGTCTTGCAAAAGGAAGTCCATGGCTGATGTCCAGCGCCTCTCCCTCTGCCCTGTTTTTATCAGCATCGATCAGAACCATCTCGGAAAACAGACCGCTTTCCATTAATGCAAATGCTGTTGCAGATCCTACAAAACCGCATCCGATCATTGCCACTTTTCTCTGATTTACGCTTGTTTCACTCATATTTTCGTCCTCTCTTTCTTTTTTCCGAAATATCTCCTGTAAGAGGAGACAACCGCAGAATTTTACTGTTATTCCAGGATTCTTCCGTCCGTAGAAATGGTCACTACCTGCCATGGAATGAATTTTCCACTGTTCTGCAGTGCTTTTTTCGCAGCCATCTCAATTCCGCCACAGCAAGGCACTTCCATACGTGTTATTGTAACAGATTTGATGTCATTGTTTTTGATAATTTCTGTCAACTTCTCAGAATAGTCCACATCATCTAACTTTGGACACCCGATCAGTGTCACATGGCTGCGGATGAATTTACGGTGGAAATCTCCGTAGGCGTATGCACTGCAGTCTGCTGCGATCAACAGCTTTGCGCCGTCAAAGTATGGCGCACGGACCGGTGCAAGCTTGATCTGTACCGGCCACTGAGTCAGTTCGGAACGGATTTCTCCTGCCGCCTGCAGTTCTGCGCTTCTGTCTGCATCTGCCTCTCTCCGGATGGCTCTCGCCTGACTTCCCGGACATCCGCATGGTGTCTTTGCCGCCTCTTTGCTCTTTTTATGCTCTTCCACTGCCTTCTCATCATAAGCTGCTGCCTCACGCTCCACAAAATGGATCGCATCTACCGGACAGGCCGGCAGACAGTCGCCGAGACCGTCACAATAATCATCGCGCATAAGCTTCGCTTTTCCATTCACCATTGCGATCGCTCCTTCATGGCATGCCTCTGCGCAAAGACCACATCCTACACATGCTTCCTCGTTGATCTCTATAATTCTTCTTACCATCTTCCATTCCTCCTGTTGTCTGCATATCTATTATTTGTTTCATTTGACTTTCTATGTGCATACTAATATAATAAAGAAAATTTTTCCGTTGTTTTTACAACGTAATTATGTTTTATTCTACGAACATACATTTGAAGGGAGTTTCTATGACAAACGACGATCTGCTTTTATTACAGACCTCTGTATTCACAGGGATCACAACCGATGAGATCAGGGACATGCTCTCCTGCCTCTCTGCACGAGAGACGACATTTATCAAAGATGAGATCATTTTTTCCTATGGGGAAAATATCACCAGCATCGGCATTGTGCTTGAGGGGAGTGTACACATTGTAAAAGAGGACTTCTGGGGCAATGCCAATCTGATGGCAGAATGTGTCCCGGGCGATATTTTCGGGGAAGCCTATGCGATCAATTCCACCGAACCTCTGGAAATGAATATTTTTGCTGCTTCCACCTGCCGCGTTTTGTTTCTGGAGGTCTCTAAGATCCTGACGGTCTGCCCCTCCGCCTGTGCGTTTCACAACCGGCTGATCCGCAATCTTCTAACGTTAGTGTCCCGGAAAAATTTCCAGTTAAACCGCAAATTAGAACATATGTCCAAGCGCACCACCAGAGAGAAACTGCTCTCCTACCTGTCCATGGAGTCGAAAAAAGCCAATGCTTCAACCTTTACCATTCCATTCAACCGCCAGCAGCTTGCCGACTATCTCTCTGTCGACCGCTCTGCCATGTCCAATGAATTGTGCAAATTGAGAGATGCCGGCATTTTGGAATTCAACAAAAAAACCTTCACGATTTTTGAGAAAAACGATTAAAAGAAACGCTATGATGCTATTTCCTGCACCATAGCGTTTTTTCAGATTCCATTCTCCTTCAGGTAATCCACCCAGATCCCATATTTTGAACCATACAGATGAATGTCGTCGAACGTCAGACTGCTCTTTAAGTTGCCTTCCTCATCGCATACGACCTCATTCATGTCAAGGTAAAAGATATTTTTTCCGTCTGCGAGTGCAGCGATCCGCTCATTCCGCTGCTCGATCCCCACATTGTTAAAGATCGGGTCTTTATCACTTTTTTCTTTTGCAACCTTCATGATCCCCTGAACGAAGATCACAGCGTCCGGCTGCAGTTCCCGGAATTTTTCCACTGAATCCTCATAGGCTGTCATGAAACCATCCAGCGTTCCCCTTCCCATCTCATTGATCCCGATCTGGAAATAGATTTTCCCGTATTTTTTTGCCTTAAGCGCTTCCTCTAATGTCACTTTTTCCCCGTCCACTTCACAGAACTTTTCTGTCCAGAGGTTGTATACGTTCATGCCGACGGTCGCATAAAAAGTGCTGTCATCGAGTCCGCCGTAATCATGAAGTCCCACGGTTCTCGAGTCACCGATAAACACTGCGTCCGAGAAGTACCCGGCATCCACCGCATGAAAGCTTCTTACTTCCTCCTGCTCTGTCTCCGCCACTGTCTCCGTTACTGCCACACTCTCCGTTCCCTCTGCGGCAGGTTCTGTGCTCTCAGTCGCGGAGATCTGCTCCTCATCTCTTCTCAGTTCTGCCAGATGTTCCCATTTATCCCAGAGTGACTCATGGTCGCTGCTCCATGGGTAAATCCCATCGTGTATGCCCTGCATGACCAGAACAAAGTACGGTGTTTTTACCGGATTGACCGTATAACGGCTGTAAATCGTATCTTTTCCCAGAAATCCTATCACTGACAGGATTGCCCAGCCAGCTAAAATCAGAATGGTGATTTTGCAATATCTGATTTTTTTCATTTCTGCTCCTTCCTGTTATCTAAAAATTAAAGTATAAAAATGGATTGTTTGCAGATACCGCAAGGTAGTACATGCTGAGTGCAAAGATCACCGCAATTGCCAGCGTACCGAGCATCCCCCGCTTTATTTTTCCATAAATCACCGCCGGAACCGGAGTTGCAAAAAGAACTCCCATCGCCAGCAGGCTGTCATAATCTTTCAGATATTTGATATAATCCATGGAATTGACCATGCCGGTATGTGCATTCACAAACGGAAACATACGTGTCAGATAAATTCCAAGCTGATGCACATCCGTGATCGTAAATGCCATCCATGTCACAGGCACAAACAGCAACAGATAGACATGTCCGATCACTTTGCTTTTCTGTAAAAATGGAAGCAAAAACAATTTTTCCAGAAATAAAGCCCCGAGCAGCATGCCGCCCCAGATCAGAAAATTATATCCTGCCCCGTGCCACAGTGCGGTCAGTATCCACACAGCAAAAAGGTTGAACATCGTCCGCAGTCTGCCTTTCCGGCTTCCTCCAAGCGGAATGTATACATAATCGCGGAACCACCGTCCCAGTGTAATGTGCCAGCGGCGCCAGAACTCCGTCACCGATTTTGAGATATATGGAAAACGGAAGTTTACCGGAATCTGGAATCCTAACATTTTTCCGAGTCCGATCGCCATCATCGAATATCCTGCGAAATCAAAATACAGCTCCATGGAATATGCGACCGCACCAAGCCACGCCAACGGCGTTGAGATACTGTTAAACCCGATCGTCTGCACGTTGTTCCACAACATTCCCACCCGGTCAGCGATAATGACTTTGGATCCGAGTCCGATCACAAGGATACGGATGCCACTCTCAAAATCCCGTGCTGTCACCGTCCTTCTTTTCAGGCAGCTGCTCACCTCGGTATAGTTTACGATTGGTCCGGCGATCAGCTGTGGAAACATTGTCAGATAGGTTCCAAGGTTGACATAAGATTTTTCTGCCGGGACAATGCCACGGTACACATCGATCACATACGCTGCGATCTGGAAGGTGTAAAAACTGATCCCAAGCGGCAGCTTCGTGGTAAGACCGCTGTATTTAAAGAAAAAGAGCATTCCGAAATCGTAGCAAAGCGCCAGAATAAGCAGTACTGCCTGTCTTCTGCCTCTTCCGTCCTCCGGTGTCCTATACATGCTGCGTGCGATCACATAGTTCACCGTAACTGACGCTAACAGCAACAGGACATACTGCGCCTCTCCATAGGTGTAGAAGGCAATGCTCCCCAAAAAGAGTACTGCGTTGCGGAACTTCTTCGGTGTGATAAAATATATGATTAAAAAAGCCGGCAGAAACCGGAACAAAAATTCAAAACTGCTAAATACCATACGTAATTCTTTCTCTCATTCTCCTGCTTGTGCTGCACGATCAACGTGCTTTTCTGCAAAAACTCTACCTGTTTTTCACAAAAAATAACTGTCTGTTTTCTTTTCTTATTATATGCACAGACAGTTGTTATTATAGATGAAAAAAATAAATATTGCCATATGATTAATTTTAAAAATATATTAAATCCATGCTATTTTGTAACTTTTCTGTAATGATTAGGCACGGACGCTGCTTTTCTCAGATTTTTCGGAAACCATGTTACTGTTTTCCCTGCAGAAATGCTTCGATCTCCCCGATAAAATACAGTGAGCCGAATGCCACTGTCTTTTCTGTGGATGATTTTGAGAAATCCGGCAGCACATCCGCAAGGTTCTGATACGCCTCCGCCGGGATCCCTTTTTCCCGGATGCAGTCTGCGAGCGCCTCTCCCTGCAATGCCCTCTCACTCTCCACAGTCACTGTCTTAAAATCCAGTGCCAGCGGAAGAAGTTCCCGGATCATCTCCCCATAATCTTTATCCGCCATGACACCCATGATAAAATGGAATTTTTCATCCGGATACATTGTCTCCAGACTTTTTTTCAGCGCCTCCACACCGTTACTGTTATGCGCACCATCCATCAGGAAAAACGGATCATTGCTCACAAGTTCCATGCGTCCCATCCACTGTGTCCGGTCGATTCCTTCCCGGATCGCATGCTGCAAAGCTTTCCGTTCCGGCACATTCTTTTTTCCTGCAAAATATTTTTCAAAAAATAATTCTGCTGCAAGCATTGCCGCCACGGCATTTTCATACTGGTGCACACCGAGCATTTTCATTGTGACTGCATCGTATCCAGCGTATGAAAAACACTGTTTTCCGTCCTTTTGTGGCAGGATCCTGATCTCATCCAAGTTTACGACTTTTATAGTTTTGATATCTGCACGCTCTGCGGCTTTGTTTAACACGTCCATCGCTTCTTTTTCCTGGCTCTCTAACACAAGCGCTGTGCCGTGCTTGATAATTCCTGCCTTCTCTGCTGCAATTTGGGCGAGTGTGTCACCGAGGATCGCCATATGGTCAAAACCGATTTTTGCAATGACGGTCACATCCGGCACTCCGCAGGCATTCGTGGAATCATACGTTCCGCCAAGTCCTGTCTCCAAAATCACAACATCACACTTTTGTTCCTTAAAATAAAGCAATGCCATTGCAAGACAGTAATCAAACATTGTCGGACAAACGCCAAAATCCATAGAGAGAAGCCTGTTTCCAAGGCGCATGGTATCCTCTTTTGAGATCATATCTCCCTGCACCTGGATGCGCTCCCTGAAATCCACCAGATGTGGAGAAGTAAACATCCCGGTTTTCGATCCTGCACATTCGAAAACAGAGCGCAAAAAAGCAGAGACGGAGCCTTTGCCGTTCGTCCCTGCTATGTGTATGATGCGTAAATCTTTCTCCGGGTGTCCTAACTGCTCTAACATTATCTTTGAGATCTCGACACCCTTTAAGTTTCCAAATCTTCTTTTATTTTCAATCGCTGTTACTGTTTCTTCGTATGTTAATGTCTGCATCTGACTATACTGCCATGATCACGCCGCCGTCGTTGGCATACATGCTGCTGACACCTGCGGTATTGATGATGATGATCTTTTTGAACTTCGCAATCTTCTCGATTTTTTCCTTCACTGCTTTTGCCCTCTCCGGACAGTTACAGTGTGAGATCGCAAGAACACGGTTCTCACAGTCTTTTGTCTTTGAGATCATATCCTTCACCATGCGCTCAAGCGCCTTGTTCATGCCGCGCGCCTGACCTAACTGGCAGATTAATCCCTCCTTCGTTGAGCCCATAACAGGCTTGATATTTAATGAATTGGCAATAAATGCTTTCAGGTTGGAAAGTCTGCCATTCTTTCTCAATGTCTCTAATGTTTCCAATACAAAATAGGTGTTCATGGAACGGATGTACTCTTCCACCTTCTCCACAACCTCTTCAAAACCGCATCCGGCTTCCTCAAATTCCTGTATCTTCATGCCGATGAGAGTTTCACCGATGGACGCGGATCTCGAATTGAACACATAAATTTTCTTTGTATCTCCGTGCTCTTCCTCATATAGATTCTTTCCGAGTACTGCACTGTTGTAAGAGCCGCTTAAACCACCGGACAGGGTCACGGCATAAACATGGTCTGCCTCGCCCTCATAAGCATCCATATACTGCTCCGGTGACGGGCAGGAGGACTTTGGTCCTTTCAGGCTCTCTCTGACTCTTCTCAAAAAATCTGACTGATCAAATGTGCTGTCATCCCTGATACGGCATCCGTCTACTTCCAGCTCCAATGAAACGGTCTCATAATGTCCGTCCTGTTTTAATTCTTCCGGTAATTCCCCACAACTGTCTATTACAATCTTATACATAGTATCCTCCTTGTTTTGCGAAGCAAAATGCGACTGTCCTTACATGGAGCAATGCCCAGCAAGCTGTGCAGGATTTTGCCTCCTTGTGATATTCATTATTATATCAAAAGTTTCTTTTTTCTATTACATGTAGTATTGATTACTACGTAACATTAACATAAAAACTTTACTTTGTATAGAGGATATTATGATTTTTATTAAAATTTTATAGTCAGCACGTTCTGGTCGGAATCTTCCAGATAATATAAAGATGTCAGTCCTTTGCAGTAATGCACGATCTTCTGATCCGTGATAAAGTAGGAAAATGCCTGTTCATACAGCTCCCTGTCTGCAAACCTGACGGAGCAGAAACCATCTCCCTGCTCATAGGCAGTCCGATATACATTTCCGATGTTGTCTGCATCCCATGTGTCAAAATAAAGATTTTCATGGACATAATAATTGTCTTTTACCGCCTGACACACCGGAACGATAATATCGTCATTCGGCTGATGCGTTTTCTGTAATTCCCCGGTCGTAACTGCAAAATAATTATAATTGATAAAGGAATCCAGCCCCATTCCATCACCGCTGTAGGTGGCATTTCCCCAGGTCGTATCAATATAGTAATACTCTCCATCCAGCTTTGCCAGATTCCATGCATGAGACTGTCCGTCTGCCGTTCCAGCCACCACTGCACAGGGAATGTCCAGTTTTTCCAAAAGATACTGCGTTGCTGCAGCGTATCCCTGACAAACCGTTTCCCCATTGACAAACACACTGATGATGTTCTGATTGTCCGGCGCACCTGTGCTATACGCAACATTCGAAGCCAGATAATCAAACACATATTTTGCTTTGTCATAATCCGGCGCTTGCGCATCAATCCCTGCCAAAATCTGACTGACTGTCTCATCGATCTGTGCCTGCATGTCCATCCGCTCGGCATCCGTCATGGTAAACTTTGGTGTAAAATGGAGATCCACCAGCTTTTCCCCTCTGGTATACTGCGTGTAAGTGTAGCCCGATACCCAGAACAGTCCGCCGTGATCCGCCATCACCGAAACATACGCCTGATGCAGGACTTCGTTGTCTAACGTGCTCAGCGCCACATCTTCTTTTTCATAGAGAATCGCATCATAAACCTCGTCGTACACAGTGCGTACTTCCTCCGGAAGCGTCTGATATGCATAACAGTCCACAGACTGCTTTTCAACGGATGGCTCTTCCTGCTTCTCTGTTTCCCCGGAAACTGCTGCCTGCTCAGTGTCCGTCTCCTGTTCTGTACTTTTTACTTCCGTGCCTTTTCCTTCTGCAATTTTCTCTTCCACATAATGGGTAATATTGGATAATTGATCCGTTGTCTGCTGACATCCCGAAAGCAGAATGAGTGCTGCACACGCCGCACTCCCTGCCACATAGGAAAAAAATTTTTTTCTCACCTGATTCTCCTGTCAAATGCATACTTCATGCTGTATGCATCTTTTTTTGCCTTTCAGCCAAAATAGGCGCTCACCAGATCCTTCAATGCCTGCTGGTCTGCTGCTGCCATCAGTTCTCTTGCAGAATGCATTGCAAGCAATGGGATTCCGATATCCACTGTTTTTACCGGAAGTAACGCTGATGCGATCGAACCTAATGTGCCGCCTCCTGCAAGATCTGAACGGTTCACAAATTTCTGATATGGGATCTGATCCTTCTCACAGATCTGCTGGATCACTGCGACCGCACCACAGTCTGTTGCATAGGACTGGGAACATGCTTCCTTGATACAGAATCCTTTTCCAAGCACCGGCTTGTTGGTCAGATCCATCTTTCCGGCATAGTTTGGATGAAGTCCATGTGCCACATCCACGGATAAAATCATGCTGTTGTACAGTCTGTTCCACACTTCTTTTTCCAGTCCGCACTCAGTCAGAATGCGCACCAGCATATCATGGAGCAGAATGGAACCGGCACCCTGTTTGGAACGGCTTCCGATCTCCTCGTGATCGAACAGTGCAATGAGATTCATGCCGTCCGCCCTGTCGCTGTCGATGATCGCAGACACCAGTGCAGAACAGGAATTTAAGTTATCGAGTCTGGATGCAGAGATAAACTCATCGTTTAATCCCACAAACTCCGGCTTTTCTTTATTATAAATGGTCAGCTCAAAATCCAGAATATCCTCTTTTTTCACAGCAAGCTCTTTTGCAAGAAAATCAAGAAAATAGTCTGCATCATCGGAAAGTCCGCAGATTGGGAGCAGTTCCGTCTGCTTATTTAATTCCACGCCCTTGTTCACCTCACGGTTCATGTGGATCGCAAGATTCGGGATGGTCATAAGATTTTTTTCAGACTGGAACGTGACCACTTTCGGTGTAAACACATCCCCGCTGCGCACTGCAACTCTTCCGGCTACCCCAAGCGGACGGTCCAGCCATGTATTTAAGATTGCGCCGCCGTAAACTTCCACATTCACCTGTGCGTATCCGTTTGTCTTAATATCACAGGATGGCTTGATTCTTAGACACGGAAAATCCGTGTGTGCTGCTGCAATGCGGATCGCAGGCTCTCTGTCACTCCAATTCTGCGGTAATGTGAATGCAAACAATGTCGTTTCATGATGATTTACCACATATTTTCCGCCCGCTTTTAAGTTCCATTCCGTACCGTAATCAACCACTTCAAAACCGGCATCTGTCAGTCTTTTTTCACATGCACTCACTGCATGTGCCGGAGAAACTCCCTTTTCCAATAAATCAAATAAAATTTGTGTCTCTGTCATATCTGTTACCAACCTTTCCATCAAACCTCAGACTTTTTATCTGCGGCTGCAAATCTGTATCATTATTCCGTATTTTGCATTCGCAAATCCTCTGTATTCTAGCATATTTTCTCTCATTTGTCATTTCAGTTATTTACAAGAAAACAAACCAATGATAAATTTATGTTGATACCATTTTCTTTTGGGAGGATTTTATGATCGCTTTAAAAATTGCCGAAGTCAAAGACTTTATGAATAAATTACTGTGCCAGGATGTGTTTGACCACTTTCTCATTCAGGAGGCTGTCATCACAACGAATGTATCCTGCCATATCGACGGCACGCTGCAAAAAGACTTCTACACCTTAGAAGAACTCGAAGAACAGAATCTTACCGGGCTTTCCTTTGTTCCGTATGGTCTTTTGCGCAGTTCCTGTTTCAACCTGATCAAAGGAAAGAAAACTCCTTCTTATTTCAAGTTTTCCCTCCTTTTATCGCCGGAAAATCTCAAACGCACCCTCTCCCAGACCGGAAGTTCTTTCACGGAAAATGATATTTCCGCAGTGTTCTTAAATATCCGCTTCCAGAATGGAGAACTGACCGTGACCACGGGTATCTCCTACCGGATCTTCTCGACCGACAAAACTCTTGAGCACGAGTGGGACACACTCCTCAAACGCTTTCTGACGAAAAATCAGATTTCATTTGACGAATTGTAGCGTCTGGCTTCCCCCTCTCTCCCGGCTTTTACTTGGTTTTCATTATGGAATAGATAAAAGGGTTTCTTATAAAACTTGCTCGAATTGCGGCTTTATCAGTGTTCACATTTTGACTTTTTTGATTGTTTATATTCATTCAGAAATGGACATAAACTTAAAGTCAAAATGTGAACACTGATAAAGCACTCAATTCTCACAAAAGTTTTATAAGAAACCCTTTTATCTATTCCATAGCTTTACACTTTGACAAAAGCCGGGAGAGAGGGGGAAGCCAGACGCTACAATGCCACGGTAAATAAGATTGATTTTCCGTCCTCGCTTTTGGCTGAGATTTTGCCCTTGTGTGCTTTCACGATCGCATACACGACGGAAAGTCCGATTCCAAAGCCCCCGGTCCTGGAATTGTGGGAAGCGTCCATACGGTAAAAACGCTCGAAAAGCATGTCCAGCTTTTCTTTTTCGATCTGGTCTGTGGTATTCCACACGGTGATGATTTTGTTTTTTCCGGAAGTTTTTAGTGCGATGCGGATGATGCCCTGCTCTGAGGAATATTTCATTGCATTGTCCAAAAGCAGGGAGATCATCTGCCGGATATTTTTTTCATCGCCGACATATCCCACATGCTCTGCCACATTGATCTCAAATTGTTTTCCTTTTGTTTTTGCGACAGAGCGGAATCCCTCTGCGGTATCAAGCACTGCATCCGAAAGTGAAAATGACACTTTTTCCAGCTTTGTTCCTTCCTCGTCCATGCGGGAGAGAAACACCAGTTTTTCCGTGAGGGAAGTCAGTCTTGCAACCTGTTTTCTCGTACTCTGCGTCCACTCGTTTTCCCCCTCCATCATCTCTATGACTTCGGTGTTGGCATCGATGATCGTGAGCGGCGTTTTGATCTCATGGCTTGCGTCCGTGATAAAGCGTTTCTGTTTCTCATAGCTTTCTGACACCAGTTTTAACACTTTTCCGGAGAAAAAGTATATCATGACAAACACAATGACAAGTCCGAGTGCTCCTGTTCCCACGCTGGCAAGAACATATGTTCTTATTGTAGAGATTTCCCGCTGACAGTTTAAAAATACATACATCGTCGAGCCGTCACTGTCCGTTGCAAGGTATTTATAATCAGCGAAAAAGCCTTTTTTCTTTCCTTTTTTCCACAGCTCCGCTGCGTATTCCTCCGCTGTCCCGGCTGAGATGGAAGCAATTTTTCCGGTATCCACAGATTCCACTGTACCGTCCGGTGCGATCGTCACTGTAAAATACCGGGTGTCAAACGGACTTTCCTGCGAAATTCCATGCTTTTGCAGGTCATTCATTGCCGGTGGCTGATCTGACTTAGGTTCCAATTTTTTTCCAAAATCTCCGGGTGTCATATCCGGGAAAGTACCTCCGTTGTCAGCGATCAGGGAGAGTCTTGCATCCAGCGCCTGATTGGTACTGATGTAGTTTGCAATATTGATCGTACCGACAATTGCGATCAGCACGATAGAAACAGACAGCATTGCAATTGCAATAAATTTTCTTCTTAATTTTTTAAGCATTGTCTTTCTCCAATGAATATCCAAGTCCTCTGGCCGCCTTGATCTTCACCTGACTTCCAATGGAGGTTAATTTTTTTCTCAAATAGGAAATATATACCCATACGACATTTTGTTCCGCTTCTGAATCGTAACCCCAGATTTTATCCATAAAAAGATCCGGGGAAATGACCTGTCCTGGATTAGACATGAGCATTTCAAGCATCTGGTATTCCTTGCCAGCAAGACGGATACCTTCTGGATTCTCCGGTCCTGTGAGCTGATATGTAGAACGGTTCAGTGCAATATCACCAAATGCCAGCACATTATCGGTCGTGTCCGTCTGTCTCCTTGTCATTGCCCGGATCCTCGCCAGAAGCTCTTTCATGGAAAATGGTTTCGGCAGATAATCGTCTGCGCCACTGTCTAAACCCTCCACACGGTCATCAATCTCTGCCTTTGCTGTGAGCAGCAGGACCGGAACGGAATTTCCATGTCTGCGGATTGTTTTTAATACGGTGATACCATCCATTTTGGGCATCATGATATCTAAGATTACGCCGTCATAATTGTCACCGTTTTCCAGATAGTCCAAGGCTTCTGCACCATCGTACACAGCATCTACCGAGTAATTGTTATGTTTTAACACCGTGACAAGCGCACGGCTCAAATCCTCTTCATCTTCTGCAAGCAATAACCTCATACAAAATCCCATGCCTTTCGTTTATTTCACAGTGATACCGATTCCTGCCCTCAGCTGTTTTTATTCTGCGGTCACTTCTGTCGTCGTTCCCGATGTTGTGAGCGTGTACGTTGCTCCGCTCTCCACCTCTGCGGTGCTGATGATCACACAGTCATAGGTTTTTAATGCCGTGTAACTTACGATCACATTTCCCTCACTGTCTGTCAGCACAACGTTGCCGGCTTCCATTTGTTCTCCTAATTTTACCATAAGAACCTTCTGTTTGGAAGAATCACTCATCACCTCTGCCATGCCGCTGCTGCCGATTGCCACAAGCGTTCCGCCGTTCACATACGCAGACGACCGGTCGCCGTAATCGATCGCACTGTTTCCGTTATCAGACGGACCGTCAATGTAGATCTCACCGCCGTTGATCGTCAGATCGCCGTTGGAATCCACGCCGTCGCCGCCTGCCAGAATGTGGATATATCCACCGTTTAATTCCATTTTCTCGCCTGCTGTATTGATACCGTCATCACTTGCAGTGATATCAATCGTTCCATCGTTGATCGTCACCGCCAGGTCTTCCAGACTTTCATAACTCTCTGTCACGGTGATCGTACCACCATTTACTATCAGTGCATCATCTGCATGCACACCATCATCGCCTGTCGCAAGCGTGTATGTTCCATCTGTGATCGTAATATTTGCGTTGCTGTGGATGGAATCATCTGCGGAATCAATCTGGTAAGTTCCTCCATTTAAGTACATGCCGCCACCTGCCTTGATTCCTTTTGTGCTGGTGCCGCTCTCGTCAGTTGTGGTATCCTGTGGCATATTTTCTCCGTCCGGCTTTTCGCCCATCTGTGGCATGCTTTCTCCGTCCGGTTTCTCGCCGTTTTGTGGCATTCCGCCACCCGGTCCACCCGGCACATCTGACTCATGCGTTTTCAGACTGTTTGCAGCGCCGCCCCCGGCTGTGATGTCAAGTGTTCCATCCTCGATCTGCACGATATTGGAAGCGTCCATGCCATCGCCATCACTTGTAATCGTAAAATCACCATCTGCAATATAAATATAGCCCTTTTCTTCATCATCTGCATTTTCCGCATGAATGCCATCTTTTTCTGCGGTTAAAATAAAGGTTCCATCTGCGATACGCACACTGTCTTTTCCCGATAATGCGTGCCCTGCTGCTGTGATATCGTATGTACCGCCTGTGATTTTCAGATCATCTTTGGATACAATTCCATGTCCTTCTGCTGATATGATCGTCAGACTTCCAGTGCCGTTTAACGTAAGGTCTGATTTTGCAAAAATCACGGCATCAATGTTGTTGTCGTCAATCGCAACATACTCATCCGTATTGCGAAGCGTATTCTGCGATCCTTCTGCAAGCGTTACAAATACTTTCTCTGCGCTTTTTACATACACTGCTGCACTTGAAGCACAGGTAATGTCCACATTATCAAATACGATCTGCACTTTCGCATTATCTGCATCCACCACAATCTGTCCTTCCGACAGTGTTCCGGAAAAAATATATGTCCCTTCTGCCGTGATCGTCACCATCTGTCCATTGATCGCAACGCCATCCGTTTCCCCTGTGATACCATCATCGGAAAGTGTGACATAAACTGCCCCACTCTCCTCATAGGTTCCTGCCAGATCCCGCTCAGTAAACATATCTGCACTTGAAAAAGTTCCTGCTTCACTCTGTGCTGATGTTTCTTCTGCATTTGTTTCTGTTTCCGAGGAAACAACATTGCCAGTACTGCTCTTTGTCCCTGTACAGCCTGCCACTGCCGTCATGGATAATGCCGTAGCACAAAACAATGCCAGCAGTTTTTTTCTTCTATAACTCATTGACATTTGCCTCCTGTCTCATCATACTGATTTCCAGATTTCCGTTTCTGCATCTCAATTCATCGAGAAATGTTTTCTCTTCCGCATTGTCTTTTAACGTCACATGATAGGTAAGTTTGTAAAGACTTCCCATATTGGAGGTTTTCACAGCGACTACTTCACAGGATGATAAATATTTTTCAAAAAGATCATCAAATGCTGCTCCGTAATTTAAATCCTCCGGGATTGTGATACGAAGTGTTTTTTCTCTTACTTCTGCTTTTTTTACACCGAATCCGGTCACATTTAACACAAACATCACGGCTCCCATAATGAGTGAAAACAATACTGCAAATCCAAGATACCCCATCCCTGCGATCAGTCCTGCCGCCATTGCAAGAAAAATGGTTCCGATCTCTTTTGCAGTTCCCGGCACAGAACGGAAACGTACAAGCGAAAATACTCCTGCCACAGCCACTCCGGCACCTACATTTCCGTTTACCATCATGATAACAATGCAAACGATTGCCGGAAGCATTGCGAGTGTCACTGCAAAGCTTGTCGTATAGCGGCTTTTATAAGTGTAAACCCATGTGATGAATGCCCCGATCAGCAGTGACACCACAATACAGAGCAAAAAATCTGGCACGGAAATCACCGCCGCACCTGCTGTATCAAAAATTCCTGTAAATAAATTGTTTAACATATTAATTTCTCCATTTCTTTTTTAACATTTTATTGCCTGCTGCACAACCTCATCTCCGGTAAACACAAAGAAATTTTCCGGTGGACAGCTTCTTCTCTGCTCTCTCGCATAAATCGTGCGGTAGGCGGTCGCATATTTGGAAAATGACGTTTTGTAAATCTGATTTTCTGTCAGAAAATGAACCATCCAGAGCGGTATTGCGCCCGCCGTTTTCACTTCCATAAGCACTTTATTTTTATCTAAAATTGCTTCTCCGTAAATTCCTTTACAAAGAGAAAGGTCGTAATTTCTCCAGAGAATGTTCTGATCAAACGTGATCCGGAACTCGTGATCGTCCTTCGCATAAAAAGCTTCTCTCTCATAGGAAAGCATCACTGCCGGAGCCAGCTTTTTATAATTTTTCAGACAGTAATCGATTTCTCTGGTGATCTGTGTGTCTTTTACTTTTTCATGAAAAAGCAGGTAACGTTCTGCCTCGTCCTCCGTCATTGCAATTCTTCTTTTGTATACAACAGACTCATACTTCTTCTTCAGTTCCACAAAAACGGTCGTGTCCTTGTCTGCCGTGCCGTAACTTCTCAATCTCAGTTTTTCTTTATAAACCGGGTGTTCCATTGATCTTTGGATCAGCAGATAGTCCGGTGTATCAAAGTAGAGACTGCATATTGTACTCACTCCATGCTCGTCTGCGGTCATGTACTGTTTCATTTGATTTTTTAACAGTTCCGCCTGCGTGATATCCAACATATATTTGATCTCACACCTTTTAAATATCATCTGATCTGCCATAAGTGTCTCCTTTCCTTTGCGCATATCTTATCAGGCGAACCTTAAATGAACTTAAAAAAAGAAACCATCCTTTAAAAAATGGTTTCTTTGTCATGATTCCTTATGTTTTTCTGTTATCTGGATTCGGACTGGAGTTCGGCGATGACGGTGTGGCGTTGACCGATTTCTTTGCCGGCTTCCTCGCCCTGCTGATATGCTTTTTCTGCGACTTCTTCTGAATATTTTCTCATTATTTCACACACTGCGTTTACGCCTCCCTCTTCATGTTTCAGATAGTGCACACGGTTGGTTAATTTCGGAAATTTGGCATTATCTATCTCTTTTTTTATTATATAGAACCCCTCCAGATTCTTCAAGACTGTTTTCATGGATTTTTTAGTTATGTATACAAAAAAGAGTGCCGGAAAACCGACACTCTTTTTCAAATCCATTGTTTGCAATATCTTAATCTAGAAAAATAAAACAAGTTCTATTTAATAAAGAAAAAGGTACATGAAACTACTGATTTAGACTGTAGTAACAAGCGATAATAAAATTATCTTACTACTGTTACGTTTGTTGCCTGTGGTCCTTTTGCACCTTCAACAACTTCAAATTCTACTGCAGCGCCTTCTTCTAAGGATTTGAAACCTTCCATATTAAGACCTGAGTAGTGAACGAATACATCATTTCCCTGTTCGTCGGAGATGAATCCGTATCCTTTTTGGTTGTTAAACCACTTTACTGTACCTTTGTTCATTGAAAAGTACCTCCAAAAAATATTTCTATGGTACACTTACCGCACCATAGTCACAGAATAACATAACAATTTCAAAAAGTAAAGTGTTATTATACTACATTGTGAGCTTTACCTTGATGATCCTTGCAACAGATTCATTGATACGATCCTCTGTGATCGTTCCACCAGTCACTGCATCCATCACACCCTGATATGCACTCTGGAAATCCTCCGGCATTAAGATCATATCCACACCTGCCTGAATTGCCGTCACTGCCGCATCAGCAGAACTGTATGTTCCGGTGACCGCCCCCATATTCATCGCGTCTGTGATCACTACACCATGGAAGCCAAGCTGGTTGCGAAGCACATCTGTCACCATGACAGAGGAAAGCGAAGCCGGCGTATCATCCCCTGTAACAGCTGGTGCTGAAATATGTCCTACCATCACAAAAGATGCTCCGTTATTCACTGCCTGCTGGAATGGAACAAGCTCATTTGCCAACAGGTCATCCAAAGATTTATCTGTAGAAACTGCCCCGTCATGGGAATCCCCTGCTGTAGCTCCCTGTCCCGGAAAATGTTTTACCACGCTTAATATCTGGTGTTCGTTCAGTCCCTGCATCTCAGCACAGACCATATCCGCCACAAGCTGGCTGTCTGAACCAAATGACCGGTCTTTGATCACGGTGTTATCCGGATTCGTCAACACATCCGCAACCGGAGCAAAATCCATATTAAAACCAAGTGTGTTCAGATACGTTCCGATCGTACTTCCTGCATTGTATGCATTCTGGGAATCCCCAGTCGCTCCTACATCACTCATATTTCCAACATCTGTCACTCCAAAAGCACTGTTGGATGCGATCCTTGCTACCGTTCCACCTTCCTCATCCACACCGAGGAACACTGGAATTCCTACTATTTCCTGACTGTAGCTCTTCATATTGGTAAGCATCTGTGTCGTCTGGTCGGTTCCGGTCAGGTTCTTTGCCATATAAATCAGACCACCTACCGGATACTGCGTGTAGGCTGCCTTTGTGGAATCTCCTGCCATCGTTGCTCCGTCCACTCCGGTCAGTGCGTCCGGTGTGATCATGAACATCTGCGCTACTTTCTGCTCTAAGGTCATGCCGGCAGCAATCTGCATTGCCTGATCCATCAACGGATCGCTGACTTCGGTTACCGGAGTTGTTTCCGGTTCTTCTGTCGCCTCTGTTGTCACACTCTCGGTATTCTTTTCCGGTTTATCTGCTCCCGGTTTTACAAATTTATGGACTGCAAACACAATTCCTCCGATCAAAACTGCAAGTACTATAAAAAATACTGCCACAACTATGACCGCACTCTGTGTATCTTTTTTTCGTTTCTCTCGTCTTTCTTCCTGATTCATCTGTGTATTTCCTCTCTGGAGAATTTTGATCTACATGCTTCTACCCCGCAGTGCACGCCGTAATAATCAACGGTTTTTGGTTTATATCGTGGAGGCAATGATCTGCATGCTGCCCTGCAATTCCACGTTTCCGAAGCCATTTGGAAGTATGAAATGATCTCCTTTTTTCACCGGCTGACCGTTGACGATTCCATTGCCTTCCGTAACTGTCATATTCATAAAAGGCGCATTCTGCTCAAAAGTCATTTTACCTGAAACTTCTATTTTATAGATATGAAAGTATTTGCAGACATACAGTTCATTTAACGTATTGACCGGAAGATCTGCCACCGATTTCACACTGTCTGCAACCGATTTTGCAGGCACAGTGATCACGTCAATACTCTTGTCGATATGTAACTCTCTCGGCTTTCCATTGGAGAGACGGCCATAATCATAAACGCGGTAGGTAATATCACTGTTCTGCTGTGTTTCCAGAATTAGTGTTCCGCCTTTGATCGCATGAACTGTTCCCGGATAGATCTGAAGAAAATCGCCTTTTTTGATCGGGATCTCACGGATAAATTCACTCCACTTTCCCTCATGGATCATCCGGCTTAATTCCTCTTTTGTCCCTGCATTGTGTCCGATAACGATCGTTGCATTTTCCTTGCAGTCGAGAATGTACCAGCACTCTGTTTTTCCAAGTGAACCATTTTCATGGACTTTTGCATAATCATCGTCTGGATGTACCTGAATGCTCAGGTCATCTTTCGCATCGATAATTTTGATCAGGAGTGGGAAACGGTCACTGTCCACATTTCCGAAAACTTCCGGATGTTTTTTCCACAATTCGGACAGCTTCATTCCACGGAATCCACAGTCTCTTAAAGTTACGTTTCCATTTGGATGTGCAGAAATTCCCCAGCACTCCCATAAATCATCACCTTCGACCGGATAATGAAAATCCTCTCTCAATCGCGTACCGCCCCAGATGTTGTGTGTACATACCGGATCTAAAAATAAAATTTCTTTCGTGGTCTGATTTGTTGATAAATTACCTCCATTTGTCTTGATCACATCCTGATACCAAAACGCAGAATCTTTTACAATTCTCCGCTGTGTCATAAAATCCACATAAATCATGCCAAAACGTTCCCTGTATCCCTCGGACCATTCAAAATTATCCAGAAATGTCCACAGGAAATAACCCCGGATATTGGCTCCCTCATCATATGCCCTCTGCATGGCTCCGATGTAGGAATCCAGAAATGTGATGCGGTCATTGTCATGTACTCTGCCGTCAAAGCTTACATTGTCATGGCAGGACATACCATTTTCTGTAATATATAATGGAAGCTGATACCGCTCTGTCAAAAATTTGATTCCATAATAAAATGCTTTTGGTGTTACCGGCCAGTTGCACGCCGTCTTCGGAAATCCCGGTTCCCGATCCACAAACTCCGGTTCGCCGTCTGCGCCCTGACGCACGTAATAGCCATTATATATGTTCTGTCCCATAAAATCCAGTGGCTGATGGATCAGCTGCATATCTGTCTCTGTGATCTCCGGCAGATACTCTTTGAATTTTTCCAGTCCCTCTTTCGGATAATGACCTAAAAAGACCGGGTCTGAAAACCATGAGATATTCCAGGTCCAGTTATCCATCGGATTGTAAAAACCAAAATAAACTTTTCTGGCAGCTTCGATATCTTCAGCACTGTCCGTGTATGGATAAGCCACTCCTCCAGTCGGTGCAAAGCCGATCCGTATTTTTTGTTTTGCGTATTTTCTTAAATTGATCACTGCCTGTCCGTGCGCTTTCAACAGATTATGCGCGATCTGAAAAGTCTCCGAAATCGACAATTTCAATCCCGGTGCATGGACACCGCTTAAATGCCCAAGTCCTACCACACACTGTGGCTCATTGATCGTGATAAAATACTCGCAGAGATCCGAAAAATTCTCTGCCACCACTTTTGCATATTCCCCGAACCAGTCTACTACTTCCTCATTCAGCCAGCCGCCCTTTTCCTGCAACGCCTGTGGAAACTCCCAGTGAAACAGGGTAATATATGGTGTAATGCCATTTTCCTTCATTGTAAGAATCATGTCGCGGTACATCGCAATCGCTTTTTCATTGACACGCCCGGTGCCCTCCGGCAGAATCCGCGCCCAGTTTAAGGAAAAACGATATGCTTTGATTCCGAGATTTTTCATTAATGCATAGTCATCTTTATAATGGTGCATGTGATCACAGCTTGTGTACGCATTCTGATTTTGAAAAATGCGTCCCTGCTCCGTAAAAGTGTCCCAGACCGTCTTTCCTCTTCCGTCATCCGGGTCAGTTCCCTCTACCTGATATGCGCTGCTTGCCACGCCCCAGACAAATTTGTCATCAAACATGTGATTCTCCTTCTCTGTCTCTGATTCTTGTTTTTTATTTTGGTATAAATATTAAATCTAAATTATATATTTACTTCTTCTCAGAGGCAATCACAACTTCTGCAAATATTCATTTATCTATTCTTCCACAAGATCCTTTTTTAATGCTTCCAGTTTTTCCTCTGCATCCTGCAAAGAGGTGCCTTTGACTCCATAGTAGAATTTGATCTTAGGCTCTGTTCCGGACGGGCGCACACAGCACCATGCATTGTCAGAAAGTTCATAATATAAAACATTGGAAGCCGGAAGTCCTGTTTTTGTCACTTCCCCGGTCTTTAAATCTTTTCTTGTATCCTCTTTGTAATCGCGGACTGCAAGCACTTCAAATCCACCGAGTGTTTTCTTTGGATTGTTCCGCATATCACTCATCATCTGCTGGATCTGGGCGGCTCCGTCTATTCCTTTTAAGGTCATCGTGGAAAGTCCCTCTCTGTAGTAACCGTATTTCTCATACAGGTCGATCATGGCATCCCACAATGTTTTTCCATGTTTTTTGCACCAGGAAGCCACCTCGCACAACATCATGACTGCCACGCAGGCATCTTTATCTCTTGCATATGTTCCGGCAAGGCATCCATAACTCTCCTCCAGACCGAATACATAGTTGTGGGAGTGGTTCTGTTCAAACCATTTGATCTGCTCTCCGATATACTTAAATCCGGTCAGTACCTCGATCAGTGCCACGCCGTAGGAAGCTGCCATCGCTTTTGCCATGTCCGTTGTAACGATAGTCTCTACAAGCGCAGGATTCTCAGGCATCGTTCCGGTTGCTGTTTTCTCTCTTAAAATATATTCTGCGATGAGCATTCCGGACATATTTCCGGTGAAAGTCACATACTCTCCGGTCTTAGTATCTTTGCAGTATACGCCAAGACGGTCTGCGTCCGGATCTGTCGCAAGTACGATGTCTGCATCCACTTCTTTTGCAAGTTTTAAGGCAAGCTCAAATGCCTTTGGAGATTCCGGGTTTGGATATGCTACGGTCGGGAAATTTCCGTCCGGAAGTTCCTGCTCTTTTACAACATAGACATTTTCAAATCCAAGTTCTTTTAACACACGGCGCACCGGGAGATTTCCGGTTCCATGTAGCGGTGTGTATACAATCTTGATGTCCTTTGCCATCTCTTTGATGATCTCCGGATGAATGGACTGTTTTTTCAGTTCTTCCATATAACGGTCATCGATTTCTTTTCCGATTGTCACAAAAAGTCCGGCTTTCACGGCATCCTCTTTTGTCATGGTCTTAACCTGTGTAAAAGAAGTTACTTTTGCAACTTCTGCAAGGATATTTTTATCATGAGGCGGTGTGATCTGTGCACCATCCTCCCAGTAAACTTTGTATCCATTATATTCTCTTGGGTTATGGCTTGCTGTGATCACAATTCCTGAAACACAGCCAAGTTCACGGACTGCAAATGAAAGCTCCGGTGTCGGGCGAAGGCTGTCAAATACATAAGCCCTGATTCCGTTTGCATTCAGGCAGAGCGCTGCCTCCTCGGCAAATTCCGGTGACATGATTCTGGAATCGTGTGCGATGGCAACTCCTTTTTCCTGTCCGTTCTGAGAAATGATATAGTTTGCAAGTCCCTGTGTCGCCTGTCTTACCGTATAGATATTCATACGGTTCGTTCCTGCCCCGATCACACCGCGGAGTCCCCCGGTTCCAAACTCAAGCTGACGGTAGAAACGATCCTCGATCTCTGCCTCATTGTCCTTGATCGCTTCTAATTCTGCTCTTGTTTCCTCTGAAAAATATGGGTTTGTACACCATTCTCTGTAGGTTTCCATGTAACTCATCGCAATTCTCCTATCTTCTTCCTGCTATTTTTGAAAGATTTTACCGCTCTCTCAAAAGGTTATTGAAATAATAACCTTATTTTTAGTAAATGTAAACTTGTTTTAGCTTATTTGTCTTAAAATCACTTCACACCATTCATCATCATAACGGCAGAGAGACCATTCAGATTTGAATAGACAAAACACAGCACGATCATTCCAATGATCGATACCGCCATACCGATTCCTGATAAAATCATACCCGCCAGTGCCATTCCGTTTTTCTCCGGCTGCACCTTTCTTGAAAGTCTGCCACCGATCAGCCCAGCGATCCCAATACCAAGACCATATCCCATAAAGCCTGTCAGAATGGATATCATTCCAAGTGCGAGCGACAGAGCAGCATTCCGGTCTGCCTCCTCGAATGTTTCAAACACCACGATATGATTTGCCTCCTGCTCCATCTCCAGAAGTTTTTTCGGGCGAAGCAGCACAATACACGGAATCAGCAAAACAGGAACGGCAATCAAATTAGCGGCAGACATCTGGTTGATCTGTTCCACAGTTGTTCCAGTTCCAAAAATTCCGCTGCCCATCAGACTTGCGAAATCGACCAGTGCATGAAAAGTCATTACAAGCCAGATATTTCCTGACCGGGCATAAACAGCGCCAAAGATCACACCCAGAAAGGCAGCGTTGATCGCCTGAATCATCGCACTTGTCACCGTCACTCCCTGTGAAATATTTGTCAAATGTACCGCCCCGAACAATACACCACTGAGAATGACCGCCCAGAGAATCCCTCTTTTCGTTTTGGAAAAACGTTCCAGAAACAGATTCAGGATCACACCGCGGAAAATAAGTTCCTCCGTCCATCCGATCAGAAACATGGTTGCAGCAAAAAACAGGATTTCCAATGCAGATACGACTTTTGCATCCGGTGTCATCATCTGTACATAAAGCTGTGCCGCCAGTTCCAGACAACAGTATCCTGTCAGGAATCCGCCGATATAAAGGCCATGGATAAATCCCTTTCCTTTTTCTCCCAGCACTCCAAGATAACCAAACAGGCACAAAAGCAGAAATGCAACCACTCCTGCCATAAACTCTGCGATCATACTGCTTCCATAACCCGGAAGCGAAACTGTATCTGCAAGAAAAAACGCTGCCACATCCATACTTCCAAGAAAAATCGCTACAATCAGTACCGCAACGAGTATCGTAACCACCTTCGGCATTCTCATAAGTTTCTTTTTCATGTTCTTCTCCCCTTTAATTGATTTTTCCATCCGCACCGATCGTAACGCCATCTGAAATCTGTGTCATATACTGATACAGCGCAGATGCACTGTTTGTATCCATCAGTTTTGTTGTGCCCCCCGCCGCATAAACCGGAAGTAATCCATAAGATACGGTTCCATCGGACGAAACCTGTACTTTCACTGCAGCCGTCTTATCAATGTTCTGTCCAAACACAAAGTTTCCAAGGCTGTAAAAGACCGGTTTCCCACTGATATAGGAAATTCCCTGTAAACAGTGTGTATGTGCTCCAAGGATCAGATCTGCCCCTGCATTAAAACAATCTGTGGCAATCTTTGTCTGATAGTCCTGCGGATACGCATCGTATTCCACGCCCCAGTGGATATAGACCGACAGAAAATCACATCCGCTCCGGGCTTCTTTGATCAACTGTACCAATTTTGTATCATCATAAGCGGTCAGCATTCCCGGTGTCCGCTCTTCCACTTTCCAGTTTGATTCCGGCACCACGCGGGATGCCGCTAGAAATCCGAATTTTTTTCCATTTTTCTCGATAATCTGCAATTCATATGCGCGTTCTTTAGTCTCTCCGGCTCCTGCATACAAAATACCGGCTCCGTCCAGTGTCGTAAACGTATCAGACAACGCATCTCTTCCATAATCTAAGGTGTGATTGTTGGCGAGTGATACAATATCCACGCCCATCTCATTTAAAGCTTTCACATATTTCGGATCACAGCAAAACGTAAACTGTTTGTCCTCCATCGGCTCTCCACGGTTACTGAATGGGAACTCATTATTCACCATGAAAATATCTGCATCCTGCAGCTCCTGCAGCAGCTGCGGCTCGATCACTTTTTCAATTCCGCCCGCATCATAGTTGCTTTTAAAGGCGTTTGCAAACAGTACATCCCCTGCAAAAATCAGTGTTGTGTCATCTGCTATGTCCACTTCTTCCTGTTCTGTATCGTTTTGGATCCCGTTCTGCCCGTCTGCTGCTTCCGTCTCTTCTGGCTCTTCCGCTTCCGGTATCTGAACCGGTTCCTCCGTGCTGCTGATATCCGTCTCGGACAGCGCATCTTTCGCCGGCTCACCGCTCTGTCTTCCATGTGAAAAAATGATCAGTGTCACCATCGCAAGCATTGTCACAAGTGACAGTGCATATAAAATAATTCTTGTTCTTTTTCCCATTCCCTGCTCCTGTTCTTCTTATTAAAATATACGAATTCTTGTATGTTTTTTCTTTCGTGTTCATCATATCATATTGTGATTAAAAAGACAAAGATTAGGAATTTTTTACCTGAAATGGAGGGGATACTAATGATAACAACAAGTGAACTTTTGCAGTTAATGAGTTTGTTAATTAGTGTTGCCGGATTATTTTACCTCATCGGGAAAGATAATCACGGCAGAAAAAATAACCGCCCCGGGCCAAGGTTGCGGTTATTTTTACATAACACATATAATCTAGGCTAACCGTCTATCGGCAGCACCTTTTTATGTTTATATTATATCATAAAGACAAAAATGTAAACCATCTATTTTTTATCTCTTTTACTGCTGTGTCAAAACAGAAATATCTCCCACTCCTGCAGTCAGTTCCACTTCTGCTCCGCCGTTGCTGCCGGTCTCATACTCCGCATCAAAAGCCCCTTTCGATTGCCCGTTCAACCTGATTTCTCCAAGTCCGGCAGACAGATCAAATGCATAGCTTTTCTCTGTTCCGGTAAGAGAGACATTGACATCGCCGGTTCCTGCCTCCACTTCCAGTTTGTTTGAAACGCTTCCGCTGAACACGGCATCTCCAACTCCTGCTTCGATAGACACTTTCGGGAACTGTCCATTCAGAATCGACACATCTCCTGTTCCAACTTCAAACACAGCCTTCTCACTGGCTGAGATCTGATCCACAGAGAGTTCTCCCACTCCTACAGACACATTTACTTTTCTTGCCGTAAACGCTTCGCTTTCCATGGAAATATCCCCGGCTCCCACTACAATGTCCAATGTCAGATTTTCGCACTGCCTTGGCAGAACTACCGTAAAGGTCGGTCCTTTCTCAAAATGGTGGTGTCCGCTGTGATAGGATACCTTCAGAGCGGAATCCTTCTGTTTTGTAGAAAGATAATCCTGATACCCATTTTCCATTTTAATACTGATCTCATCCGCAGAATCCGACACTTCAAAAATAAGTTCATTTACCACATCCAGTTCCAGTTTCAGGGAAGCAGCTTCTGATGCCGGATAAGGTATAATGCAGCTTTCCGTTCCTGCCGGTTCACTCTTCAAATCCGTAAGATTCAGGATCCAGGAACCAAAACTCTCCACCGCCCTATTATCATCCATGAGTTCGTCATCCTCATCATCCCAATCGTCATTATCCCAATCTTCGTCGTCCCAATCATCATCGTCATCATAATCATCATCCCAAAAATGATCCCAGCTGCCATGTCCCTGATCATAAGCATAATAAACTCCATTGCCAATATGCCAGTTGCCAAAATCAAGTTCACCGGCAAGTGCTTTCCGATGGATCGTTGACCATCCGGCTCCCATCACTGCAGCGATACCGCTGAAAACAATTCCGAGTGCGGCTAAGCTTCCTGCAATGATCAACATAATCTTTGTAAATTTTTTCATTTCATCTCACACTCCTCTCTTCGTCTTACTAAATGCCTTTTTGCAAAGCCCTGCAATGCCTTTCACTGCCCATGGGACAAACCAGCCAAAGCACCATACCACAAGCCACACTGCAAGTACTCCAAGCGCAAGAACCAAAAGTCCACCGCCTAACAGTCCAAGACCTACTGCCACGCCTTTTGTGAAAAGATATCCGACACCAATGCCGGCCAATACAAATCCGGTGATCACTAACGCCGCCATCACCGCCACAATGCTGACCGCCACTGCAAACACACACGCTAAAACTGCTACAAGAATCGCCGCCAGAACCGCTGCAACCGTGATCCAGACCGGACTTGTCAAAACTGCGAGGATCACCCATAAAACTGTTTTTTCTGTTTTATTCTTCTGATTTTCCTTTTTCAGATTCTCCATATCGGTCTGACCGGACGCATTCTGACTGCCATAAGTTCCTCCGGCATAAGCAGTATTTTTCTGATTATAACTGCCAGAACCATAGGTACTGCTTCCATATAAACTGTTCATATATGGATCATCCGTTCCTGTCTCTGTCTTCTGACCATTTCCAGATGTTTCTTCTGTATGTGCCTCAACTTTTTCACCGCGCACATCCGCCTCGTGTGTTTCCACATCAGCCGCTTCACTCACCCCAAGATCTTTCTTGATCACTTCCGCCACCTTCTCCGGCGACTCCAGTTCCTCTAAAATTGATGCCTCATTTCCAATTCCGGCATCCTCAAAATAACTTCTGTAAAAGGCAAGTGCATCCGCTCTCTCTTCCTCTGAAATATCCGAAAGCAGCTGCTCCAGACGTTTTAAAAATTCTTCTTTATTCATTCTTCTGACTCCTCTCCTGAAAATAGTTCTGATATTTTCGAAGAATACGATTCCCACTCGCTGCGGTATTCTGCCAGCTTTTCTTCGCCGGTCTCCGTAATCTGGTAATATCTCCGGTTTCTTCCTCCGCACTCCCTGTCATACACGATCAGGTATCCATCCTTTTGCAGTCTTCGCAAAACCGGATACAGTGTGGATTCTGAAACCTCAATCGCTTTCCGCACATCCTGCGTGATCTTATATCCGTAGGTTCCTTCTTCCTCCTTTGACACGACAGCAAGAACAATCGCATCCAAAAGGGCTGCGCCTGTATTAAATACCATGTACTCACTCCTTGTTATTTTATTTGTAATATTATTTCTTGTTTAATACTATACATCATATAGTATTGTTTTGTCAATATTATTATATTTTTAAAACTGGCATGGTCAATTTGTTTTAAACTGGATTTTTAATTCATGACAGTTTTTGTATATAGTAATCCCAACAACAATCCTGGGAATTGACACAAATACAAACCATAAAAAGGAGAATTTTATTTATGAAAACATCAACTACCTCTACAGCACAGACTGCTGATTCAAAATCTTTATCAAATATCCGTTTTATCACGATCACGGCTCTTTTTATTGCCCTGACCTACGTATTCACTGCATTTATTAATATAAGACTTCCAATCACTGCAAACGGCGGATTGATCCATCTCGGAAACGTACCTCTTTTTATCTGCGCCATTATTTTTGGTAAGAAAAGTGGTGCGATCGCCGGCGGAGTCGGCATGGGACTCTTCGATCTGCTCTCCGGTTGGACTGCATGGGCTCCATTCACACTGATCATTGTCGGTCTGATGGGATATGCCGTAGGTGCCATCACAGAAAAACATCACGGCTTTGGCTGGAACACACTTGCGATCGCAGTTGCATGCGTGATCAAAGTCGCTGGTTACTACATTGCAGAGGGTATCATTTACGGAAACTGGATCGCACCGGTTACTTCCATTCCTGGAAACCTTGTCCAGATCGGTGTTGCTGCTGTCATCGTTCTTTTGATCGTCGGACAGCTTCAGAAAATCGTAAATAAAATGTTATAAGCTGTGTAACATCAATCTCATTTACAAAACAATCTATGATAAAGAAGGAAGTAATTATGTATAAAGTCATGACTCCTGGGCCAACCCAGGTAAAAGAAAATGTGCGTATGGCAAGAAGCCTCGTATGTACCAATCCTGATCTGGATGAAGATTTCGTAGAATTTTATAAAGATACCTGCGAACTGATCAGCTCCCTGCTCGGCACGAAAAACGAAACTCTCATTTTGGATGGAGAGGGAATTTTAGGTCTGGAAGCTGCCTGCGCCTCCCTCACGGAGCCGGGAGATAAGGTGCTCATCATTGAGAACGGCGTGTACGGCGAAGGCTTTGCGGACTTTGTATCCATGTACGGTGGTGTGCCGGAATTTTATCATGCCGACCGCCTGAATGCCATCGACCCGGATGCTCTTTCTTCTTATTTAAAGGAGCATCATGATTATAAATATGCGACCGTTGTTCACTGTGACACCCCAAGCGGCATGCTCAATCCGGTAGAAAAAATCTGTCCGCTTTTAAAAGAATACGGCATTCTGACCGTTGTAGATTCCGTTTCCGGAATGTTTGGAAATCACATGGATGTCGACAAGTTCCAGATCGATCTTCTGTGCGGCGGTTCCCAGAAAGCTGTTTCCGCACCTCCGGGACTTACTTTTGTCACAATAAGCGATGCTGTAAAAAATGCCATGCACGTACGCAAGACGCCGATCCGTTCCTTCTATGCAAGCCTTCTGGCTTTTGAGGGATATTATGAGAAAAAATGGTTTCCTTATACCATGCCGATCAGCGATATTTACGGCTTACGCGCTGCTTTTGACAATATCGCTTCCGATCCAGAGTTAGAAGAACGCACACACCGTATCGCCGAAGCAGCCAGACGCGCTTTGACAGAAGCCGGTTTAAAGCTTCACTTGGAAAGCGGTTTCTCCGATACCGTCACTGTGTTTGACATTCCGGCAGAGACCACTTGCGATGCAATTCTTTCCCGCATGAAAAAAGAGCACAATATCATGCTTGCCGGATCTTTTGATGATCTTTCCGGCAAAGTGATCCGCATTGGACACATGGGAAATAACGCAAACTTTGAAGATATGGCCGCAACCATGTACGCTCTTTCCGAAACGCTTACTTTCCTCGGTGTGAACTTAAAAGGAGATCTTACGGGATTATTCTTAAAATATTATCATTAGTTCCGGAAACAGGAACTAAAAATCGCCCTGATATGATATGTACCCCTTTCACTGGATGTCCAGTAAAAGGGGTACATATCAGTTACTCTGTCAATGCATGCTTTATAATTCCGATCCCGATCGGATATGGTCCTGTGTGCACTCCAATGGTTGCACCGATCTGGTAAATACCGATCTCATCAATTCCAAGACGTTCTTTGATCAGATCCTTTAACATCTCTCGAAATTCCAGAGCTTCATTATGATCATATCCATAACCGATGCAGAAACTGTACTCTCCCGGTTTCGCATTGACTTCGTCTAAATATTCCCTTGTCATATCCACGACTTTTTTCATGGATTTGAGACGATTCCTTGTAATGCCGGAATTAAAGATCTCACCTTCTTTTAACGTGATCAGAGGTTTGATTTTTAATGCGCTGGCTGCAATCCCGGCTAATCTGCCAATCCTTCCGCCATGTTTTAAATAGTCAATACTTCCGATCGTGAAAAAAATTCTTCCTGTCTCACGGATTGGCAGTAACGCATCTACAATCTGCTGATACTCTAAACCCATATCGCGCAGTCTGCATGCCTCTAATACATATAACCCCTGCAGCACAGTATTGACCGTAGAGTCAATGACCGTGATCTGTGCATCCGGGTATTCCTCTAATATCATATCTTTTGCAGTTGTCGCAGACTGCAGGGAGCCACTGAATTTTCTGGTGATACAGATACAGATGACCGGCAGCTGCTCCTTCGCATGTTTTTCAAACACCTCATAATAATCATGCACGGATGGCATGGATGTCTTTGGGAAAACGGTCGGGTGATCCACCATTTCCTGATAGAATTCCCTGACACCGACTTCTACCATTTCCTTCTGATACGTTTCACTGTCAAAGGACACATAAAATGGAACAACCTCAATATCTTTTTCCTTCGTGAGTTCCTGTGAAAGATCCAGGGAACCATCACTGATGATCTGTACTTTTTTCTGCATCATAAATACCTCGTTTATTTACTACTGTCATCTGCAAAATAGCTTTATGACTTCTTATTCTTAAATATACGTTTTCCAACGTAGTTTTTAATACTACATTTCAAAACATTTTTATTATATCACAGGGTATTTAAGTTGTACATTACTTTTGCCATAATTTTCTAAAAATTTTATTATCTACAGCTTGTACTGATGGATTCAATTGCTACGGCTCCGCCGCGCACTACCTCAATAATCTTAAATTTCGATTTTAACAGTGCGATCAGCTCATTATTTCTATGGGCAGTCAGTTTGCATTCCAGCAGGACACTGTCATTTCCGATATCGACCACCTGCACGTTAAACACCTGTGCGATCTGGAATACTTCTTCTTTTTCCGCAGCATTCACACGGAGAACCTTTGCGAACAGTATCTCCTTCATATGAATCGGTACATCTGTCAGATCAATGACTTTGATCACTTCGACCATACGGTTCAGCTGCTTTTTGATCTGTTCAAATGTTATGTCATCACTGGTAACACAGATGGTCATACGGGAAACCGTCTCGTCCTCTGTCGTGCCAACTGTCAGACTCTGCAAATTGTATGATTTCCCGGAAAAAAGACCGGAAACCTTTGCCAGAACACCAACCTGATTTTCTACATATAGTGCAATCCATCTGTCTTTCATGATATTTTCCTCTCTCACCATATCTGTATCCACCTATTTCAAAATCATCTCGCTCATCGGATTTCCACCCTTTACCATCGGAAGCACGATCTCATCCGAAGAGATCAGAAATTCAATGACTGTCGGTGCATCTTTGTAAGTTCTCGCTTTATCCAAAGCTGCCTGAATGTCTTCTTCCCGCTCTACACGGATGCCATGCGCACCATAGCTTTCTGCAAGTGCAACAAAATTCGGTGTATATGGAGGGCATGCTTCATTTGGTCCCTTGCAGTTTGCCGGACAGCTTCTTCTCTTTCTTAAGCATACTGCGGAATAGCGTTTGCCATAAAAAAGCTGCTGCATCTGGCGGACCATGCCAAGATACTGGTTATTGAGCAGGCAGATGATAACCGGTGTCCCCTGCACGATCGCTGTTGCCATCTCCTGAATGTTCATCTGAAAACCGCCATCACCGGTGACACAGACTACCTCCGTATCCCTGTTTCCAATCTTTGCACCGATCGCCGCAGGAAAACCGAATCCCATTGTTCCAAGCCCGCCGGAAGTGATCATCTGGCGTTTTTCGTCAATATCCAGATACTGCGTTGCCCACATCTGGTTCTGTCCTACATCCGTGACAAAAACCGCCTCGTCAAACGTATGGTTGATGTGTTCCATGATCATCTGTGGTGTCATGCCGCGGTCTCTGCGCATCTCAAGTGGATTCTTTTCATCCCATGCCTTAATTCTCTCCTGCCATGCAGCCGTATCCTTTGGTTCTGCCCATTCCAGCAATTTTTCCAGGGCAAGTTTTGCATCCGATACGATTGGAACGTCTACCACAACATTTCTGGAAATGGAAGCAGTGTCCACGTCAATATGTACAATTTTTGCTTTTGGTGCAAATTCATTCAGATCTCCGGTAATACGGTCGTTAAATCTTGTTCCGATGGAAAATAAAACATCACACTCGCTGACTGCTTTATTGCTTGCATATTTTCCATGCATCCCCGTATTTCCGATATAAAGCGGATGCGTCGTGGCAATCGCACCCTTTCCCATAATGGTCGTCACAACCGGAACGTTCATTTTCTCTGCAAATTCTTTCAACAGCTCATTTGCTTTTGCAATATTGACACCGCCACCAGCCAGGATCAATGGTTTCTTTGCTGACTTTAACAGTTTGTATGCTTTTTTCAACTGCCCGATATGCACGCTCTCATTCGGTTTGTATCCACGGATCTGCACGCTGTCCGGATATTCCGCCGGTCCGCTCGCCGTCTGGATATCCTTTGGAAGATCAATTAAGACCGGTCCCGGTTTTCCTGTGCTTGCAATGTGAAAGGCCATCTTAATGATCTTTCCTAAATCCTTGCGGTCTCTGACCGTCACGCCATACTTTGTAATACTTCTTGTCATTCCGACAATGTCAACTTCCTGAAAAGCATCGTTTCCGATCAGGCTTAACGGCACCTGTCCGGTAAAACAGACAAGCGGAATATTGTCATAATGTGCATCTGCAAGTCCTGTCATGATGTTCGTTGCACCGGGACCGCTGGTCACCAGACAGACACCCACTTTTCCTGTCGATTTTGCATATCCCTCTGCCTCATGTAAAAGTCCCTGCTCATGTCTTGGTAAGACAATTTCAATCTCATCCTGTTTATATAATTCATCAAAAAGATCCGTCACCGTTCCACCCGGATAACCGAAAATCGTATCGACACCCTCTTCCTGTAATGCCTTGACAAATAATTTTCTACCTGTAATATCCATCTTTCTGTCTTACCCTTTCCATTTATACTTCAAAATAATCTGTGCTTTCATAAAATGATACTTTCTGCTGAATATGTATCTTTTTTCCTCTGACTAACCGATATACCCTAATGTTTTGAGTAAAAAAATCCATCCTGTCAACGTAAACGCCGCCATCAATGTCGTTGTTACAATAACGCTCGCCGTCAGCACTTCATCATTGTTCATGCTCTTTGCCATAATATAACAGCTCGGCGTGGTCGGGGATGCCAGCATGATCAGAATTGCGATCATCTTTTCCCCGGAAAATCCCATCCAGGCAGCAACCGGCAGAAAAACAAGTGGCTGAAGCACCAGTTTGATCATAGACGCCGCCATGGTCGGTGCGATCTTCGCCAGCGCTTTTCTTCCCTCAAATCCTGCTCCGATGGTGATCAGTGCCAAAGGGGTTGCCATCTGCGCCACGTTGCTGACCGTCTTATTTACCAGCGTCGGGAACTGGATCCCAAGCAGTCCCACGATCAGTCCTGCCAGGATACTTAAAATGATCGGATTCTTACATATATTGATTCCCGCCTGTCGGATCTTTGCTTTCTTGTCAATCCCTGTGCTGTCATTTGCCTCAAATGTCAGCACGATCACAGAAAAAATATTATAGAGCGGCACTGCACTGACGATCATCAGCGGTCCCATTGCAGAGGAACCGTAGATATTCTGGATAAAAGCCAGCCCCATAACCGCCGCACTTCCACGGAAAGACGACTGTACAAATGCCCCGCGGATCGTTTTGTCCCGCACCAGAAACTTTGCTGTACCCCATACCACCCAGAAACAGATGGTACTCACGATCGCACAGAAAAGCACATATTTAATATCAAATACTGCTTTAATATCAACGCCTGCAATGTCCTTAAACAGCATAAACGGAAGCGTGACCTTGAAATTGAACTTATTTGCCACTGTGACAAAGTTATCATTTAACATTCCGATCTGTTTTAAAATATAACCAATGACCATCACAAGAAAAATAGGCATTGTCACGTTGATACTGTATATAAAATTTTCCATTTTTTTCTTTTTCCTATCTGGAAACTCCTCATTCAAGTAAAGGTAAAACCCAGCAGTCTCTCTGTCTGGGTTTTAGCAATTATAAATCAATTTTCATCTTTTTGGTATGATATATTTTAACAACTTTATTGATATTATTTAATCCTCTCGTATTTATAAAAATAATATTCCAGATCAAAATACGTCTGTTCCTCACTGTCCTGCGTGATTTTCCACTCCGGCATCTCATCAAGATTCGGGAAATAGGCATCTGCCTCAAACGCATAGTCGATCTTTGTGATATGCGCCACATCACAGTCATCGAGAAGCTGTTTATAAATGGTCTCTCCACCGATTACATAAATATCCTCACTTGGATATTTCTTTAACTCTTCCCGCAATTCTTCCATCGAATGAACGATAATGGCATCTCCCGCCTTAAAATTTTTATCATGCGTCAGCACGATGTTCACTCTTTTTTTGAGAGGCTGTCCGTTTGGAAAACTCTCCAACGTTTTTCTTCCCATGACGACCACTTTCCCGGTTGTCGTCTCACGGAAAAACTTCATGTCTGCCGGAATACTCACCAGCAGTTTATTCTTACATCCGATTGCCCAGTTTTTATCTACAGCTGCGATTAAATTCATATTTCCTCCAACTTTTCACTCTGTATCACTTGTCAGTGCCGTGTTATTTTATCCTGTCTTTTATCCTCTCATAAAATATTCCAGTCAGGCTTATACTGCGATCGGAATATTTTTGATCTGTGGTCCCGTCACATAATCCTCAATGGTAATATCCTTTGTTGTAAACTGATAAAAATCTTTGATCTCCGGGTTTAATGTGAATTTTGGTGCCGGGTGCTGCTCTCTCCCGATCAGTTCCTTAATAATCGGAATATGACGGTCATAAATGTGCGCATCCGCAATAACATGTACCAGCTCGCCGACCTGCATATCACACACCTGCGCAAGCATATGCATTAATACCGCATACTGACACACATTCCAGTTATTTGCCGCTAACACATCCTGGGAACGCTGATTCAAAATAGCATTCAATGTCAGCTTTTCATCTCCCTCTTTGTGTGTCACATTAAATGTCATACTGTAGGCACACGGATATAAATTCATTTCATGAAGATCCTGGTGCACATAAATATTCGTCATAATGCGGCGGCTGAATGGATTATGTTTCAAATCATAAATCACGCGATCCACCTGATCCATCATGCCTTCTTTATACTGATGTTTTACCCCTAACTGGTATCCATATGCTTTTCCAATGGAACCATCTTCGTCTGCCCATTCATCCCATACGGTACTGTTTAAATCATGGATGTTATTTGATTTTCTCTGCCAGATCCAAAGCATCTCTTCCGTACATGTTTTGATGGCAGTTTTTCTTAATGTAATTGCCGGAAACTCTTTTGAGAGATCGTAACGGTTGACCACACCGAATTTTTTGATTGTGTAGGCACTCGTTCCATCTTCCCAGTGTGGGCGGACTTTCTCGCCCTCCGTGCTTGTCCCGTTCTCTAAAATATCTTTACACATATTTACAAAAATTTTGTCTGCAAGACTCATCTTTTTCTATCCCCATCTTTCTATCATTTTGCACATTTGAAAATCTCATTCTTTCGTACCTTTGCAGTAAAATGTCCATGTACGATCCGAACAGTACTATTCTATCCAATTTTCGTATAAAGTGCAAGAAATAACATCCCGACTGTTATTCGAATATTTTATGACTGCGATACATTTTTGTCATAAAGTTCATTTCTGTTTCTACCAAATTTCATTGATTTTTCCAGTAAAATGCAGTATAGTGAAGAAAGTTTAAGAAGTTAGGAGATTGATTATGAGTCAGGCAAAAGTAGACCGTTATAAAGAAGAAAAAAAGAATCGTAAGAAAATTATGGCAAAGGAAAAGAGAATGCGTATCGCCGGTTATGTCGCTGGCTGTCTTGTCGCTGCCGGTATCATCGGCTGGGCCGGTTACTCCGGATACAGTGCTTATGAGGCAAACAAGCCTATGGAAACCATTTTTGCAAACCTTGATTCCGTTACAGACTATATGAGTTCTTTAAATGCGGAATAAAAGTTACTGGAACGAGGTACGAGTGAACAGTAACGGTTAAAATAAATCAATAAAACAGATTAAAAATTGACCATTGACTTTACCAGATCAAAGTGCTATTTTGTTATCCAAACAGAGAACAAAATGCAACGAACAGAACAAGGTTATCTGAGCAACCTGTATCACAGAGAACTGCCGGCTGGTGTAAGGCAGTATACAGCTTCAGGAACTATCCTCTGCGAGCAGTGCACTGAATTTTCATAGTAAGTGTCACCGGTATTCTACCGTTATTTAGAAGCTTATTGTTGTAGGCATCTGCCCACAAAGATAAGACAGAGAGGTCGTATTTTACGGCAAACAAAGTGGTAACGCGGAAGCTTAAGCCTTCGTCTTTGAGATATGAATATATCTAAAGATGAAGGCTTTTTTATGCCAGCAGACTGTGCGCAGGATGTGAATCCCATTGTTTCCACTTTGCACAATGTATTTTGTTCCCAGAAAAAATACATTTTCAGAAAGGAGCCGCCTTAAGGCGGAAAAAAGTTATGAATGGTTTAGTTATTGTTTTGATCGGTATCGTTGCACTTGGCGCAGGCTACCTCTTCTACGGACGCTGGCTTGCAAAGAAATGGGGAATCGACCCAAATGCAAAAACCCCTGCTTACACACATGAGGATGGCGAAGATTATGTTCCCTCCTCCAAATTTACCGTATTCTCACATCAGTTTTCTTCCATCGCAGGTGCAGGTCCTGTCACAGGTCCGATCCTTGCATCTGTTTTTGGATGGGTTCCGGTATTGCTCTGGCTCATCATCGGCGGACTTTTCTTCGGTGCTGTACAGGACTTCGGTGCTTTATATGCATCCGTAAAAAATGAAGGTAAATCCATGGGTATGATCATTGAAAAGTACATCGGTAAAACAGGCCGGAAACTTTTCATGTTATTCTGCTGGCTTTTTACTTTATTAGTGATCGCAGCATTTACAGATATGGTTGCCGGAACATTTGTCGGAACCGGAGTTGAAGGTATGACAGATGCAACCTCTTACGCCAATTCTGCTGCCGCTTCGATTTCCATGTTATTTATCGTTGTCGCTGTTATCTTCGGTGTGATCCAGAAACACCTTGGAAGCAGGATGAACGAAGTGATAAAAGCAATCGTTGCAATTGTACTTTTAGTCGTTATGTTCATCATCGGTATGAAATTCCCAATCTGCACGACCAAAACTGCATGGATCTACATCGTAATGGCTTACCTGTTCTTAGCATCTGTTATGCCAATGTGGCTTTTAATGCAGCCTAGAGATTACATGACAACATTCATGTTACTCGGTATGATCATCGGTGCCGTTGTCGGTGTCATTGTTGCACATCCTTCCATGCAGTTAAATGCATTCAGCGGATTCAATGTAGGTGGAAGCAGTTTATTCCCTACTTTATTCGTAACGATCGCCTGCGGTGCTGTTTCCGGTTTCCACAGTCTGGTATCTTCCGGAACATCCTCTAAGACGATCAGCAGCGAAAAAGATATGCCTATGGTCGGTTATGGTGCCATGGTCGTAGAATCCTTACTCGGTATCGTCTCCTTAGTTGTTGTCGGCGCAGTCGCCGTAAACGGAACAAAACCGGATGGAACTCCATTCTCCATCTTCTCCTCCGGTGTCGCAGGATTCCTTGAAAAACTTGGTGTCCCTGTTACCGTTGCAACTGTATTTATGACCATGTGTGTATCTGCACTTGCACTGACATCCCTTGACTCCGTTGCAAGGATCGGACGTATGTCTTTTCAGGAATTGTTCTACGGAGATTCCACCGATCCTGCAACTATGACACCGATTCAGCGTGTACTGACAAATAAATATTTTGCAACTGTGATCACACTGTTTTTCGGATATTTGCTGACACTCGGCGGATACAGCAACGTATGGCCGTTGTTTGGCTCTGCAAACCAGCTGCTTGCAGCACTTGTATTGATTGCCTTAGCGGTTTTCTTAAAAACAACCGGTCGTACCGGATGGACACTTTACATTCCAATGTTTGTTATGCTGGCAGTTACGTTTACCGCACTGATCCAGAAGACCATTGCACTGGTTTCCAATATTGCCGGTGGTCAGGCAACTTTCCTGGTAGACGGTCTGCAGTTTATCGTGGCTATTCTTCTGATGGTTCTCGGTGTGCTGGTTGCATTCAGCTGTCTGAAGAAACTGTTTACTGCAAAGAAGCAGGAAGCATAAGCTATTTGTTCTGTTTTCGCCATTCCCGAGGGGAAACACCATAAATATTTTTAAATGCACGGGAAAAATGAAGCTGATTTTCGTATCCGACAGCAGAGCCGACATCTGCAATGGATAAGGAAGTCAGCTTTAATAATTCCGTAGCCTTTACCATGCGGTAGTTCATAAGAAATTCCTGTGGGGAGCGACCGGTCGAGTTGCGGAAGATTTTTCCGAAATAACTCCGGTTGATGCCACATACCGCAGCGATATCTTCAATCGAAATAGTATTCTGAAAGTTCTGTTCCATATAATTGATCGCTTCTTTTATGTAATAATCACTCATGCGCCCACTGGAGATCAGCGTTGCTGACTTTGCCGACTGCAGCAGATAATCCAAAAACAGATACAGATGCCCGATCAGATGGAAGGAGGATTCCTGCGGATGATTGACGATATAAAGCATTTCATCGGCAAGTTTTTTTCGTAATTCTTTGGAATGGGAATGATAAACGGGCGCGTCTTTGCACAAATCTGTGACACTTAAAGCCTCTTTTACACGTAAGCCGTCAAATTCGATCCACATATATTCCCATGGAAGCTGTTCATCGGCAATGTAAGTATTGATCTGCCCCGGGAAAATCATAAACCCCTGTCCGCTTTTTACAGAATAGGTCCGTGTTTCTCCTTTGGAATTGTCTGCCATGAGTGTTCCGGTTCCGGAAAGAATGTAGTGAAACAGGTAGTGGTTGCGTGTTGCAGGTCCGAAAGAATGACCGGGATCACACTGTTCGTATCCAAACTGATACATGCACAGATCGATAAAATTTTCATTTGGAAAAA
>OGUG01000086.1_pt1 | contig 46614 bp, 40 predicted proteins | sample 1573711 | NCBI WGS metagenome assembly OGUG01 (sample SAMEA2582006, study PRJEB24529) | metagenome | biome: Human gut stool | place: China | collected 2011 | reverse complement strand
TACTATTATTATACGCTATTTCTCGTCAAAATCAACCATTTGTTGTGACAGAGCCAACTTATAAAAGTGTATTTCTAATTTCTCGATTATCTTTTCTAAATAACTAATATTTACATCTTTAAGTTGTATCAATATGTCTTCATTTTCTTCAAAAAATTGTTCAAATGCTTCATCTTTATTCAAATTAAGTAATTCTTCTACTTTTAGACTTTCACATAAACATTTAAAATATTCTATTTGTCTATTATATGTCAATGCTGCTTGTTCAGTTAAAAAACTCCACATGTTTTCCCATTTTAAAGCTAATAAGTTTATAAATTTCTTTCTGTTATTAGTCGTCCTTACAAAAGCATCTATAAAAGACCAACTTTCTTTTTCTTCATCTGCTAATTGTTGTATAAAATTATCCAATTTATTCTTATCAATTTCTTTACTACTATTTGATAATAAATACTCTAATAAATAGAAATTATAAACTTCTTTTTGCTTAAAATCTCTTATATTTAATCTATCAACTATACCTCTTAACCTAGTCAATTTATAATCAAATGACTGAACCTCTCTATTTCTTATACTAAGAATAAAGTTCATGTCATCTTTTGTTATACTATCTCCTTTAAAATAGTTAATATACATACTATAATCTTCATCAATATAGCCGTATCTTAACATAAAGACTAAGACTTTATTACTTCTAACATTATCAGATAGAACTTCTTTAACATCATTTCTATCAATTAATTCTTTTAAAGATGATATTGATATATTCTGTAACTGTTCATTTAACTCTTCTAAATCATGATGTATACTATCCATTTTTTTGTCTTCTAATAATTTTAAAGCTGTCCATCGTTTATCATAATTTTCTAATAATAATTTTAACTCATTGGAATTTATATTTTTAGATAGATTATGCTTACTACTAATATAATGAACAGTATAATTATTATTCTTCTCATAAATATCTTTTAAATTAAAATTATCATCTAAGATCCTTTCTATATAAAACGGAGATTCATTTCTATTATGTCTTTCTATTATACGAACTGCACCTTTCCAGTCAATTAAACGACCACAAAAAGCATATTTTAATTCTTTAGTACTATTCAAATAATCTTCTTTTATTAGCGTAATTTGCTCTTCTAATTTTTTTATACGTTCTTTAATTTTATCTACAAACAGTTGTTTATCTTTAAATGATTGCTTAATAATACCTTCATCTTGTTCATTTTGAAGTTCAGCAAAATCTTTTGGATATAAGTTTTTAAATATTATCAGTGATAACATCTTTTCATCTACAAGTTTTATACTATCTGAATCTTTCAATGTTCTTTTATAAATCTTAAATTCATTAAAAATATTATATAAAACTCGCATATCTGATACGAATGGTGCTATATCTTTTATATATTCTTTTGATATATTACATTCAGTATTATTTTCAAATTCCTTCAAAAAAACATCTTCTGAATTACTTGCATTGATTATTGGAACAACAGGTATAATATAATCAAAAAATTTAGTGCGTTCTTCTTTATTATGGAATAATTCATCTTTTACTGCGTAAACAAATTTCACGGGTTTCTTTAAGCCTTCATAATTATTTATGATAAAGTTCAAATCCCTTAATTCTATGAATATATCATTGTTTTCTAGTCTATCTAAATCCTCAAAAAATACAACTTCATATCCGTTGCTTCAAAAAAATATAAAATTTCATCTATATTCTTATTAAAAATAGACTTTTCATCAATCGCTTCACTTCCAAGAGTAGCATTAGAAAATAATTTTATTTCTTTCAATTTTAATTTAATCATACCCTGTTTTATTATAATAGTAAGTATTATCATTTCTAATAATACTAAGCATGGTATCATTACATATGACCAAAAATCAGGGATACCTAAATCAATTAAAAAATTAATACAATTAATCACTTTTTCCTTTAAAACATCTGAAAAAAATAATACACTTCCAATTAAACAAAATATATTAACGCAAAAAGTCCATATAAAAATGTACTTATAGCTCATTTTTTCTATCTTGTTATATCTGCTTTGTGGCAACATATTCTTTTTTACTTTATAAAAAAATTGTTTTAATATTACATTTTCTATTTTTTCTAAAGGTATCTCTTCATTCTTTTTATCCTCTTGAGAATTTCCTTCGTTACTATTAAAAGTCGCCATGGATATAAATGTATATTTTAAACTAGGATGCTTTTTTACATATGTTTTTATAACGCTACTTTTTCCAGCTCCATAAGGTGCAGTAATGGCTATATTTCTAATTTCTTCATCATTGATAGCTTGATCTAAAGCATTAATATATTCTTCACCATTTTCCATGTTATCTATTGGTGTTAATTTTTTATAATCATTACACTCTGTACAAATACATCTTTTTAAATAATCAATATAATATTCTATTCGACTTTCAAACCAAACTAATTTTTTTATTACAAATTTTATAAATTTCTCTCTCGTAATAAAACCTTCTTTCTAAACAAACTTAGTAAATTTTAATAATTTTAATATAAGATATTTTGATTATAAAAATACTCTATGATATAATAAAAAAGAGAGATAGCCTGATTGTGGTAGGTCAGCACCTCTCTCTTAGAAAATTCAATTCGTTAAGAAGGCTGTTCCCGCCGTTTCGGAACGGTCTTTTTTTCGTTTATAAACTAATTATTTATAATCTGAAAAAGCGTAGCAATCAAATTTATAATACTTATCACTAACGATAATTTTTCATAAGTCGTCATGCTAACACCTCCCTAACGAGAGGTGTCCGACATCAAGCTATCCCATGACTTCAATTATATCATATCTTTAATTTAAATAATATTATCTATAAATCAATAATTATTTTAAACTTTATATTCTATAACTTTTAAAATAAAACTTAACAACATAGTAAACCAAAAATATCTTTAGAGTTGACTATATCTTTTTATTTTCTTATAATCATATCAAAACATACTTTATAAAATTCAATTTTATAAATATATAAGGAGATAATTTTATGTCATCATCATCATTAACAACAAAAACCCTATCAAAAATGGCTGTTTGCGTAGCTATCATTTGCATATCAGCTTACATATCTTTCCCTATCACTGCTGTTCCGTTTACTTGTCTTACTTTAGCTATGTTATTATCAGCATTTTTATCCACACCAAAAGAAACTCTAATCATCATGATTGTCTATACGCTAATCGGAGCTATCGGTCTTCCTGTATTTTCTGGTGGTGCAGGTGGTTTCAACTGTTTATTCTCCCCAACTGGTGGTTATCTTTGGGGCTTTATCGTCAGCTATCCTATCGCTAGTTATTTAAAAGGAAATAAAAACTCCTTCAAAAACTTCTTTTTAGCAGGACTTGCTGTCATTCCTATCACTTATATTTTTGGTGTAGCTATGCTTTGCTTCATCATGAAACTTTCCATTTTAGAAGGTATCACCATTGGTGTATTACCTTTCATACCTGGTGATATCATCAAAACTTTAATTGCCAGCTACGTTGCTGTTCGTTTACGCAAAAATTTATTTTATTAATCGAGGAATATATATGATAAACAATAATTTTTTACAAGAAGGTATCTCACCTTCTTATTTTTTTCAATATGTTGATACCTTAACCAATTTAAACTTACATTCACTTGTAATCTATAAAGATAATACATTGCTCTCCAAAGTTCATATTGCCCCTTATAATGAACATGAAAAACAGATTTTATTTTCTGTGAGCAAATCCTTTACAGCAGTTACCATGATGTTTGCTCTCCAAGATAAATTATTTACATTAGATACCACAATTTATTCACTTTTAAAACACAAATTAAATTTTGAACCTACAAAAGATATTAAAAGCATCACCATACATCATTTATTATCCATGACTTATGGATTCATCGACAAAGAAATTCAAGATTTTTACTTAAAAGATGATTGGATTAGTGAAGCATTTTCTTTAAAACTACAAACAAAACCTGGCACTTCCTTCTTTTATAATAATCGTTGCCCATTTTTATGTAGTGCTATCATTCAAGAATTAACTGGTAAAAATCTTTTGACTTATCTACAAGAAAAACTCTTTTCTCATTTAAATATAACTAATATAAATTGGGAAAAAAATACTCAAAACTACGATAAAGGCTCGTGGGGTTTAAGTCTGACCACAGAAGATTTAGCTAAATTTGGTCAATTTATACTCAATAAAGGCTCATGGAATAATAAACAATTACTAGCCCCAGAATACATTGAAAAATTACTCACAGTATATATAAATACAGATGATAAAGCTTTTCCAGATAGCAAATTAGGCTACGGCTATTATTTTTGGAAATGCCAACCTGAAAAAGCCTTTCGTTGTGCTGGTCTTTTCGGTCAATATTGCATTATCTTGCCTAAAGAAAATATGGTCATAGCTATAACTAGTAATGCTGAAAACGAACAAAAACAAGCTATTTTATCTGCTACATGGAAATTCTTAACCCAAATAAAAAAAGATAATAAATCCTCTACTCAAGATTTATCATCTTTAAATAACTATCTTTCTAAACTCCATTTACCATATTTACCTAATGACAATTCCATTACTCCCGAAATCTTTCAACAAGAATTTAAGTTCTCTCACAATCCTCTAAATTTAAATTCTATTTCTTTCTCCCAAATTTCCCCTGATTGCATCAGAATTAATATTACCTTAAACACTAAAAAATATAATTTGTTAGCTAAACTAAACACTTGGCAAAAGAATAATACTAATTCTGAAAATGATAACTTTGATTCTTGTACAACTATTTTCTATGAAAACCCTTACACCAACTATGGCTGGCAAAATAACAAACTAAATTTAAAATTAGTTTATAACCAAGGCATCTTCATTGATACCCTAGAATTTAACTACTACAACCACCAACTATACCTACATTACAACCCCACTCCATCTTTCATCATCAGAACAAAACCCCATTACCTCATATCCAACCCCATAAAATAACAAAAAGGCTAGAGTAACCTATACTCTAGCCTTTAATTTACACACTACAAAAATACAACACCAAACTACTTCCACATTATAAAATTTTAATAGTAATCATTGATTATTGAAAAAAACTTTATCAAATATCAACAATACCTAACCATTCCCGCATTAGCAGGCTTTTACGGTAACTGAAAGTTATCAGCAAAAATAAAATTATGACTACGTTTTTAATTCATCATAACACAAAACTACTTCCACATTATAAATTTAGTGGTAACCGTAGGTTATTGAAAATAACTTTGTTAAATATCAATAATACCTAACCATTCCCGCATTAGCAGACTTTTACAGTAGCTGAAAGCTATTGGCAAAAATAAAATTACGACTACATTTTTAATTCATTATAATACCAAACTACTTCCGCATTATAAATTTTAGTGGTAACCGTAGGTTATTGAAAATAATTATTGCTGAATACGGTTTTAGTCTGAATGTTTGAGCGTAGCGAGTTTCTAAGCGTTGTATGAAGCAATAATTATTTTCAAAACTAAAAATTTATCTGCGGTGGTTTTCTTTGGTTCGTTTCTTTGCCATCAAAGAAATGAACATATCTTATTTATATTATTTGCTTTTCATTGCATTTTTAACGCATAATTCTTTTTTAATATCCCATAATTTTTGAGATAAATCTACATAATAACGATGTGGATTTTCAAAGCGTTTTACTTCGTCCCATAAAGTTTCCACTTCTTTTTGACAATATGCTTTTATTTCTTCTATAGATGGGCTTTCATATACACATTCACCATTTTTGAAGATAGGAACTTGCAATTCTCTAGCAGTGAAATTAGTGAGAGTTTTTTGTTTCCATGTAGCATTTGGATCAAAAATAGTATGTTCTTTTGTTGTATCAATTGTTTCATCATATAAGCAAAGTTCATCAGCGATAGCTTTACCAGTTTCTCTATCATACAAACGATATACTTTTTTGAAATGTGGATTTGTTATTTTAGAAATATTTTCGCTGAGTTTAATTTTTGGTGTAATTTCACCATTTTCATTTTCAATAGCTACTAATTTATATACACCGCCAAACACTGGTGCAGATTTTGAAGTAATCATTCTTTCACCTACACCAAATACATCTACTTTAGCACCTTGCATTAATAAATCACGGATTAAATGTTCGTCTAAAGCATTAGATGCTACGATTTTACAAGTTGTAAGACCTGCTTCATCAAGCATTTTTCTAGCTTGTTTAGATAAATAAGAAATGTCCCCAGAGTCTAAACGAATTGCAAAATTAGTAATACCTTGTGGCACAAGCATTTCTTTGAATACGCGAATAGCATTTGGTACACCACTTTTTAAAGTATTATAAGTGTCTACTAATAACACTGCATTATGAGGATAAATTTCACAATAAGCTCTAAATGCTTCATATTCAGAATCAAACATCTGTACCCAAGCATGAGCCATAGTACCACTAGCTGGCACTTGGTAGAGTTCATCAGTAAGTGTGCAAGCTGTTCCAGCGCAACCGCCAATATATGCAGCTCTAGCACCTTTTACCGCACCATCTGCACCTTGAGCACGACGAGAACCAAATTCTAATACAGGTCTACCTTGAGCAGCTCTTACTATGCGATTTGCTTTTGTAGCGATAAGAGATTGATGATTTAAAGTCAATAAAATAAAAGTTTCTAAAATCTGTGCTTCAATAGCAGGAGCTTTGATAGTCATAATTGGTTCACGAGGGAAAATACAAGTTCCTTCAGGAACAGCATAAATATCCCCTGTGAATTTAAAATCAGCTAGATATTCTAAGAAATCTTCACTGAACATATTTTTAGAACGAAAATATTCAATATCTTCTTTATCAAAATGTAAATCTTTTATATATTCTATTACTTGTTGTAAGCCAGCTGCTATAGCAAAACCACCATCATCAGGAATATTACGGAAAAATACATCAAAATACACATTTTTTTTATGTAAATTATTTTTTAGATAGCCATTTCCCATTGTAAATTCATAAAAATCACATAACATGGCTAAATTTTCATTTTTTGAATTCATAAAGAACTTCCTTTCAAATTTATAACAAAAATATTATAAATCCCTCTCTATTATTAATATACTTCATTTCTTTTTACAAAAATAAAAGTTATATTCTTTAATATTATATAGCAAGCTGTATTTATTTTCTACTCTTTAAATAAAAATAATCTGATTTTTACAAATACATCAATATAAATAAAAAAGAATTCCATAATATTATAGAATTCTCTCTTATTTTCTCATATTTATTAAATATTATTTAATATTTTCAGCTTATCTAGCAAAAACACATTTGCCATTAATATAAGTTTTATTAACTTTTACCTTATCAACATCTTGAGGATTTATGGCAAAAATATCTTTATCAAGTGTTATAAAATTTGCTTTATATCCTATTTTCAATTGACCAAGATTTTTAAAACCTGCAATTTGCGCTGATTTTTTTGTATATAAAATTATAGCAGTTTTCATATCTATGATTTGGTCATCACCACAATCTGTATCATCATATGCTTTTCTCGTAACAGCCCCTTTGATACAAACAAAAGGATCAGAAGGCACTGCCCATGATGTTGCTGGTGCATCAGTGGAAAAACATAGATTTACCTTTTGCTCTAATAAAGATTTTATTGGATAACATTCTTTCATGATGTCTTTACCCAAATTTTGTAGATAACTTTCTATCTCTGCATAAAGGAAAATAGGCTGTGTTACAAAACCAATATTTTTTTCTACGGCTTTATTAATGCTATCTTGACTAGGTAAAGTAATATGTTCAACTCTTACATATGGTCTATCTTGATTGAGCCAATCTTTTTCTGCATAAACTCTATCCACCACGCGTTTTATGGCATTTGTTCCCATAGCATGCACAGATAATTGACATTTATTTTGCTTACAAAAATCAATTGCAGTTTCTAATTGTTCATCAGAACATACACTTATACCGCAACTATCGCTATTTAAATAAGGCTTATCCATCCATGCAGTTTTACCAGATACACTGCCATCACCAATTAATTTCAATCCAGCCACAAATACTTGATTATCATTATTTTGTTTTTCCTTGCTAATAGCAAAATCTTTGTCATGCATAAAGAAATCCCACATATAATACATAGAAACTTCTTGCTTAAAACCTTTTGCTATTGCTTCTTTATAATAAGTATAATTATCGGATTTATCCAAATTGCCCATATCACAAACAGCCACTATACCTTGTGAAGTTAATAAATCGCCTAAATCTACTAAATTCTGTACTTTTTCAGCTTCATTTAATTCAGGTATATAAGGCAAAACTAAATTTCTCGCATTTTCTTTTAAAACACCTGTAGGCTCACCAAATTCATCACGTTCAATTTGCCCACCTTCTGGGTCTTTCGTATTCTTATCTATTCCTGCTAGAGCTAATGCTTTACTATTTACACATCTTATATGACCGCAAGTACGAATGATTGCCACAGGAAAATCTTCTGTTCCTTCATCTAAATCCCAACGAGTTATAGAACGTCTTTCAGCGAATTTCCCTTCATCATAACCCCAACCCAAAATCCATTCATTCTTATTATCCTTTTTCAATTGTTGAGCTTTTGTTTTTATTTCTGCAATCAAGTCTTTTATAGAATTCACTTTTGGAGGTAATGCTGATATTTCTTTGCTAAAATCAGCCAGCATTACAGGGTGCATATGTGCATCTACAAATCCTGGCAACACACAAGCATTATTTAAATCTATTATTGGAAAATCACAAGTTGCTCTATCTTCTTTTTTCCCTATCCATTTTATATATCCATTTTCCACAATCATACTATCAGCATGAAGATTATCTTCATCTGATGTGAAAATTTTTCCATTCTCATAAATAAAATTATTTTCTTCCATAAAATATACTCCAAATACTAATTAAAATTAATTGTCCCAAACTTCGTAAGCAATACTTTCTTTTTTCTTAAATTTATAAATAACAGCACCTATGACATAACCTAAAATTGTAGGAATAAGCCATGCAAAGCCTTGTTTAGCTAATGGAATTTGATTGATGATATTCATTAAACCAGAAATATCTATATTCACTAATCCTGTCATCACTGCTAAATTTAAAGCATCAAATAATGACATAATAAAAGCTACCCAAACAGCACCTTTCCATGCACCATCGTTTGGTACCCATTTTTTACCTAAACCTAAGAAAGTCAATACTACTGACATTGGGAATAAAATCATAAAAATAGGGCCAGATATTTTAAGCACATTGCTAACACCAAGACAAGAAATCATAAAAATAGCAATAGTAATCATCAAAGAAGCTTGTTTATAGGAAATTTTGCCTTTAAACCATGCTTCCACCCATTGACCAGCAGTAGCAATCATACCTATAGCAGTAGTCAAGCAAGCCAAAATAACAGCAACAGCTAAAATAAAACTACCTTCATAACCTGCTAAATTTTTCACTAAATCAGTGAGTAAAAATGTAGCATTTACATCTAAACTATAATAATTTACACCTTGAGCTCCTAAATATGCTAAGCCAGCATAAACAACAAATAATAAAGTAAAACCTACTAAGATAATACCGAGCATCATTTTATTATATTCTTGTTTATTGCAATAACCTTTTTCACGAAAAGCAGTGATAAACATACCTGCACAAATAATACCTGTACCTACATCACCTGTATTATATCCTGTAAAAAATCCATTCAAAAATGACTCTTTGGCTGTAGAAATAGAGCTACTAGTAAAGCTGGTGTCAAATAATTGCCTACTTTATCAATAACAGTGGAACGGTTCATAGCAAAATAATATGATATTGCAAAAAATATAGCTAAAAAAATAATTCTCGCCATAAATGGCAATTCACCAAAAATTCCTTGCATACCAGACTCAAAAGCAACACCGCCACATCTAGGTATAGTACCAAAGATAACAACTAATAAACCAAGTCCCATATATAAATAATGCCACCAACTATTGATATGTTTCATCATATCTTGCAAATTATATCCTACATTACCTACAGAAGCTAAAGCCATCATAGGAAATAAAATTCCTGTAAGTGCTAAACCAATAATTGCCCAACCAACTTGTTCACCTGATACTAAACCTATAATCGGTGGAAAAATCAAATTACCTGAACCAAAAAAGATGGCAAACATCGCAAAACCCATAACTAAAATATCTTTTTTCATATTTTTCTTCATCTATCGACCACTCCTCTTTTAAATTTTATTAATTAATTGCATTTATCTTATATCTTTATCGTATAATTATACCAAAGTTGTTCATATTGTCAATGATATACATAATATAATAAACACTCTATATTTTTTCTTTTTATAATATACATTTGTATTTAAAATTTTATTTTTCGTAACAAAATCAAGATTTTAAGATAAAAATTAAAATCATTTTTTTCAATCATCAAAAATCTAAAATAAAAATTTATGTTAAAGTTCATCATACTAATACACCTTATCTGCAAAATTATACTTGCCGACTTCAAAATCACTAAGTATTGAAGTCCATTTTAGAAAATGATATAATTATTTTATTGTGGATATAGCCACCAGTATTAATTAGCTGGTGGCTATTCTTATCTTAGTCATTTAATTACAATTCAATTTATTTTTAGAAAGGATGTATCTTTTGTTAAATCATAAACAATTATTATATAAAATTTTACCTTATGGCTGTCAGATGAATTTTTCTGATGGTGAACGCTTCGCAGGTCAATTAGAACGCATGGGCTATAAACCTGCTGAAAAATTAGAAGATGCTGATATTATCATCATCAATACTTGTTGTGTTCGTGAAAGTGCCGAAAAGAAAATTTACGGCAAAATTGGCGAAATCAAACATTTAAAACAACAAAAACCAGATTTAATCTTAGGTATCACTGGTTGTATGGCACAAAAAGATGGTGATGCCATATTCAAAAAAGCTTCTCATGTAGATTTTGTCCTCGGCACAAATAAAATGTATGATTTACCTGCTGTATTAGAAGAAATTTTTGCTTCTCGTGGTCATATTGTCAAATTAGCTGGCGATTATGATATGCCACCAAATGTAGAACCAGCAGAAAATAATTCTTTATTTGCTTTCGTTCCTATTATGTATGGTTGCAATAATTTCTGTACTTATTGTATCGTTCCTTACGTTCGCGGTCGTGAACGCAGTCGTGCACCGCAAGAAATCGTTGCAGAAATAACAAAACTTGCTCAAAATGGTGTAAAAGAAGTTACTTTACTCGGTCAAAATGTTAATTCCTACGGAAAAGATAGAGATGATGCTGACTTTGCCGATTTACTTGCGATGGTAGATAAAATCGAAGGCATTGAACGTATTCGCTATATGACTTCTCACCCTCGTGATTTAACAGATAAAGTTATCGAAACTATAAAAAATAGCAAACATATCTGCGAACATTTCCATTTACCAGTTCAATATGGTACAGATAAAATGCTCAAAGCTATGAACCGCGGTTATACTACAGCTTATTATAAAGAACTTGTAGCTAAAATCCGCAATCAATTCCCTGAAGCTAGTTTCACTACTGATTTAATCGTAGGTTTTCCTGGAGAAACAGATGAAGATTTCGCTCAAATGCTCGAATTCTTAAAAGAAATTCGCTATGACGCTGCTTATACATTCTTATATTCCAAACGTTCTGGTACACCAGCAGCTACTATGGAAAATCAAGTTCCTCAAGAACTCAAAAAAGAACGTCTTCATAAATTAATGGACGCTCAAAATGAAATCAGCTTAGAAATAAATCAATCTCTATTAAATAAAACGGTAGAAGTAATGGTTGAAGGCCCTAGTAAAACTGAACCAAATGTTTATACTGGTCATACTCGCACTAATAAAATTGTGCTTTGGGAACATAAAAATGAACAAATCGGCGATTTAGTTAAAGTAAAAATCACACATCCACAGACATGGGTATTAAAAGGTGAATTGGAGGCGTAAATTTTGAAACTCACTCCAATGATGCAACAGTATCAAGCTGTAAAAAATGCACACCCAGACCAAATATTATTCTTTCGTCTAGGTGACTTTTATGAAATGTTTTTGGACGATGCTATACTCGTTTCCAAAGAATTAGAACTCACATTAACTAAAAGAAGTACAGCAGGTGATGGCATTCCTATGTGTGGAGTGCCTTATCATGCTGCTGAATCTTATATCAATAAATTAGTAAATAAAGGCTATAAAGTAGCTATCTGTGAACAAATCGGCGACCCTAAAGCAAAGGGACTTACAAAACGTGAAGTTATCAAAATCATCACTCCTGGTACAGTGATGAACGAATCAGCCTTGACTAGCAGTAAAAATAATTATATAGCTTTAATCTATGAAGAAAATCATGCTATTTATCTAGCTGGTGCTGATATCTCCACTGGCGAATGTTTTTATAGCATTTATGACGGCCCTGATCGTTGCCAATTATTGTTTGATGAACTTTATCGTTTGATGATGCCAGAATTGTTATTAATTAAGCCTTTTTCTTATGAACGTGAATTAAAAAATTTCTTATCTCTCCGTTTAAATAATTGCTTAGTTAATGAATTAACTGAAATCACATCACAAGTCGAAGACCTTATGCTCCAACATTTTGATGTGCATAATCGCCCAGATAATAGAATCGCTCACAAGGCAATTGCTACTTTACTTGAATATTTACATGAAACAGTAAAAACAGATTTAACTCATCTAAATAAATTAACTTATTTAGACTCTTCAAAATCTCTATTTATTGATACGTATACTTTGCGTAACTTAGAAATAACTCGCAATCTTCGCGATGGTGGCAAAAAAGATACATTATATGATGTTTTAGACTTCACCAAAACAGCTATGGGGAGCCGTCTTTTACGTAAATGGCTAGAATATCCATTACTTAGCCCTAAAAAAATAAATGACCGCTTAGATGCCGTAGCTAATCTTGTATCTGATTTTTCTTTGCGTAATAATCTTCGTGAACAATTAAAAGAAATCTATGACTTTGAGCGATTATTGACTCGTATGGAAGTCGGCACAGCTAATGCCCGCGATATGAATGCCCTAAAATCTTCATTATATGTATTGCCTGCTATAAAAAAATTCTTAGCTAAAGCCACTGCTAAATTATTAGTAAATATTCATCAAAAGATTTCTACCTATGATGATTTAGTAGTTCTAATCGATAAGGCAATCGTTGAAGATCCTAGCTTCTCTATCCGTGAAGGTGGCTTCATTAAAGATGGTTACAATCAAGAATTAGATGAATATCGCAATATCGCTAAAAACAGTAAACGTCTTTTACAGCAAATGGAAGAAGACGAAAAAAATAAAACTGGTATCAAATCCTTAAAAATCGGCTATAACAAAGTATTTGGCTATTATATTGAAGTCCGCCATAGCTCCACAGAAATGGTACCTGAAAATTATATTCGTAAACAAACTTTAGCCAATGCTGAACGCTATATCACACCAGAACTCAAAGAATTTGAAACTAAAATTCTCGGTGCACAAGAAAAAATTGTTCAATTAGAATATAATCTCTTTACAGAGCTTCGCGATATCTTAAAAACAAAAATAAGCTCCATTCAAAATACTGCTCATGAAATAGCTATTTTAGACGTTTTAGTAAGCTTAGCTCAAGCAGGTGATGAATATAATTACATTCGTCCAAAATTATTAGATGATGGCACTATCCATATCAAAGATGGTAGACATCCTCTTGTTGAACGCATTTTAAATCGAGATTTATTCGTGCCAAATGACACTCATTTAGATAATGCTCAAAATGAAATCATGATTATCACTGGCCCTAATATGGCTGGTAAATCAACATATATGCGACAATCTGCTCTACTCACATTAATGACACAAGTAGGTTCTTTCATACCTGCTCGTGAAGCTTCTATTTCCCCTGTGGATAAAATTTTTACACGTATAGGTGCTAGCGACGATTTAGTCAGCGGACAAAGTACTTTCATGGTAGAAATGAATGAAGTATCTCATATTTTAAAATACGCTACAAATAAAAGTCTTGTCATTTTAGATGAAATTGGACGCGGTACAAGTACGTATGATGGTATGAGTATTGCTCGTGCTGTTATTGAACATATACGTGACCATATTGAAGCTAAAACTCTATTTGCTACGCATTACCATGAACTAACTGACCTAGAAGATGATGTTCATGTAAAAAATTATTGTATCGCCGTAAAAGAAAAAGGTTCTGATGTAACCTTCTTACGTCGCATTATTCGCGGTAGTGCTGATAAATCATATGGTATCCATGTTGCTAAATTAGCTGGATTACCTCAAGAAGTGGTCAAACGTGCGGAAACAATTCTCATTGATTTAGAAAATACAGCTCCGACTAAAGAAAAAACTATTATTTCTAAAGATATTTCTGACGAAAACAATATAGATACTACACTAAAACAAGATATAGCTATCACAAATGATATTTCCCAAGAAGTAAACTATCTTCAAGATAGTCAAGATGATACTGAAATAGCTGATTATCAAGAAAAAACACCAACTTTAACTGCTAACCCAACTAAAAAATTGAAATTCATGCAAGTAGCAGAAATGCCAACTTTATTCGGCGTAAGTATAAGCACTCAATTAAAAGAATTAGATTTAATGAGTATGACACCACTTGATGCTATGAATAAATTATACGAATTACAACAACAGGCAAAACAAGAGGAGTGATATTATGACTTCTATTCATATTTTAGATGATATCACTGTCGATAAAATAGCAGCTGGTGAAGTTGTCGAGCGACCAGCTTCTGTAATTAAAGAACTTGTAGAAAACTCCATAGATGCTCATGCGGATAAAATCGAAGTGGAAATCTTAGCTGGTGGAACATCTTTTATGCGCGTTACAGATAATGGCGATGGCATGGATAATCAAAATGCTAGACTAGCTATCTTGCGTCATGCTACTAGTAAAATCAAACAAGTAGATGATTTGATGTCTATAGATACTTTAGGTTTCCGTGGAGAAGCCTTGCCATCTATCGCTGCTGTATCAAGATTTAATTTGATTACACGTCGCCCACAAGATGATTTAGGCACTACTATAAAATTAACAGGTGGTCGCATTGATGAAATTGAAGATATGGGCTGTAATATCGGTACTACTATCAAAGTAGAAGATTTATTTTTCAATGTACCAGCTCGTAAAAAATTTCTCAAAACCACTACCACAGAAGCAAATAAAATAAATGATTTTATCATAAAATTAGCTTTATCTAAGCCTAATATTGCTTTTAAATTGATTAATAATAATAAAATAGCTATCACTACCCCAGGTAATGGCTCTCTATATGATGCTATTGAATGTATCTATGGTGCTAAAGTCAGCGAAGAATTATTGCCCATCGAAGTGATAACTGACGATATCAAAGTAACAGGCTTCATCTCCAAACCTGCTATTATTCGCAGTTCTCGTTCTTGGCAAACATTCGTCATCAATGGTCGCGTAGTCAATAGCAGAATTATCTCCAAAGCAATCGACAATGCTTACCATTCGTTACTGCCAAAATCTGGATATCCATTTGTTATTTTAAATATTGAAATTAACAAACGAACTATTGATATCAATGTGCATCCTCAAAAAGCGGAAATAAAATTTGAAGATGAATCCTTATTATTCAAGACTATATACCATGCTGTTTTAGAAGCTGTAAAACCTAGTGATAATCAAGCTTTAAGTGATTTTGCTATTCCTGTAACAGATAAAGCATTGCATATTGAAAAAACAGTGCCTGAACAAATCAATATGGATTTATCAGAAAATATGCCATCTACTTCTGCAAATTCATTTAAACAAAATTCTATCAATCATATATCACCATTAAAAAATAATACAACTCCTTTAACAGCAGATTTAAATAAATTTCGCCAAGCAAGAGAAACACTTCACCCTAATTTATCTAATCATCACAGCAATACTATTCAAGAAACCGCCATTCAAGATTACCAAACAAATACTACCACAAAGCCTCAAACAAATATAAATATTTCATCTAGCGAAAACTTAACAGATTGTCAAAATTCTACTCAACTATTAAAAGAAGCTGTCAATCTAACGCCAATTGGACAAATTGATGATTGCTTCATTGTTGCTCAAGGCCCTAATGGAGGAATGTACATCATTGACCAACATGCAGCACATGAACGCATTTTATACGATAAATTTGCTAAACAAACTGAGCGAATTCCTGTTCAACCATTATTAATGCATTTATTTTTAGATGTAAATAATAGTGAATTAACTCTAATTGAAGAAAATCAACAAATTTTATATGATTTAGGCTTTAACGTAGAATTAGCAGGACAAAATCAAATCCGTTTAAAAGAAGTTCCCGCTGATATAAAACCACAAGAAAGTGAAGATATTTTCCGTGAAATTTTAATTTCACTTTCTCAGTTGCACACACCTACTCCTCAAGAAATCCGTCATTCTTGCTTAGCTATGACAGCTTGCAAAGCAGCTATCAAAGCAGGCGATATCTTAAATATCACACAGATGAAGATAATCTTAAATGAACTCGCACAAACAACTTTACCATACACCTGCCCACACGGCAGACCAACTATTATAAAATTTAGTACTTATGATTTGGAAAAGATGTTTAAACGAGTACAATAATAAAAAAATAAGAAAAAGATAGGCTAATTTGTCTATCTTTTTCTCTAATAATATTTATATACTATACATATAATATATTTAAAAAATAATAATAGAGGTGTATTTTATGTTTAAACAAGCCAAAAAGAAAACTGCCATTATTTTATTAACTTTAGTTACTTTATTGATGACCTTAAATATAGCAACAGCTACAACTTATATTGGTTCATCTCAAAGCAATAAATTTCACTATACAGATTGTCGCTGGGCTAAAAAAATCAATCCTGGTAATGCCATATATTTTAGTAGTCGTGAAGAAGCTTTTAGCTATGGATATGTACCTTGCAAAGTATGTAAACCATAAAATATTAAATTTAATCAATTAAAATTTTAATTAAGACTTGGTTTTTCATTTAGTAAACTAAGTCTTTTTATTTTTTATTAATCATTTTTGAAAATTTAATTGAATTATTAGAATAAAACGAATATACTTTAAATAGTACATTAGTTTATACTTAGATAAAAACAAAATAAATATCCCTTTTTCTAACAAATCTCTTAAAACTATTAATAAATTTCAAAGGAGTGTATATCCACAAAGATTAATTAAATACGTATTTCACTAAAATGACAATTAAACATATTATTTTCAAGCTAACTAATGTACTAATCAAGAAGCTAATCTTTTAGAGAAATTTTTAATTATTAATGTTGATAAATCATCAAATATAAATTATTTGCAATTAATCATTCTCTATTAAATTCTAGTGATATTCTATTTTATTAATCTAAATAATATTACGCTAAGCTTCCAATGAAATTTACTAAAAAGTTATGAAAAGAGATGAATATTATCATGGAGAACTCTAACAAACAAGCACCAAACTTTTTAACTAAAAAATTAATCAATTTCGGTGATGCTCACAAAGAACAAACAGATTTATATCTTGCTAATATAAAACAAGATAAATTTTATAAAAAAGATTCATTTATCATCATTACATGGCTTTTATTTTATCCACTAGGTATCTTCTTAATGTATAAATATAGTCTCAAGCTAAGAAAATTTAGACATTTATTTAATATCGTACCTTTAATTGTAATTGCTCTAGCTAACAAAAGCATAGCTATGATTTTAGGTTTATGTATACCTTTTATCTTCATTCCTATTTTTACCATCAGCCTTTTTTATTGCTTAGTTAGAACAAGATATTTCATGCCTTCTTGTGCAGGTATTATTGCAAGTTGTATCGGATTTTTAGTATTTACATTCTTTCATATTTAATAATTAACAAATAAAAAAGCTATTTGAGCATATATCCATTTTTTAGGATAATCTCAAATAGCTTTTTTATTAATCTTTAATCATTTTATTTATCAGTCATCATTGCCAAACATAGCCATGATCATCTGTAAGAGTCTTAAAATCTCGATATAGAGCCATACAAGAGTTAAGAGTAAACCAAAAGCACAGAAGTATTCGTAGTACTTCGGAGCCCCATAAGCTACAGCTTGTTCAATATTATCAAAGTCTAAGAGCAAATTAAATGCTGCTACACCTGCGATAATAAAGCCAATCGCTATACCAAAAATACCACTTGTTGGCATCATATGGAAACCGAATAAACTTGCAATGATATTCACGAAATAGAAAATCGCTACAGCACCTGTCATGGAAATAATCACAGAACGTACTGTTTCTGTAACTTTTATAATACGTGTTTTCCATAAAACAAGCATTAAAATCATTGTAGCCAAAGTAATTCCTACTGCAATAGCAGAAATACCAAAATACATTCTTTCAAATTGAGCAGAAATAATACCAAGCACTGCACCTTCAAAAACGGCATAGCCAGGTGTTGTCATTGGTGCTAAATGTGGTTTAAAGCAAGTAACAAGCGTTAAAACTACACCCACAATCATACCTAATATTAATACACCATAAGCAGCTGGGCTATTGGCTAAAAATACACCTGAAGCAATTGCTGATGCAATAGTAACAAGTGTCAAACCAAATGCCTTTGTAATCGTGCCTTTCAAAGTGGCAGGAGAATCTACATATTCCGTAGACGCCTTGCCTATTATTTTCATAGCTGGATTTGCCATTAAAATCCTCTCCTTAAACATACATAAATTCTTTCTTTTTATTATATCATACTATTTTATAGTAGAATAGGTAGGATTTATTAAATCTATATTAAATTTAAATCAAAAATTCATGCATATCTATTCAGGAAAATTATATATTAGTTAAGTATCTTTAGATATACTTAATTTTTTAACTTATAGTTTTTGTACTACTTCTAACAATCAATTTAGGTTCTAAAATAATAATTTTACTATCTATATTTTCCTCACTATTTACTAATTGATTAATTACTTCTGTTGCCTTTTGCCCAATTGCATCTATCGGCTGACGAACTGTTGTCAAAGGAACTTCTAATAATGAGGCAAACGCAATATCATCATAACCCACGATAGAAATATCTCTAGGTACTATTAAATTATGTTCTTTGATACTAGCTAACGCCCCCATAGCCGAGAAATCATTTGCTGCAAATATTGCTGTTATATTTTTCGCTAATAAATTATCACAGCCTATTTTCCCTTTTTCAAAAGAATAATCGCCTTCAAAGATTAAATTTTCATCTATTTTTATACCATTATCCTTCAATGCTTGTTTATAGCCTGCTAATCTTTGTCGTGCATCATCTAAAATTAAAGGTCCAGTTATACAGCCTATTTTTTTATGCCCTAATTTTATCAAATGTTCTGTCGCTAAATATGCACCTTGCAAATGGTCAACACTGATTTTATATTTACCGATATCAAACATATCACGGTCAATTAGACAATATGGTATCTTATTATCCTCTAAAAAATTTATGCTTTCTTCAACTTCTTTTTCCGTGCTATTAGCTGCCATACTTAAAAAGATACCATCGACCATATAATCACAGAGCATTTTTAAATGTTTTAATTCTTGTTTATGATTATTATCTGAATTACAAATCAATAAATTCCAGTCATATTTATGACATTCATCTTCTAAAACTTTAGCTGTATATGAAAAAAACTGATTTCTAATATCCGGTAATACAAAACCAATGATATTGCTTTGCTTTTTCACTAAGCCTACAGCCATCTTATTTGGTCTATATCCCATTTCTTTTACAGCTTTAGCAATGATTAATTTTGTTTCTCGAGGAATATGATTTGCTTTATCATTTAATACCAAAGAAATTGTTGTAACTGAAAAACCTGTTTTTTGTGCTATATCCTTGATAGTAACACGTGACTTCATATTTATTCAAACCTTTATTATTTATTTATAAATATTATAGAAAAAATGTTTTTTCAGTTCAATCCACTTCTGCAATTTTAGGAATAGAAATGCTTGCTCCTTTTCTTGATACTGTAATTGAAGACGCTTTACTTGCTTTTTGTAAACTTTCTTCAATGGATTTACCTTGTTGTCTTAAAGCAATGAAATATCCTGTAAAAGTATCTCCAGCAGCTGTTGTATCTACAGCATCAACTTTATATGCAGGTTGGAAAATATTTATATCTTTATGACGATAATATGCACCTTTATCACCAAAAGTTAAAATAATTTCTAATTCAGGATATTTGCTAGCTAAACTATCTAATATATCTTCAACTTTTTCTTTACCAGCTAAATATGCCCCTTCATGTTCATTAACAAAAATTCCATCTATTGCCTGCATATTATATTTATTAAGGTTTTCATTGATTGGTGAAGGATTTAGATAAATTTTCATTTGTTTAGCTTTTGCTACTTCAATAATATAATCAATATTGGAAATTTCATTTTGTAAAATTAAAATATCACCTTGTGCAAAATCTTGCATCACTTCATCAATATAAGCTTTGTCCACTTCATAATTAGCTCCATGGAATAAAATAATGCAATTTTGTCCATGTTTATCAACTTGAATAATAGCCTGTCCACTTGCTGTTTCTACTGTTTTAATCAAAGATATATCTACATTATTATCTTTTAAAGCCTGTAATAAAATCTCTCCATCTTTACCAACACAACCAGCATGCATGATATTTCCGCCAGCTTTAGCTACGGCAATTGACTGATTTAAACCTTTACCGCCTACACTTTCACTAAAACTTACAGAGTCGATAGTTTCTCCACCTTTTACAATTTCTTCAACAGCATAAACCTTATCAATATTTAACGAACCGAAATTTAAAATCTTCATAAATAACTTCTCCTTTATTTTTATCTATTTTAATAAAACGTTTTACTTGATTTTTAAAAACTATAATTATAATACAATCATTTTTTCAATTAGTCAATATTATCTAAAAATAAAAAATTATTTATAAGAAAAAAGCTTTCTACATAGATAAAAAATCTTGTAGAAAGCCCTTTTTTATTTTACAAGCTCTATTAATTTTTGTTTTACTGCTGGTAAAAAGAATTTACAATTTCTCATCTGTGTTTCACTGATACCAAAAGTTTCGCCATCTTCAATCAAAGCGATTAAATTATCCACAGCACCAGCCATTACACAAAGTTCTTTAAATGTAAAATCATTTACATGATTAGTAAATTTATCTAAAGATAAATGTGCTAAATCTTTTGCTTTTTCTTCTTCTTTTTTAGAAGTCAATCCAGCAAAGTCAGTCTGTAAAAAAATACTTAAAGCAAATCTTATTACATTTGCTTCTTCTCCAGAAAATAAAGCCTTTTGAGAATTTAATGGTAACATTTTAAAACCTCGCTATTTATGTATTATACTAAATATCAATGTTTTTCATTATACCATAAATTCTATTGTTAATATATTATTATTTTGTCAAAGTAACTGTATCTATCTGTGTATTATCTGGCAAATAACAATTAAAAGTTAAACTATTTTCATCAGCTTCTAAAACTAAATAATTATTAGTTTCTGGCTGTAGTGGTACATATTCATCAAGTGGATTTTTATGCCATAAACTTGGATAACGTACATTACCTGCCACGCCTGTGAGTATATACAACGTTCCCTGCTCATTTTGTGCAAAATCTCTGATTAAAGCTCTACGTCTATAAGTGTGTAAATGTGCTGTTAATACTGCATCAACATCATATTTATCAAATATCGGCATATAGATTTCACCATGTCTGGAAAAGCTTATTTCATCACCTAATGGTTTTGCATCTCTGCCATAATTTAAAATATCTCTATGCATTAATACAACTTTCCATTTTTTATCTGTAGTAGCTAAATCATTTTCTAACCATTTAAGCTGTTCATTCAATAAATCTGGCTCAAATTCTGCCATTTCATCATCTTGAGTATTAATCACAGTAAAATGAACATCACCATAATCAAATGAATAATATTGATTTTGATATTTATCATTGCCATTTGTTGGTAATTTAAACATTTCTAAATACACATTTGGCATAGCTACTTGCCAATCAGTAGTATAAGTTTCATGATTTCCCTGCACTGGTGCTACTGGTATATTATTTACCATTGGTTCTACGCCATCAAACCAGCCATTCCACTGCACTAAATCATATCCATTATCTACTAAATCGCCCATATTTATAAAGAAATCACTATCTTGATTATTTTGCCATGCATTCATTGCCAATGATTTCCATTCAGTATAATCATTTGATTGAGAGTCAGGGAAAATTAAAGCCTTGAATTTATTATTATTTTCTTTTGCTGTTTTTAATTTATACCAATCACTACGATTATTTTCAAAGCCTAATCTATAATCATAGACCATATCATCTTTTAAATTTTCTAAAGTTACAGCATAAATATAAATCTTCTTATTATCAATATCTAAAACACTTTTCTGTGGTTTTGCTTGTAAAATTTCATCTTCATTTTCTTGCTTATACTCTAAAATAAAGTCTTCTCTATCATTCAAAGATTGCCACATAATAGTTCTACTATTAACACTATCTTTTGTAATTACTTGATGTAAATTCATATATTCTTCACTATTTAGTAAATTATATACTTTTGTAGCAAAAAATATCTGTTCTATTTTATTTCTAAGTGGTGAATATGACATTATTCCTACTGTACAGATAATTATTAATAACAATACACTAATAATTATTCTTTTTTTCATTAAATCACCTCATATTCTTTTATCAAACATTTTTCCCCATTTCATATGCTTCTTTCATAGCTTTAGTGCCTTTTATTTCTCCTTTTTGCCAAGCACCCACACCATAAATAACACCTTTTTCAGTTGGATTTTCTAAACAATCTAATAAGCCTCTAAAGCATTCAATACTTCTTTCCATCATATTTAAATCAGTCTCTGCTGCTGTGATTATAAAATAAAATTCTTTATTGCTTAAACTTGTATATTGAGGCACAATTCTATCAATTAAAGTCTTCATCTGAGCATTAATTGTATAAAAATAAACAGGACTAGCCATGACGATAACATCAGCTTTGAGTAATTTAACTAAAATCTCTTTCATATCATCTTTTTGCACACATTCATGTGTAGTATTGCAAACACCACAACCTGTACAATATTTAATATTTTTATCTGCTAAAAAAATTTTTTCTACACCATGACCAGCTTCAGTAGCACCTTTCATAAATTCATCACATAAAATATCAGAATTTCCATTTCTTCTTGGACTAGCTGACAATATAACAACATTCTTTTTCATTATAATCTCTCCTCTAAATAATACATTTCTTTTGTTATTTATACTATAAACCTTAGAGTAAACTTCATGTCAATAAAAAAATGCTTAAATATTTATTAATTCATAATAAATACTTAAGCATTGTATCTCTTATTTCCAAATTAACTGCATCAAATTTTTATACTCATTATTCAAATGTTTAATAATCACATCAAACATAGTATAAATCAAGTTACCTTCTTTTTCTATTTCATTGAGAAGAATACAGCAATCTAAAATCAAATTATCTTCATTGTCAAAATAATATTTAAATGACTTATATATTTTATTTAATTCATTTATTCCTATTCTTAGCTCTGTTTCATTATCTTTGTTTAAAGCCTTAGCTGCTACAAAAACCCTTATCATGCCATAAATACTATCATCTAAAATAACAAGTACAGGCAATTTTTGTCCTTTAATATCAAGATTTGAACGAAAAACTACTGTATTAAATTCATTATTTTCAAATTCATTTACCTGAAAACTATTAATATTTTTTTCCTCTAAAAATTTTTTAAATGCTTCAGCTCTATTATTCATTATATATAACTCCTCTCTTCATCAATAGTTTTATATCTATTTCACAATTTCATATGGCCAATTTACAATGCCACCAAAATTATAAATATTCACATAACCCATCTTAGCTAATTTAATTGAAGCGTCTGTAGCTCTTCTACCACTTCTACAATAAACTAATATCATTTGTTCTTTATCAGATAATAATTCTTGTAATAGTTTATTATCAGGGCTAATTTCTTCATTTGGCAAAGATATAGCATTTTTAATATGACCATCTTCATATTCCGGTTTAGTTCTTACATCTAAAATCACATAATTTTCTTCACTGTCCATAAACTGTTTTGCTTGTTCAGGATCAATTTGTCGAAAGCTGATATTTTCACCTACATCTACAACTTCATTATCAGCTTTTGCTATTTGATTAAAAGCTATTAAACCCATACCTAATACCATAACTACTAATATATACTTCACATATTTAAACATAATTACACCTCACCAACGTTTAAACAATTCATTTTCTACTACTTCTGGATGATGATATTGTTTATCCTTTAAATTATAACTGCCAAAATCAATCGCCTGCATTGGACACCACTGAATACATGCTAAACAGTATATACAATTATTATTTGACTTAAACTTTATTTTTCCTGCTTCTTCAATGATATTGTTTGTAGGGCAAAGTTTTACACATCGCTTGCAATGAATACAATTCTTTTTGACTGTCTTCTTTTGTAAACATTTCTTTATAAATAACCATGAAAAATATTTCTTTATTACATACCACCATGATTTTTTCACTAAAACATTATTATCAGTCTTGCGTTTATTTAATTCTTCTGCAATTTGCAATACTTTATCTTTATACGTATTCAATGAGTTATAATTGTATTTTTTACCCCAAAAACTTAAGATATTATCTGGTAAATATACCTCATTTCTATATGCTAAATCTATATTTTTAGCTTTTAATAAATCTTGCATTGTTATAAAAGTATTTCCTACTTTACCGCCACAAGTAACTACAGCATAACAATATATTTTCTTATCGCTTTTTATCTCTAATTTTTTTATAAAATCCTGCATTAAATCTAAAACATCATAACAATGTACAGGAAAAACAAATCCCATTACACTATCATCATGCTTATAATCTTTTACAGTGCTGATATCTTGCATTTTATCTTGTGTTAAATATGCCAATAATTTCGCTACTTGATACGAATTTCCAGTTCCTGAAAAATAATATATCATTACTTATTAAATTCTCCATTTCTTTTATTCCTTAAATAGATTTTATAAATTCCTATAATACGCTCCCCATTTATTCATCAAGTTTATTATAGGCTCTATTGTTTTGCCTATTTCCGTCAAGGAATATTCCACTTTAGGTGGAACTACAGCATAGACTTTGCGAGATATGATTTTATCTTTTTCCAATTCACGTAAATTAGATGTTAATACTTTTTGTGTACAAGGAATAGCCCTATTTAATTCTGAAAATCTTTTTGTTCCTTTTAACAATTCTTTAACTACTAATATTTTTATCTTTGTTCCAAAAATTTGTAAAGATACAGCTACATCACAAGGTAATAATTCTTTTTCCATATTGCTCCTCTTCCATTTCTTTACTATCTTTAAAGAAACTATAATACTTTAAAGTACCTTCTTCATAAACATTTTTATCCGTGATATTATTATAACAAATTTATAAATCTATATCAGAAAGGATTTTTATAATGAAAATTCAACAAATACGCAACGCTACTTTAATCATAACTTATGCCAATAAAAAATTTCTAATTGATCCAATGTTTGCACCTAAAAATTTTTATCCACCAATACCAAAATGTTTTAATCCCAATACTAAATGGCCTCTTGTAGATTTACCCTTTGCCATTTCCAAAATCATTGATAATATTGATGCTGTAATTTTAACACATTACCATATCGACCATTTTGATGAATTTGCAGTTCAGGCACTACCTAAAAATTTAAAAATCTACGTTCAAGATGATATTGATAAACAATTATTGATAAATCATGGCTTTACTAATATCGAAATTTTAACAAAAGAAGGCAATTCATTTGATGATATCAAACTCTATAAAATTGATTGTCAACATGGCATAAAAACTCTAACATTACCATATTTTGAATTTACGAGTAATTATTTTAACATGAGTGTACGCTATGAAGCTATGGGGGTTATTTTCCAACATAAAGATGAAGAAACTTTATATCTAGCTGGCGACACTATATTTTGTGATTTTGTTAAAAATGCTATTACTCAATATGCACCTGCTAAAATTATCATCAACTGTGCGGATGCCCAATTTGAACATAGTGGCTCTATCATCATGGGAACTGATGATATTTTAAAACTTCATCAATATGCTCCTAATTTAAACATAATAGCTAGTCATTTAGATACTGTAGGTCATGCCACTTTAAATCGTCAACAATTAAGCGAATTTATCACTCAACATAAATTAACCGATTATATATTCGTACCAGAAGATGGGGAAATAATCTAAACGAAAATACATTTATCAGAAAAATCCCTTTAAATATTGAAATTAATTATCATTTTTATTATACTTGATATATAAATTATATATCCTAAAGAAAAGAAGTGATATTCTTGCAAAAAGAACATTTTGATATCACAGGTATGACATGTTCGGCTTGCTCTAGTAGAGTAGAAAAAGCTGTCGGTAAATTACCTGGTATAATCAATCACTCAGTGAATTTACTAAAAAATTCTATGGTTGTGGAATTTGATGAAAAATTATTATCCACAAATGAAATCATTCAAGCTGTAGAAAAAGCTGGCTATGGTGCTTCTTTGCATTATAATCAATCTTTGAGCAAACAAAGTTCTATAAAAATTGAAAATAAAGCAGAAGATATTCATACACAAATGAAAAAGCGTTTATTTATCTCTATTATTTTCATGTTACCTCTATTTTATATTTCTATGGGACATATGTTTTCCTTACCTATGCCCTCTTTACTTCTAGGTACAGAAAATGCTCTTTCATTTGCTTTTACTCAATTTTTATTATTAATTCCTATAGTATTCGTCAATTTCAAATATTATAGCGTAGGCTTCAAAACATTATTTCAACTTTCGCCTAATATGGATTCTTTGATTGCCCTTGGCTCAAATGCTGCCATTGTCTATGGTATTTATGCCATTTATAAAATAAGCTTTGCCTTAGGTCATGGAGATTTCTCTACAGCTCATCATTTCAGTATGGATTTATATTTTGAATCAGCAGGTATGATTTTGACCTTGATTACTTTAGGGAAATTTCTCGAAAGTAGGGCTAAAAATAAAACATCTGATGCTATCACCAAATTAATGAATTTAGCACCGAAAACAGCTCTTCGCTTAGAAAATAATCAAGAACAAGAAATTTCTATTGATGATGTAAAACTAAATGACATTCTAATCGTCAAAGCAGGTGCAAGTATTCCTACAGATGGTATTATTATTGAAGGTCATGGCGTTATTGATGAATCTTCACTCACTGGTGAACCTATTCCTTGTGATAAAACAATTGACCAAACTGTAATTGGTGGCACAATCAATAAATCTGGCTATTTTAAAATGCGTGTTACTAAAATTGGCGAAAATACTACTTTAGCTCAAATCATAAATTTAGTAGATGATGCCACTAGTTCTAAAGCACCTATTGCCAAAATCGCTGATAAAATCAGTGCCATCTTTGTTCCTATTGTAATAACACTCGCTATTATTGCCACTATCATCTGGCTATTTAAGGGCGAAAGTTTAGAATTTGCTTTATCTATTGGTATCTGTGTATTAGTTATTTCTTGTCCTTGTGCTTTAGGACTTGCCACACCTACAGCTATCATGGTAGGCACAGGCAAAGGTGCAAGTCTAGGTATTTTATCCAAATCAGCCCAAGCTTTAGAAACTCTTCACAATATCAATACAGTTGTTCTCGATAAGACAGGCACAATAACTCAAGGCAAACCCCAAATAACAGATATTTATACTTCAAAAGAAGTAACACTTCAACAATTATTGACTATTGCCTCTTCATTAGAAAAATTATCTGAACACCCTTTAGGTGAAGCCATTCTTCAAGTAGCAGATAAACACAATATATCAACTTTAGCTGTAGAAAATTTCAAACAAATAGCAGGGCAAGGATTATCTGGTATTATTGACAATTCCATTTGCCTTGCAGGTAATCAAAAATTATTAATCGCTCATGATATTGAAAATGAACAGTTATTTTCCCTAGGTAATAAATTAGCCCAGCAAGGAAAAACACCTTTATACTTTACTAAAGACGATAAAATCCTTGGCTTAATAGCTATCGCTGATACAATTAAAACAACAAGTCCTCCAGCTATTCAAGAATTAAAAAATCTCGGTATCAATATCTATATGTTGACTGGTGATAATCAAATCACAGCAAAACAGATAGCTAAGCAAATAAATCTTGAAGAAAATAATATAATTTCTGATGTATTACCTCAAGATAAAGAAGCCAAAATTCGTCAGCTTCAAAATCAAGGGCAAAAAGTAGCTATGGTAGGTGATGGCATAAATGACGCTCCTGCACTTGCTCGTGCTAATGTTGGTATTGCTATCGGTGCCGGTACAGATATTGCTATTGACTCCGCTGATATTATTTTGATGAAAAACAATTTACTAGATGTAGTAACTGCTATAAAATTAAGTAAAGCCGTTATCAAAAATATCCGTGAAAATCTCTTCTGGGCATTTATCTATAATATCATAGGTATTCCTATTGCCATGGGCTTATTTTATACTGCTTTTGGTTTAAAACTAAATCCTATGATTGGTGCTCTAGCCATGAGTTTTAGCTCCGTTTTTGTCGTAACTAATGCTCTTCGTTTGCGTTTTTTCCAAAATAATTATCAAACTTCATCCATAAATAAAGATAATTCATTTACTGCCATAAATATTCAAGCAATAGATTTAAATACATCAAAAGGAGACGATAATATGGGATTATTAAATAATTTATTCCACAAAAATAATGAAAAACAGACTGAAAAAATTATATCTATTGAAGGTATGATGTGCCAACACTGTGTAAAACATGCTACAGAAGCACTGGAAAAAATAGATGGTGTCAGTGATGTAAAAGTAAGTCTTGAAGATAAAAATGCTGTTATTCATGTAAATCAAAATGTTACAGATGAGCAAATAACTAATGCCATTGTTGAAGCAGGCTATGAAGTTACTGCTATAAAATAAATAATATAAAATAATTAAAAATCCTTTCTATAATCTATTGAAAATTTTTAAGTCTATGTTATAATATTAAAAATCATATTTTATAGAAAGGATTTTTTTATGTTTAAAATACTTGTAAAAATCATCTGCGTTATAACAATTTGTTTATTCACTACAAATTGCACCTCTGCTGAAAATTCAACTTCATCAAGCAATCAAAACACTTCCATGCCAACAACTCAAACAACAAAAAATTCCATTGATTTATCTTCTTATTTTGAAAATATTAATGGTACAGCTGTATTTTATACACCTGATACAAATACATATAATATTTACAATGATGAATTAAGCACCAAACAATCTTCTCCTTGCTCTACCTTTAAAATTTTTTCCACTTATGTAGCTTTAGACAATAAGACTATTGACGCTAATAATTCTCTTCGAAAATGGAATGGTACTATTTACTGGTATGATGCATGGAATAAAGATATCGATTTAGATACAGCATTTAAAACATCTTGTGTTTGGTATTATCGCCAAGTCATTGATGAAATCGGACAAGATACTATGCAAAAATATATCGATAAGTTCGATTATGGCAATAAAGATATTTCCGATTGGGACGGAAAAACAGATTTAGATGATGACCCTAGAGATTTAAAAGGCTTCTGGCTAGAAACTTCTTTAAAGATTTCACCATTAGAACAAGTACAATTATTAAATCGCCTATTTTCTACCAATGAAAATCCTATGGCTTTAGCTAAACTAAAAGAATTAATGTTAGTTTATGAAGATAACAATACTGGTTTAAAAATTTATGGCAAAACTGGTTTTGGTAAAGTAAACGGTGAAAATACTGATGCTTGGTTCACTGGTTTTTATGAGATCAATAATCAACGAACATATTATTCTGTACGTTTAGATGACCCTAAAAATCCTCAAGCATTAAGCTCCACTGCCAAAGAAATCGCTATTAATATCATTAAAAATCTAAATAAATGACAAAAGGCTTTTCTTAGTATCATTTTCACTACTACTAAGAAAAGCCTTCTTTTTTATTTATTTAACATACGCATTGCTCTTGCAATTACTTCTTTATACTCTCTTTTTATTCTACTTGCTAATAAATAACTTATAATTGTAGCCAAAATAGCAAATACCCCACCTGTGATACCTACGCTGTTTAATCCTGCTAAATCAACAGATAATGAACCAGCAAAAGAACCTACTGCAATACCTACATTATATGAAGATGATGTAAGTGAACCTGCTAATGCCAAAGTCCCTGGATAGAATTTCTTGGACACCTGTAAATAATACATCTGTGTTGGTGTGTTTAATAAATACATCAATACACCTAAACAGCAAATAACCACACTGCCTAAAATAAATGATTCCATAGTAAATGCTAATAAAATAGAAAATATTGCTTGTCCTGCAAATATCATCCATAAAATACGCATACCGCCCCAATAATTGAGCATAGGAGATAACAAATTACTAATCATTGCCGCTACACCAAAGATAACAAATGCTAAAGTCAACAAATTAGCAGATAAGCCCATTTTATCTAATAAAATCGGGGATAAATAAGTATAGAAACAATATGCAGAAGAACCACTTAAAATCATTGCACTTACTGCCATAATAATACGTCTATCTTTTAATAATACTAATTGTTCCATAATATTATTAGTTGGTGGTAAGTTTTTCGTTGGTAAAAATTTAACCATCAATAATAACAATAGAATACTAACAACAACGATAAAGGCAAATGCTACACGCCAACTTGCAAATTGTACGATAAACATACTAAATGGAACACCAAATACTGAAGCAATATTAAAGCCAGCAAAAATCCAAGATATTACTGAAGACGTGTATTTTCTTGGTGCAACATCTGGAGCAAATGTCATTGACATTGAAATTAAAGCACTAGATACGGCTGCCAAAAATATTCTTGAAGCTAACATAACTGGATAATTAGGTGCTAACATACAAGCCACATTACCTAGTGTAAATAAAAACATTAAGCTTAAAACCGTACGATATCTAGGAAATCTTGATAGATATGCCGTAATTAAAGGTGCGCCCACTGAATAAACTATGGCAAATGCAGAAATCAATAAACCTGTTTGCGTGATTGATACATTCAAATCTTCTGCAATATTCGGCAAAATACCAATAACCACATATTCACAAGTACCCAATACAAAACTAAGCATAATCAACATGATTACTCTGATATTAAACATAATGTTATGATCTCCTTTACTATTTTTTTATTTATATTCCCTGTACTTATTATTAGTAATAATAAGTAATTTAACTCGTTAAACGTTTACTATTATATATATTTTTTTTTATAAATACTATGCTTTCATATATTAAAAACATTGCTAAATGTCTTTTCTTTTTTACACAATAAACACAAAATTAAAAGAGTAGATTTTAAAATCTACTCTTTTTCCCAAAATCATTTGATTTTATTTATTAATTTACCGATTGGAGGAATTTCACAAACTACTTCATCTCCAGATTTTAGCCATTTTCCTGGTTTATATCCCATACCCACACCTGATGGAGTACCTGTAGCAATAATATCTCCTGCTTCTAAAGTCATTCCTTGTGATAATTCTGATACTACTTTTGGTATATCATTTAAAAATAATTTTGTATTTGAATTTTGGCGAAGTTCCCCATTTACACTGCATTTTATATCCACCTCTACAGGAAATGGCAAAGCTGATTTATGCAAAATAACAGGGCCCATAGCACTATAAGTATCTAAAGATTTTCCCTTAAACCATTGCATATGTTTTAATTGCAATCTACGTGAAGAAAAATCATTGAAAATACTATAACCAAAAATATAATCTTCTACTTTATCCACAGATATATTTTTGCCAGTTTTTCCTATGATTACCGCCAATTCCACTTCATAATCTAAAGCATTATCTATATCCAAACAAGCCTGTACATCTTCATTTGTACCGATTATTTTAATCGCACGCTTGCCAAAATAAACTGCATCATTACTTGTTTTCTTAAAATTTTTTGCACGTTCACTAGCTTCTTCTAAATGAGCTTGATAATTTACACCCACACATAAAATATCATGTATTGGTCTCTCTATTGGTGATAATAATTTAACTTCACTCAATTTATAGCTCTTAAAATCATTATTTTCATCATCTAATTTTGTTTGTATATCTTTTATATCATCTTCATTTAATTGTTCAATCACATCTTGCATACAACAAAAAGTTTTATCTGCATATAAATCATTAAGTACTATTATCTTATCTTCATCATTTGCTAAAACACCTATCAATTTCTTATCTTCTATTTTAAAATTTACAAACTTCATTATCCTTCATTCCTTTCCTTACTTACTAATTAAAATATATATTATACATTTTTAATCTAAAATCCTTCAAAATCATATTCCTATATATAAACTAGATTTAAAATAATAATAATACAATCTAACTGATATAAATCTAAGCTAGTTAAATTTATAAACAATTATATCTTAAAATTATCCTACCAAAAATATATGATTAAACGATTATTTTGCTTGACATTGCATATTATTCATACTAAAATAATAGTAAATTAAGTAAAGATAAATCTTATAATACTATATAAATAAACAAATTAATAATTATCTCTATTATTTTTTATAAACTTTAAACCTACTATAAAAGTAGGATAGGAGGATATATTTCATGACTAAATCTCTTTTAAATATTACGGACTTATACGCTAGTGCTGAAGATAAAACAATTTTACAAAATTTAAATTTAAATATAAATAAAGGTGAAACTCATATTTTAATGGGCCCTAATGGTGCAGGAAAATCTACATTAGGCAATGTCATTATGGGTAATTCTCAATATAAAGTAGACCGTGGAAGTATATTTTTCAAAGATGAAGATATCACTTCTGCTAGAACTGATGAACGTGCTCAAAAAGGATTATTCTTATCTTTCCAAAGCCCTATAGAAATCCCTGGTGTTTCTATCTCTCAATTTATCCGCACTGCTATGGAAACAAAAGAAAAAATCCGCCTAAAAGCTTTTCGTGATAAATTAAAAACTGTTACTAAGACACTCGGTATCAATGAACAATGGATCAATCGTGAATTAAATGTAGGATTTTCTGGTGGCGAACGCAAAAAAATTGAAATGCTTCAATTATTAATGCTAAATCCTAAATTAGCTATCTTAGATGAAACAGACTCTGGTCTTGATGTTGATGCTGTAAAAACTGTTTCTCGCGGTATACAGACATTCCAACAAGATGACCAAAAATCTTTATTAATCATCACTCACAACAGCAAAATCCTTGAATATCTCCATATCGATTATGTTCATATCTTAATCAATGGAAAAATCATCAAAACAGGAGATGCTTCTTTAATAAAAATCATCAACGAACAAGGCTATGAACCTTTTATCACTGGACAAGGAGAATAAAATCATGAATGAAGCAGAAAAAAGACAAAATGAATATATAAATCAAACTGCTGAACGTGTAGAAAATCGTTATGATTTTAAAAAAGCAGAAAAAGATGCTTATCGTCTCAAAAAAGGTCTCACTCCTGAAATCGTAGAAGAATTATCTGCTAAAAAAAATGATCCTGAATGGATGCGTGAATTTCGCTTACGTTCTTTAGAAATCTACCACAGCTTAGATGTACCACCATGGGGGCCATCTATTGATGATTTAAATATCGACAATATCGTAACTTATGTAAAACCAAATACTGATATGCAAGGTTCATGGAACAATGTACCTGAAGATATCAAAGATACTTTCGATAAATTAGGTATTCCTCAAGCTGAACAAAAATCCCTAGCTGGTGTCGGTGCCCAATACGACTCTGAAGTCGTTTATCACAATCTCAAAGAAGAAGTTGCCAAACTAGGTGTAATTTATACAGATATCGAAACTGCTCTCAAAGGCCCTTATGAACCTATGATACGTGAACATTTTATGAAACTTGTAACACCTCGCGATCATAAATTTGCAGCCTTACATGGTGCAGTCTGGTCTGGTGGTTCTTTCGTATATGTACCACCTGGAGTAAAAGTGGATATTCCACTTCAATCTTATTTTCGCCTAAATGCAGCAGGTGCAGGGCAATTTGAACATACTTTGATTATCGTAGATAAAGGAGCTGACCTTCACTTCATCGAAGGCTGTTCTGCTCCTAAATATAATGTAGCTAATCTGCATGCTGGCTGTGTAGAATTATTCGTCGCTGATGATGCAAAATTGCGTTACTCCACAATCGAAAACTGGTCAAAAAATATGTATAACCTCAATACAAAAAGAGCAAAAGTAGGTAAAAATGCTACTATGGAATGGATTTCTGGCTCATTTGGCTCTCATATCTCTTACCTTTATCCAATGACAATTCTTGCAGGTGAAAATGCCAAAGCAGAATTTACAGGAATTACATTTGCAGGTAAAGGACAAAACCTCGACACAGGAGCTAAGATGGTGCATAATGCCCCTCATACATCTTCTTTAATCAACACAAAATCCATTTCTAAAGATGGTGGTGCTAGTACATTTAGAAGTTCTGTTGTTGTAGCAAAACAAGCACAGCACAGTAAAGCCCTAGTTTCTTGCCAATCTTTAATGCTCGATAATATTTCTCGTTCAGATACAATTCCAGCAATGGACGTGCGTACAAATAAAGCCAGTGTCGGACACGAAGCCAAAATCGGTCGCATTAGTGATCAAGCTGTATTTTATCTCATGAGTAGAGGTCTAAGTGAAGCCGCTGCTCGTGCTATGATTGTAAACGGATTTGCTAATCCAATATCCAAAGAATTACCAGTAGAATATGCTGTAGAAATGAATCATTTAATTCAATTAGAAATGGAAGGCGCCATTGGCTAAAAGGAGATATGACTATGAATATAAAAATTGAACATGCAAATAGTTTACCAATGCCAACATGGCGTTGGTTAAAATTAAATGATACAACTATATCTTATGATAATATAGATAAATTAACTCCCCTCAAACCTCAAATCATCAATTCCACGGAAAATATTTCCCTATCTTCACAAAAAGATATAGCTTTTGCCGACTTTCCTCACATCACTACTGGTATCGGCTCAGATGCTGATAATTTTGTAGTAAATAACGCTAGTAACAAAAACTATTTCACTATCAAAGCAAATACGATTACCCAAAAACCTTTAATCTTCATTTATGATTTAACCGATAATCTTGATTTAATTGATGATAATTATATTTACGCTCAAGAAAATAGCCAAGCTACTATAATTATCGTTTATAATTCCCCTTATCATAATCAAGGTTTTCATGCGAGCAGTACAAAGATTTTCGCTGAAAAAAATGCTCAAATTAAAATAATTCAACTGCAAACACTCGGCAAAGATTATTTTAATTTTGATGATATCGGCACACTTGCTCAAGAAAACGCTCATATATCCATTCAACAAATTGCTTTAGGTACAAATAAAAATTATCTAGGTGCAAATATCGATTTATTACAAAATAATGCACAACTAGATTTCCAAACAGATTATTTAACTACTAAAAATCAAATGCTCGATATGAACTATATTGTCAATATTCAAGGTCAAAAGACCAAAACCAATTTAACGACAAATGGTATCTTAATGCATAACGCCCAAAAAACACATCGTGCAACTTTAGATTTTAAACAAGGTTGCAAAGGTTCTATAGGTACAGAAGCAGAAAATGTATTATTACTTGATGAAGATATCCACAATAAATCAATTCCTCTAATTCTCTGCGGTGAAGATGATATCGAAGGCAATCACTCCGCTTCTATCGGTGAAATGGATAAAGAGCAATTATTTTACCTGCAAACTCGTGGCTTAAATGAAAGACAAATTCGCCAAATGCAAATTGACTCCAAACTTCAATTAATCACAACAAATTTACCTGAAGAACTTCACGCTTATATTTCCACTTATCAACAGGAGGCTTTCTATCATGAAAACTAATTTTCGCCAAGATTTCCCTATATTAAATGATGAAGCAAACCCTGTCGTTTATTTAGATAGTGCTGCTACTACACAAAAACCACTAAGTGTGATAAAATCCCTAGAAAATTATTACACATCTCAAAATGCAAATCCCCTTCGTGGTCTTTATAAATTGAGTGCTACTGCTACAAGTGAATACGAACAAGCTCGCCACAGCGTAGCACAATTCATCAACGCTAATGAAGATTGTGAGATTATCTTCACTAGAAATACTACTGAATCCTTAAATCTCATCGCCTACACTTACGGCGTGGAAAATATCCAAGAAGGCGATGAAATCGTAATCTCTATTCTTGAACATCATAGCAATATACTACCATGGCAAATGATAGCAAAATTAAAAAAAGCTACATTAAAATATATGTATATAAATGATGAAGGTATTATTTCTGATGAAGAAATTCAAACAAAAATCACACCTAAAACAAAGATAGTTTCTATCACTCAAGTTTCAAATGTCTTAGGCGTTGCCACTCCTTTAAAAGCTATAATAAAAAAAGCTCATGAAGTAGGTGCTATCGCCATTGTTGATGGTGCTCAAGGTGCTCCTCATATGGCAACAGACATCCAAGATTTAGATTGCGATTTTTACGCATTCTCCGGTCATAAAATGTTAGCACCTATGGGAATTGGCGTCTTATATGGAAAAAAATCCATACTTGAACAAATGCCTCCATTCTTACGCGGTGGCGAAATGATCGAAACAGTATCCGAACAAGATGCTACATTTGCCCCACTTCCAGAAAAATTTGAAGCTGGTACACCTAACGTATCTGGAGCAATAGCATTAAAAGCCGCTATCGAATATATAAAGCAAGTAGGATTTTCCTATATTGAACAACAAGAAGAAAAATTAATGAAAATCGCCATGGAAGAATTATCTAAATTGCCTTATATCACCATTTATGGCTCACCAGATTATAAAAAGCATAAAGGTGTATTGAGCTTTAATATTCAAGATATTCACCCTCATGACGTATCTTCACTTGTCGATTATCATGGAAATATAGCCCTTCGTGCAGGCAATCATTGTGCTCACCCATTATTAAAATATCTAAATGCACAATCAACAAATCGCATAAGCTTTTATTTCTATAATACAAAAGAAGATGTTTATCAATTCATTGAACAAATAAAAAAAGTAAGGAGTTACTTAGGATACGATGTTTAATCTCTACAATGAAATCTTAACTGAACACAACCTTCACCCTAATAATAAATGTTCACTAGCAGATGCTACACATCACCAACATGGTATCAATCCTAATTGCGGTGATGAAATCACGCTCTCCTTAAAACTCAATAACAATATTATTGAAGATGCTAGTTTCCAAGGTTCAGGGTGTGCTATTTCCCAAGCTTCCACAGATATCATGATTGATTTAATGCTTGATCAACCAATCGACAAAGCTAAAGAATTATGTCGTTTATTCATCGGCATGGTTCAAGGTACAATCACTGATGAAAAAGAGCTTGCCCCTTTAGATGAAGCTCTTACCTTTAAAAATATATCCAAAATGCCAGCTCGTGTAAAATGTGCCGTACTCAGCTGGCATACTATGGAAACAATCCTAGACAAAGCCCTCCAAAACTCTCAATAAATAAAAAGTATCATCTTAATTTAAATAATTCAAAACTAAAATTAAGATGATACTTTTTTATTATATATCTTTCTACTAAACTAAATAAAATTAATTCTATAGAATGACAAATTATGTCTTATTTTGTATATATCCAATAGTTTGAGGTACATATTAGTAGATAGTTTTATTCTATATATTTAATTTTACCATCTATATTTATAAAATTAGGATATACTATAGCATCTATTAAATTATTATTTCGTAAATTATTTAAATCTTGTCTTATTAAATCCAACAAAACTTTATCAGATAATATTTCATTCATAGAAATATTATATGTACTAGATAATTCATTATCATCTAGTACATTATTTATATAAATTTTTAAATCTAAATTATTATTTAATATATTCATTAAATCCTTAGATTCTAAAAATTTTAATCTAAGATTATGAAGTTTTTTCTCTATCTCACTTGAAGTTTTATCTTCAAAAATTTTAATCAGAGTACCAATACGATTATCTTTATTATCTATCCGCCAAATGTCTACACTATATTTTTCAAATACCATCACATCTATTACTTCAAAATCATTAAAACAAGAAATAAATTCTAATATATACCTGGAAGCATAAATATTGAGTTTACAAACTTCTTTACAATATATTTCATTAATTTCTATAACTTTTTCAGGTAATATAAACTCATTTCCTTTTTTTGGGGAATTATTGTATCTTTTGTAAAATATATCCTTTTATTAAGAAATGCTTCTACAAATTTAATATAATTTTCTTTCTTTATCTGTGATAATTGCTGTTCTCGTTGGTTTTTAGCTCCATTATTATAAGAATATGCTATTATTAATCCACAAATAGATACTATCCCTGTTATCACTTTTAAAATATCATCTAAATTAAAATTTAAAAATATACCAATGAATATTAAAGATACTATAATATTCTTGCCTATATTCTTAAACATAGATTGTATTTTTTTCATATAATAAATCCACCTCAAATATTAATGTAGTAATAAAAAAAGCAGGTATTAATACCTGCTTTTTATTCAATAATTTTTTCAAATCTATATTTTTGTTTCACTTCAGGATATTTTTCATGATCAACTTCACTCATAAACATATCAAGAGGACGTATATAATTTTTATAATCACCATATAAGGCTTTATATACTACAAATTGTTCTTTCGTTTCTGTATGTTCAGCAACAGTTATAATTAAATATTTATTGTTTTTAAAATGAAGCCATATTTCTCCAGCTCTTGGTAATATTCTATTCATCGTTTTTATCCTTATCCTCATTTAATATATTTGATATTTTATCTACAAACCAACATTTATATAGAAAATAAATTATTCCTAATATGCCAATAATACAAAAACCTGTAACAATATGTGCAGATTCTCCCGCATTTAATTTTCCCCATGTTATAATATCTGTAAATTGATTTACAAGTAATCCTACGAAAAAACCTATTACAATAGCTGTAAATGCAACTTCCTTAGCGTTCTGTAATTTTTCTTTTAAGATTTTTTTCTTAAAAGCTTCTTTTTCTCTTATTTGTATTTCTTCGATATTTTCATTAATTATTTCTCTAGTTATTTCATCTTCTAAACGCTTAATAATTATATCTTTATATTTAGTATTAGGTTCCATAATATTTAAGTAATCTTTAAGAGTTTGATGTAATATTTTAGACATATTATTTTTCTGATATCCTCTTTAAAATTCTTTGATATTCTGCCTCTATTTCATCAGCAACTGATGGCGAAATAAATTTATCTTCATTTTGATATTTTGCATCGATTTTATTTTTATATAGGAGTTCTTCTGTTACTTCACCTTCAATTTTTTCAAAAATTATTTGACCAATTTTCAAATTAGGATATATTTCTATAGTATTTGGTGTAGTGTTCAAAAAACCTAAATATAAATGACCAGAAAAAGTAGGATTAATATGTTGATCACTTAAAATTAAACCTAATCTTGAGAAAGTTGTTCTTGGTCTAATATGACCAGTTAAAAACGCAGGAAAATTAAATTTTTCTTTCGTTTTCACTAAAATATATTCATTAGGCATAATTTTATATCCATAATCAATAGTAATTTCTTTATTAGCTAAAGAAGTAGATGCCTTATCTCTTAAATTTATAGTACCTAACACACGATTGAATACCTGAATTACATTACTAGAAGTAATATCGTACGATACTGCTTGTAAATTTTTTTCATTATAATTTTCAATTAAATTATTTTTATCTACTAATTCCCTTATTTTTTTATCTGAAAGTATCATTTAACGTCCCTCACAATCATTTCTATTGATTATTATAGCACTAAAATGATTATTTATTCTATCTTTAATTCTTCTATATCAGCTAAAAGCTTATCTAATTTTTCTACTATACGCTTTTGTTCTGCTAATGGTGGTAATGGTATTATAAATAAATTCATAGCTTTTAATGATAAATTTTTTATTGTTGAGCCTGTAGCCATTTTATTTACATATTTAATAAAATATACACTATAAAAAATATATTTCAAGTATTTCTTATTCACATTTTTCAACAAATTAAAATAACATACACTTTTTCCTAACATTACTTTTTCATTATCATAAAAAGCTACATTTCCAATTGTTCCATTTATTGAAACTAGCATTGTATCTTTATTTAAATTTTTCTTATATTTTTCATATTCTATTTGAGAAACTTTCTTTGTTGTAGATTTTATTATTATTTTTTCTTCTAACAAGTTATTTCCATTTATAAAATAATATTCTCCACTTTCATCATATATAGGTGTACCATGTAATCCATCACCTAATATAGAAACGATTTCTCCTAATCTTATCCATTTCCAATTTTCAGGTATAGCAAATGGTATTTCATCTTCTGTTATCTCTGGCAATGGTTTTTGTTTTTTTATCTTCTTTTCTTTGATTAAGCGTTCTTTTTCTTCTTTTATTGCTTGTAATAAATCTTCTACATTATCATCTGTAGCTAACTGCTCTGTCAATTTTCCTTGTATAGCTGATTGCAATATAGATTTTTTTAACTTATCAGGGAAATTCTTTTGCAGTATAGATAATTTTTCTTCACTAGATTTTAGTTTTTCTATATTAGCTAAAACATTATCAAGCTTTTCTACTATACGCTTTTGTTCTGCTAATGGTGGTAATGGCACTAATATTTTTTCTACAACACTTCCAGATACTTCTTTAAAAGTTGTTCCTGTTCCTAATTTTTTTATTATATCTACCATACCCAATAAAACATAATATAAATAAAGTGACAAATTTAAAGAAAAAGGTACTATTGATTTAAATCCTTGATTAGTAGATACTTCTTCTCTGGCTATAGCAACATATCCAATAGGTGCTCTACTTGAAAAAAGTATACTACCTTTTGGTAATAATTGTGCTGAAGATTTTTCTAAACCTAATAAAGTTATATTCTTTTTTCCACATGATATATATTTTCCTTTAATATTTTTCATATCCGCTGGAGTAATCCATGCTATTTTACCATTTTGCCAATACTCTAAATTTGTTGTTTTGGGTGTTCCTCCACCTATAATTTTTCCTATTTCTCCTAATCTTACCCACTTCCAATTTTCAGGTATAGCAAATGGTATTTCATCTTCTGTTATCTCTGGCAATGGTTTTTGTTTTTTTATCTTCTTTTCTTTGATTAAAAGTTCTTTTTCTTCTTTTATCGCTTGTAATAAATCTTCTACTTTATCATCTGTAGCTAATTGCTCTGTCAATTTTCCCTGTATGGCTGATTGCAATACTGATTTTCTTAATTTATCTGCTAACATAATTTTACCCCTAAAATATTTTCTATTTCTTGGAGCTTCTTATCTATCTTGGCATTCAAAGTAGCTCTTTTTTCTTTATACTCTAAAATAGTTTCTTCTGGAGATAAGACTTCTTCTTCCACTGTAGGATAACCGCATAAATCTATATCATAATTACGATTTACGATTTCTTCTAATGTATAAACTTTAGCCTTATAAGTATCAGTATCCTCATCTTGAATATCGCATCTATCATTCCACCATTTTATACAATCAGCAAAATGTTCTAATTTCATTGGTTTTGTCTTAGAAAAATGTTTATATTCTTCTGGCATATCCAAACGATAAAAATAAGTTTCTTTCGTAGTTCCTGTATTATCAAAAAAGATAATATTTGTAGTAATAGATGTATATGGAGCAAACACAGAAGCAGGCAGGCGAACAATCGTATGCACATTAAATTCGCTAAATAATTTTTTCTTGATAGCCACTTTGGCATTATCTAAACCAAACAAAAATCCATCTGGTATGATAACTGCTGCTCTACCATTTTCTTTCAAACGATACATAATTAAAGATATGAATAAATCTGCTGTTTCACTACTGCGTAAATCTGCTGGGAAATTGTTTTTTATCTGCTCTCCTTCAGCTCCGCCATAAGGCGGGTTCATCAAAATAACTTCAAATTTTTCATTATCTTTATATTCTCTTACATTACGTTCTAAAGAATTAGCATTATAAATAGCAGGATTATCTATATCATGCACTAACATATTTGTTACACATAATAAATGTGGTAGAGGCTTTTTCTCTATACCATAGATAGCATTATTATACTGTGTTCTATCTTCTGTATTTTTCATATTTTTTTCTAAATGATTTAATGTAGAAGTCAAAAATCCACCTGTTCCACAAGCAAAATCAGCTACAGTTTCGCCAAGCTTTGGATTTACCATTTCTACGATAAAATCAGTTACTGCCCTAGGTGTATAAAATTCCCCTGCATTTCCTGCACTTTGCAAACTTTTCAAGATAGTTTCATAAATTTCGCCAAAAGCGTGCAATTCTTTGATATTATCAAAATCTATTTTATTGATTTCATTGATTAATTGACGTAGTAAAACACCATCTTTCATATATTGATTGGTGCTTACAAATACATCTCTTAAAATCTTATGCTTCATAGGAGCATCTGCTGACAATTTTATTTCTTTTAACTGTTTAAATAACTTTTCGTTGACAAATTCTAATAACTTATCTCCTGTTAAAGACTTACCATCTGCATCATCTACTGCCCAGTTTTCCCATTTACATTCTTCTGGCAATATAGATTTATAATTCTCATCAAAAAGTTCCCAGTCTTCTTCCTTCTTGGCATAAATTTTTAAAAATAATAGCCATGTTAATTGCTCGATACGCTGTGCATCACCATTTACACCGCTATCCCCACGCATTATATTTTGAATGTTTTTTACAAATGCTCCTAAACTCATAGTTTAATTCATGTACTCCTTTTATAGATTATATATATTATTTCCTTGATTTGCGGATATTTCATTATTATAGATTAAACTTGTGAGTTCATCTACTGCCTGAAAATATTTTTCTTTACCGCCAAACATTTTTACAATTTTTGGTGCAGTTCCCCATTTAGCAAAATTTTTATTGCGTAAAACTTGAAGATTTTGTATTTCTCTTATGCCTTCATTCTTATATTGTTCCATCAAAGCATCTAATACTTCTCTACAAACTGGCGAATACTTAGCAAAATAATCTCTTTTTTTCACATTATTAATACGTTCTTTTCTCGTCAATGGTTTTTGATCATAAACAATATGCAAAATTAAATCAAATTCATCTATATCATTTTTACCTGTAGCCTTATATAGTTCATCTATAGAAACATTATGCTTTGCTAATTCTTCAAGAATAACTTGCTTTTTCGCTGTACTGCTCCAAGCATTAATAAATTCATCTAAAGAAGCATATTCCTTGCGAACATTTTTCTTAGTGAAATCAACGACGCTTTCTGTTATTAATTTTCCATTAGCATCAAGATATTGTACACGTTCATTTACTATATTTACATCTACATTATCTACATGATATTTTACTTTGCCTTCATGCACCATTGGTGGCGTAAATATATCACCATCTTCATTTGCTATATCTTCGCCTGTTTCTTCTGTAGTATTCGTACTTGTATTTTCATCTTTTCCATCATCTTCAATGATAACTATAGGATCGCCATCAAAATTAGGATCTGCAAATAATCTCGTTACTCCCCTAAAATCCATGATAGTAAAATAATTTTTATCATAATCTGGATTTAATCGAGTGCCACGTCCAATAATTTGTTTAAACTCAATAATAGAATTTATATTATTTTCTAATACAATTAATTTACAAGTCTTAGCATCTACACCTGTAGTCATTAACTTTGATGTAGTAACTATTGTCGGATATTTTTCACTAGGATCAATGAAATAATCTAGCATAGCTTTTCCTTCTTTATTATCACCTGTTATTCGCATAATATAATTAGGATTAGCCTTCATGATATCGCTATTTTCATTTATAAGTGCTTGCCTCATTCTTTCAGCATGTTCTATATCCACACAAAAAACAATAGTTTTACTATATCTGCCATTTTCTTTTAGCCATTTTGTAATACGCTTTGCTACTTCTTGGGTACGTTCATCAATAATTAAATTTTTATCAAAATCTTTTCCTAAATATAATTTATCCTCGATTTGCAGACCATTTTTATCGAATTGTCCTTTATACGGTCTCCAGCCTTCACTATCTCTATCTATATTCACACGAATAACTTTATATGGTGCTAAAAAGCCATCAGCTATACCTTGTTTTAAACTATAAGTATATATAGGTTCACCAAAATAAGCTAAATTACTTACTTCTTTAGTTTCCTTCGGTGTCGCTGTAAGACCTATTTGTACTGCACTATTAAAATATTCCAAAATAGTTCGCCACTGTGAATCTTCTTTGGCACTACCACGATGACATTCATCTACAATGATTAAATCAAAAAATTCTGGTTTAAATGCACGAAAAATTTCTTCACCATTCTCACCAACAAGTTGTTGATATAAACTCATATAAATTTCATAGGAACTATCTAAATGTCTATTTTTTACTTTCGTTATGACTTTTTCAAATGGTTTAAAATCTTGTACAATAGTCTGATCTATCAAGATATTTCTATCAGCCAAATAAAGTACACGATTTATCTTTTTCGCTTTAGTAAGTCTATATACAATCTGAAATGCTGTATATGTTTTTCCCGTACCTGTTGCCATTACTAACAAAATACGTTTTTGATTTTTAGCAACAGCTTCAACAGTCCTATCAATAGCTACTTGTTGATAATATCTAGGCTTTTTATTTGCCAGTGGATCAACATAATATGCTTCTTGTACAACGCTGAGCATATCTTTATCCAATTTTTCACCTTCAATATAACGCTTCCATAATTGTTCAGGTGTTGGAAATTCTTCTAATTTTATCTCTCTTGTTTTCCCTGTGAAAAAATCATATTCAATAAAACCCTTTCCATTTGAAGAATAAGCAAATTTTACATCTAACATTTGAGCATACTCCATAGCTTGTGGCATACCATGCCCTATAGAATAATTCATTTTCTTCGCTTCTATAATCGCTAATGGTTTTTTATTCACACCATAAGTCAGTACATAATCTGCTTTTTTGCGTTTTCCTCGTGTTACCTTATCACCTCGTACTTGCACAGCTCCATTTGTTATATAATATTCATAAAATACATTATCTTTATCCCAACCAACATTTTCTATCGCTGGTGTTATATATTTAAATTTTATATCTTCCTCTGTCAATTCAACTATCATAAAATACACTCCCATATAAAAATTAGCGTATTACTATACTTATAATAAAGTTTACAACATTAATATTTTATTATCAATTAATCTAAATGTATATTATCCCTTTGAAACTACATAATCCTTATAAATTAAGCATTGATAAATTTATATATTCAAAAATACAAATAAAAATTGTATAATTTATGTATAATCTATATCAATAAAAACTTAAAAACCACTCTTATGATACTGCTGACAAAACATTTTCCCAAATATGTACAGAAAACATAACAAAAAAAGAAAAAAGCTCATTAAAGAGCTATTATTAATAATATTCTTAGTTCATTAGGAAGTTTATTTTAATATGAGGTGAATAATATGAGCAATCTTGCATATACTGATGATTATAAGGAACGTTTTGAACTAATTGACGGAAAAATTATTATGATGTCGCCACGTCCTAGAATAGCTCATAGTAGGGCATTGGGTAATATTTTTAGAGAATTTAGTATATATTTAAAAGGTAAAAAATGTGAAGCTTTTGCCGATGGTGTAGATGTATATTTAGATGAAAAAAATCATTTTATTCCTGATGTAATGATTATATGTAATAAAGATATTATCACTGACTTAAATATACAAGGTGCTCCAGATTTAGTAGTAGAAGTCTTGTCTCCATCTACAGCCAAAAATGACAAAGGAATAAAAAAAGATATTTATGAAAAATTTGGCGTAAAAGAATACTGGATAGTAAATACTATAGATAAATCTGTAGAAGTATATTTAAATAATAATGGTCGATTTTATTTAGACAATGTTTATGTATATTTCACAGATGAAGAAATAGCTGAAAATGATGCTTTAGCAAATGACGATAAAAATAAGCTTACTATTTACACTGACATAAAAGTATCAGTTTGTGATAATTTAGTGATTAAAATAAAAGATATATTTGAAAATATATAGATTTAGCTTTTATACCTATTATTTTATATATGATGGATTGTATAATGAAATGCGACACTAGAAAAATAAAAAACTCATTATGAATTTTCGTGTAAAATAAAGTTACCACACAAAACCTACACGAAAGGAAAATTCATAATGAGCTATCATCATCTTACCATATC